>Ga0208134_1000861_pt1 | contig 19034 bp, 26 predicted proteins | sample VirMetDEL_Mar_31_FD_184515 | JGI IMG/M metagenome (GOLD analysis project Ga0208134, IMG submission 184515) | Aqueous microbial communities from the Delaware River and Bay under freshwater to marine salinity gradient to study organic matter... | ecosystem: Environmental > Aquatic > Marine >... | reverse complement strand
CACCACCAACTGCATCAACTGGAGCTTCTTCTGGCGTATCAAACATCTTGTAGGTCTCAGGCTGACCATTGTCACTCTGGGTTGGTTTTGTTGGCAAGGCCATTGATTATATTCCCTTCAAGAGATTCTTTATTACGAGTTCCACCAGTCTTTGACTGCACCCATACCACCAGCAGCGCCATAGAGCGCACCACCAATTTGGGCAATGTTCTGACCCTGTTGCGCTTTAGCATTGAGGCTTGTAATGTTCTGGCTAAGGCCACTCATCTGTGTGCTGTAACCTGAGGCTGCACCAAACTGCGAACCAAAGGAAGACAGACCACCAGCCATACCTGAACCACCCTCAGCACCAGCGGCTTGCCCAAAGGACATAGCTTGGGCGCGTTGTAGCTGTGCCTGACGGATAGAGGACCGACGTTGCATCTGTGTCTGTAGTTGTTGTTGTTTACGTTGTTCACCAGCTGAGGCCCTCTGAGCCTTACCTGCTTGAACTGTGCCTACTACGGCTGCGCCTGCACCCGCTACGGCTGCTACTGCCATAATTGTTGTTGTTGCTATTGGCACTTTGTAATCCTCTTCGAGTATGCTTTTTCTGTCAACTTATAACCTAGCTTTGAATATAGTGGAGATAGATCAGCCACGTCAGAGATATCAGCCATAGTGATCCACTCCGCCCCGTTATCCTCAGCCCACTCTTCAAATGCCTTGACCAACCTGATTGCCCCAGCAGCCCCCCTGTGTTGCTTATCTACATACCAAGCTAACTCTGAGGCCATCTTAGTGTGGGAGATGAGCACTGGTTGGATCAAACCAGCCAGAAACCCAACAACTCCCCCATCCTTCTCAGAGAGAAGAATTACTGCGGTGGGAGTTTCGAGGATACTATTAAGAAGCTCCTCTGTCTTACCTTTGTCCCACTTGTGCATCTCAGGGGCTTCCTGTGAGAAACCCCTGCATAAGACCAGTAAGTCGAAGATATCTTCGTGAGTAGCTTTTCTGACTGTTGTCATCTTATTTCCTGCCTATTTTCGTTATGCTAGAAGCGACCATTTACCCCACCCATCATTGAGTACCCAAGAAGGACAAAGTTCTTGCCCTGCTCACTTTCAAACTTGAGTCGGATTGACCGACCCTTGCCACGTAACTTGAGGCGTGTAACAATTACAGTCTCTGGGTAGTTGAAGGAACCAAGATTATTTGGGTTAACAACTGGCATTACCTTGAGTCGATAGGCCTGTTGTGGGCTGCTTGTTGGTGTAGTGCTGAAGTCCCATAGTGACGAGACTAACAGCCCAGAACTACCAATAGGCTCATACCCGTCTACCTCATTGCCAGTCCAACCTGTCTCAGTCACACGCATATAGGGCGTAACATAAGGTGCAGTCTTCTTCAGCAGAAGGTCTCCTAAGAACTCATAGCCTGCTACCGCATAGGAGCTGTAGTTTGCAGTCCCCCAATCAAGGAAGCCTGTCTCTGTGAAACCACCAAGTGTTAGTTTGTTGGTAGCCCCGTCTCGAATGACGAGAACAACAGCAGGTGAGCCTGTTACAAAGTTTGAGGATTGTAGCGAAACTACATCGTCCCCATCAGAAGTAACTACGTCATCCCCATCGAATGTGACGACATCTAGTGGGAGTTGCCCTGCGCCGTACCCAGAGTAGAAGGACAGACCTACGATACAATCCGTACTGGCCGCCTCATCAGAGATACGCCAAGGGTAGAAGGCTTGTAATGCAAGGTCTAGGACCAAAAAGTTGTTGACCTTCGAGTTTACCGTCTCTCCCACATCAGGCCATGCCCAATAGACCGTCTTGTTGATCTGGTCATAGATAGAGATGGCTTTATCCTTAGACTCTCCAGGAATAGCATCCCAATAAGTCTGGATTGTCGTTGTGCTCAGGTCTTGTTCAGTAGCATTACCAGAGATTTGATCGAAGGACAGTGTGTGGATTCCGTAGCGGGACCACCAGATAGGTGTACCACCAGCAGAGATCAAAGACTCTGGAGAGGCTAGGCCAATCTCAGAGGTACGTTTTACGGAGTATTCTGTAGCCTTAAATACACCATCTACACCATTGATTGTCCATACACCATTCTCAGCGAAGATGACAAGGACCGAACCAACAGCATGTAGCAACTTAATGTTGACAGCTTCGGGGATTCGGATAACACCGCCGTCTGTAGGAAGAAGGTCACTAATGGTCTCAGCCGTAGGGTCGTTCTGTTGTAGGCATTCCCCAAGCTCGTTGATGTCCTCGATCTGACGACTGAAGAAGATCAAACCAGAACTCTTAGCACTCTCAAGGCCAGCGTAGAATACACGACCACCAAAAGATTCGACTGCCTTGAATCGAGAATCCTCAATCTCAGCAGCGAGAGCAAGGCCAGAAGCAGCGCCACGGTCCTTATTGAATGGGTTGACTACGAAGTGCCCGTTCCCAATCAGACTGGAACCAGAGTAAATCTTAGTCCACTCAGCCTCAGAAAAGACACCACTAGAGTTTTTACCTGAATACCATGGGTGTGAAAGTGGTGGGTAGTCCCCGCCATTAGCTGCACTATAAGTAGCACGAGCGGCAAGACCGTCTGTACCTACCCAACCAGAGTTCTGAGTGTCATACTCACGCTCAATAGATGGGGTAGCATCGCCTGTGTCGTATTCTGTCTTCTCGCCAACCCACTCAAAGTCACGCATACGGAAGTCGATCTGGGTGACTGAAATAGTCCCAAGGTCATTGTTGCGCTCGATGTAGATTGTCTCCATAGTCTTTGAAGCAACAACCAATGTGCCATTGATAGAAGCGAACTGACATTTGACTTGTCCTACACCAACGGAGCCAAGAACCTCATAAGGGTTAAGGTCCACAGATGTGGCTAAGAGGTCAGACGAGTAAGGGACTTCAGCTTTGTTGTAGAAGTAGAGGCGTGTGCCCTTTTGTACTACAAGATACTCAAGACCAGATTGACCACCAACATTCGACCAAGAGCCTACATTAACGATCTCAGAATTGGTGACTGTGAAACTGGATAAAACAGCACTAAGCTCACGGTCAGCACCTAAGCGACGACTACGGGAGCCATCACGATTGAGCTCACAGTTCAACTCGTCTACGGAAGCATCGGGTGGAAATGTAAGTTCACCAGCCTCAGTTACTAGACCCTTTATGAACGTGTTTACTGTCTTTTGGACTAGACTTTGTGGCATTCTCTTCGGCCTTTCGTTTCTTGATGCGGTCCTCAACCTCTTTTACTTGAGAGGCCTGTGTTTGAACTGAGCTGTGGTAGTATGACTCAATAGCCTTTTGGGCCTTCTCAATGGAAGTAAAACGACCTGAGAGCTCCTTAGCTACCTTACCCACATCGGCGGAGATAGAGTAGAAGATGAAACCGCCAGGGGCAGGTGAGATAGTCAAAACTGCACTAGACTTCTCAGGACACTTAGCCAGAGAAATCTTTTTGTTGTAGTCAGTGTCAAACTTAACGTCTGCCATACTTGGGCCTCTTGTTTTCCATTTTGTTGCGGTACATATCATTCTGAACATATGACTTCTGCCTACGGGCAGCTTGGTCAATCTTCGGGTCTGGTCCGCCTTTAAACAACGAGAAGCAAACAGACTTGGATTCAGCGATCAGGTATGGGAACATTGTTGCATCTAGGTCAGGGACATAAGCATCCGTCTGACTAAACACAGGGATTGTATCCCCCATTGCCCGAGTCTTAGAGCTCTGTAGTACTGTGTCAATGGAGCTATTGTAGGAGTCCATAACAATATACTCATCATCAAAGGAGGTGTAGAAGGAGGGCATCTGTGTTGTGCCAATACGTAGGCTAGTCCCTGCTGACTTGTCTGCTACAGATACGTAGTCAGAGCTGCGGTTGTCAGTACGGCTCAGGAACGTCTCAGGAGCCACAAAGTGGACCTCTGAGTACTCTAGGGTACCAAGGTCGCTCTTATCGTACCATACGTCTGTAATGGCCTTCACGTTCTCTGGGAGGGTGAAGTGTGTTGGGCAGTCGCTATCGGACAGAGATGTGAGCTTAATCAAGCTGTGGTGCTCTGGGATGTCCCGTGTAGCTACGATGTTATAAAATGTGTCTTCAACAACCTTAGCAACCTGTTGCGCTTCTAGGGTGTCGGAAAGTGTGTTTACGTCTTCGGAATCCATATCGGACAAGATACTCTGGACAATCTCAAGAAGTGTTTTCTTAATAGCCATTATCTAGTCCTTACGTTTCACGGGATTGACGCTGAATAAAATTAGATGTTGCATAAATATCGCATGTGCCTGTACCAACATAGGTCAGGTAAATCTCTCCGCCATTAACAATATACGTTGAACCAGTAAACACTGGGAACGAAAAGCTGACTGGCTGTGCTACACCACCCTTGAGCAACGGGATGCTCTGCGAGAAGATAACACCTGGGACACCACCAATATCCAACTCACAGAGGATGTAGGGTGCAGTGCCTGCGTAGTTCTCAGCAACAAAGGATGTACGGATGTCATAGATATCATTCTCAGCGATAGCAATATGTTTGTTAGTAGCTACGTCCCACAAAGGGACTACAGCATCTGATGGGAGGTACTCAAGAGTAAGACCTACACCATTGTTAACATACTTGGTGCGAACACCTGTCGCAGTGTTAAAGACGGGACTGCCAACAGTAGTGCGACTGTCCTGATACTGCCCCCAGCCTTTAATCTTTTCCCAAGCGCCAGAACCAGCTCCGTTTGAGCGGTAGTACCTGCCTGCTGGTGCCGCTGCCACGCCCTTGGGTTCATGAAGGTACGGGTCGATCAGGGTAGAGTGTGAAATATTAGCCATTAGTTCCTCCAAGGGTGTGTGGTGGGAGCCACCCGAAAGCAGCTCCCTTGGTCAATTAGACCAGCTTCTTGAACTCAACGATGAGCTTACCAGCACCAGCGGTGTAGGCAGCAGTACCGTAAAGCATACCGACATGTGCGTCAGCAGTCAGGTATCCAAGGACACCAGTAGCCTGAGCGCCGTCACAGCGAACTACGTCACCATCAGCGTCAATAACTGTAAGTGCAATAGCAGCGTCGATACCGTCAGCGTCGATGGCATCGCCAGCAGCGTTGTATGTACCGATTGTCAAAGTAGCAGCGCCACCAGAAGTAGCAGCAGTGGTCATAACCAAAGTTGCACCAGTGATAACAGCACCAGCAGGGATAACTGCTTTGTTCACATCAATGTCAGCAGCACCAAAAGTGGAGCCGATAGCAGTGAAGTCAGCAATGTCGATGACCAGTGTACCAGACTCGGTGACACCACGGTCAATGACTTCGCCTTGGCCACCAAAAGTAAGGACGCGAAGTCCATCAGCGTTAGTATAAGACATGTTAGTCTCCTATTCTTTCTAGATTATACGTTGGTCTTAGAGATAACACGAACCATGTTCTCAGGGCGATACAGTTTTACGCCGTAACGAGCAGTAGTGACAAACTCGTTGCGCTGGAAGTCCTTGTTGTACTCAAAGTCAACTTCTGGCATCTGACGCCATGCACCAACGAATGGAGTCGCAGCGCCATCTGTGGAGAAGAACAGGTTAGCCTTACCGTTAACGGTGGAGAAGTCCACGTTAGCATCAGCAGCAGTTGGCAATGCGCCGTCTGTGATGTCCTTGAGGTAGTTCGAAGTATAAACGTCAAAGCCATAGATGTTGGCGATAAAGTTCATGCCTGTTGCGATACCTGTGGAGACGATGCCTTCCCACTTAGGGTTGTTAGCTACAGAAGTCAACTGGGACAGTGTGTTCAGTGTGAACTCAACCGAAGGGTCAACAATAGCAACAAGACCACGATCAGGAACGTTAGCCTTCTTCAGAGCGAAGCGAGCACGAGCAAAGTCATCAACAGTGATAACAGCGCCTGTACCACCAGCAGACCAACGGTGCTCGATACCGTCGATGGACTCGTTGGAGTTGGCAGAAACGCCAGTCTCAGGAGTAGCCAAAGTTGTGGCTTCGAAGTGCGCCATGATTGCGCGCTCTTGCTCAGGGACAAAGCGGCTCATCATCTCTTGTGCGTAGAAAGCGTCTTGCTCGGCCTTCTTAGTCATGTAGGTAGCGCTCGACAGGTACTTGTCGATGGCGAATGTGAACTCACCAGTGTCGAGTGGGCGGTAAGTAACAGCAGTATCTTCTGCGTAGTTATCTACCTGTGCCTGACCGATGGATGGGATGGTGAACTGGTCGCCATCAGGGAAGCCATCAAGCATCTTGACATAGCGCTGGGCGAACATTTCGTCGCGCAGGATGTCCTTGAGCTCTGTGGACCAGATTTCGGAGCGGGTCAAAAGACCCATGTTTGCAGTTGTGTTAGACATTTTAATAGTCTCCTAGAGTGTTGTTGATTTATGCACCAAACTTACTACCAAGGCGCTTCTTATCTTCAAGAATCTGGCGCTGTATCTTGGGAGTGTAGTAGAGTGATTTGTTTTCACGACGAAGGTTCTGGTAATAGCCCCAGTCCCGATCATTCGTATTTTGGTAGTTGACCCCTTCGGTTCGAATACTACCCTGCGCCATAGAAGGGACAGGCTTCTTAGCCCCACCCAACAACGCAAAGAAAGCTGAAGGCGACTCTTTGGCAATCTCTTCCATACGGTCAAGACTGATACCAAGCTCCTTAGCCTTTTCCTGAACCCTCACGTTAGCTTCTGTACCGTAGTCCGCCTGAAGCTGTGCAGTCACAGACAAAAGGTTTTGCTCTACGGTAGCCGCTGCTTCACGGTCAGTCAGGGTCTTCTCAACAAGGCTCTTTAGATCATCGTCACTCACTGTCTGGTTGGTGTTACCATCAGCGTTCGTGCCACTCAGATTATTATTATTGGACGCTACAGTTTGCCCTGTGGTGGGATCAGGGGCCTTATTCTGTAGTTGCTCAAGTAGCTTGGCCGCATAGTCATTCTTGCCAAGGTCTTCCCGCATTGCTGCAAGTTGTTCCTCTAGGGTCTTGATGTAAGCATCTGCTTCCAACTTACCCTTGGCGATGACTTCTGGGTCTTTCCAAGTTTCTCCGCGTGTCTCTACGAGCTTCGAAATAAATGATTCCTGTGGTGTGGTCTCAGCTACTGGTTGCTCGGCTACCTGCTCTGCCTGTGGTTGGGCTTCGGCGGGTGTTTCTTCAAAAATAGACAAATTTACCGTTCCTTGTGGTTCAAGTCGATTAGTTTCATTATGTCGTCGAGAACGGCATTATACTCATTCACGGCGATTTGTCGATGTTCCCAATTGGGGGAACTGTAGTCCCGAACGCACTCTTTAGGCTTATAGTGTCGTTCAAGAATCTCTCGGAGGTCGTCAAAAGCGTTACGGTAGGCTAGAACCTCACCCTTACGCTTTTCCTTTTCGGCCCCCGATAAACCTTTTAGCCATACTGATTGCATTACATACCCTGTTCTGCTGCCATAGCCAGTTGTTCTTGGTTCTGAACTTCAGCTTCTTGCATAGCACTCTGAGTCTCAAGCTGCTCTTTAACTGCAATGTTCTCACCGAACAAGCGAGGCTCACCAAGCTCTTCGGAAAGGATACGTGCAAGTTCTTTGCCTGACAGGTGTGGCGCTACAGAAGGATCACCAGCTTTAATCTGGGACAACTGTGTAAGACTCTGTACCCTACGAGCACGTTCAGCAAAGTGCCGTGCGCCAACAGGGGAAATCTTACCGTTACCAACAATGTCAGAACGCTCGATAGTCATGAAGAACTCTTCGCCAGTCTCATCGTCAACTACCCGAACATCCTCATAGAGGCTCATGTTGCGACGACCAGTCTCTAGCATAGCATTGAGGATTGGCTCCAAGAACATACGCTCGAAGTGCGCAGTCTTGTGCTCAAAGATACGTGAAGCACCATTCTGCAAGGACTGTACCTCAAAGGCAGTCTTCTCACCAGGGGTACGCATACCCATAGCTTGCTTAGGTGCACCAGCCATCTCTTCCATCTTCTGCTCAAGGAAGTTGATCTGCATGTCTGCTTGTAGTGCTGTGCCATCAGGGGCGAGGTAGGCTACGTCACCTTCTTCACCAAGATAGATACGAGCACCAGGCTCAAAGTCAAAGTCCTCGACATCACCACGAATCTTCATGATCGGGTAGGCGATCTGGTCAAAGACGTCCGCCTTCAGGTTCTCTAGGTGGTCAATGCGGTACTGCATACCAACAAGATTATCTAGAGGGCCCATAGCGTAGAGGTTGTCCGGACGTGTACGCCAACCAGCATGGAAGATAGGAGCAGTGCCAAACCACGAAGGATTCTCTTCATTGTTCAGTACGTGTGCTCGGTCCATCACGGTGATGACTCGGTCCTTCATAAGTGTTCCAGACTCGTGGTCGTAGATGTCACCGTAGAAGGTCAACAGCTCTACGTAGTCAGACTCGTAGTAGTGTTGGATGTTGTTGAAACCATCAGCTACAAAACCACTAGACTTCTCTACACCAAGTGTGGAGTTGCTAACAGTGCGACGGCCCTCGACCATTTTCGAGAAGGCTGCTTGTGCTGCTGTGTTTGATGGGTCACGGTCAATGTCACGCTTGAGTTCACCCATGGACTTAATAGTCCGAATGATCTTAGGTGTCTTCTCGAACGAAGCTGCAATAGGGTTGAAGCAGATGTCGTAGGGACTGATACGTGTAGTACGAGGACCAATGTACTTTGGTGTCGTAGTACCATCCTGCTTCTGGATGTAGTCCGCTTCCCACTCTACAATAGCAAAACAGTTGCCTGTAAGAATCCAGTCTACCAGAAGGTCAGAGACTGTGCTTACGAGGCCTGAGTGCTTTGTCTTAGTAAGCATGTAGGACTGGATAGTCCGTGACTTCTCCATACCACCAGACTTTTGATTATCTGCTTCCCAGCGCATCCACTTCTGTTGCGGAAACAACGTAGCAAAGTAGTTAGCGTGTAGGTTGTCAGAAATCTGTGTCAGCTTAGGTGTTGTAGTTGTGTTGGACCACGGAAGGATAGCATTACCTGTTGTAGTGGTATCCGTAGCGTAAATGTAATTACGCAACTCCTTGGTCTGCTCAATCCACGGCTGTCGAAGCATGTTCCACTCGTTCCAGCGTGTAGCAATCTCAACTGCTAGGTTGTCTGGATTCAGTAGGTGTTCGATGTCTATTGTTTCGCTCATTATTTTCCTCCAGCGCGGAACCTACTGGCACTCCACGAAATGTTATTGGTCTTTCTCATGGATGCTGACCTACTAGGTGCAATAGCCATATCCACAGCAGAAGCTAAGGCGTCCTTAACGTCATCGTGTGGTGGGTTACGTGTCTGTAGTTCTTCTTCAAGGTACTGGACGTTACCGCCCCTGTAGTGCCATATCTGAAGGTTGTCGTAACGTGGCTCAAGGATAGAAGCGATACGCTCCTCTTTGTTACCTTGGTGCTTGTTAGGCCTGTACTCGTCCACAGAGAGGGCAAGTCCATTCTGACGGATCAACTCCTTCAACTGCTTAACAATGGCCACCTGAGCCACTGAGACCTCTGCACGGAGCTTACGGAAAGCCCACTTGTTCTGTGCTGCAAGGATGTGGTCGAAGTAGTCACTGATGCGGTCAGTCTTGAAGCGATCAATGTCGAGGACGTAGATGTTGTTGTCGGAATCTACCCCAATGGTTACAAGAGCTGTGTGGTCTGCCTTGGCACGAAGACTAAACGCAAAGTCAATCGCTGCAAACACATTCAAACGCTTACCACGGTAAGTCCAGTAGCCATTCTCCTGCTGTAGGTGCTTGGCTTCAAAGTACTGAAACTTGTCACTACCAACAGGGATGTTGTCTGGGTCGGTAGGGTCATTGTAGTACTGTGCCCTGAACTGCCCTTTATCGAGGTACTTACCACGCTTCTTGGACAAGGCTGCAATATCAAAGCCAAACCACTTACCATCCTTGCGCTGTTGACGTGGCCACAGGAACTGACCTGTGCCGTCTCCCATGTCTTCCACAGGGCGCTCTAGAATTTCGTAGATTTCTTCTTCGCCAATAGCCTCACCACGGTCATCAAAAAGAACTTCTTTCATCTCCATGATGCTGTTGTAGAGGTCTTTGGCGTGGTATCTTGTTCCTACTACCCACTCTTTGGCATCTGAGCCTTCGATGGAAGATAGGAGGGAGTATTGACTAGCCACCTTAGAGCGGCCATCAACGGTCAAGGCGTTCTCTGCTACAACAACGTCATCAAGTACTGCGATATCACAGTGTAGTCCCGTGAGGGCTGTTGTAAGGCCGCCAGTAAAGATAGAGGGGTCACGAACGTTCTCCTTTTTACGGAGGGGGTGGTCCAGAGAAATTTCTGAGTTTGTCCACTTCGCTCGCTTCCCCTCTTCTTTGTTAATGTGTTCTGGCCAGTATCGACGAAAGATGTCGCTGTCCATAATGCCTTTGATGAATGTAAGCTGCTTCTCTGCAAGGTTAGCAGTTGCTGAAATGTACAACACACGAAGCGTAGGGTTCCTTGTGAGTTCCCAAGCTACGCGATAAGCTACCAGTCGTGATTTACCGTGGTCCCGTGGGAACAGTAGCAACTGGTAGCTCTTAGCGTCAGGGCGAGTCCACCAAGAAAGAACTTCCTTATGGCAACTACTGAGAACTTGAGAGGGGGCGACTAGGTTGATAAAGTACTGCAGGTCCGATTCTGCTGCAATCCTAATCTGCTCTTTTAGGTCTTCCGACATTGTTGCTCTTCTTCCTATTTATAGCTTACACACTTCTTTAAGCAAGCAATCTCAAAATGCCTCGTGTTACGTTATTGCCAGATGCCGCCGCGCTTGCGCCAACCTTCAATTTTAAGCGTCCACTTCGGGGCCTTCGCACGTGAAATGTCGGTGTATGCAGGCGCAGGTGTCACTCCCCAGCTTTCAAAAAGCGTAGTAGGGAATGTAGGCAAAACGTCGTTGCCTAATGCAGCTGAATTTCCGCCAAGACCGACGCTGCGGTATCCCGCTGTCAGTGTGTCAATGGTAAGATACGTCGCGTTTGTCTTGTTATACTCTCGAATGGTGATAAACGGAGCAACATCTGTCCCAGTGTAGACTTCATGCACGTCAACGGAAATTCTGGAAGGACGCCACAGCCCGCCCATTGAGCCAAAACAAGCCCCTGCACCTTCATCCATGTCCGCAGGTAGCTGTTCGGACGACAACTCGAAGCTGTCCTCGGTGAAGCCAAGGCCGTTGAATTTCAGGTACGTTGGTGACGTTAGTACTGAGGTTGTGAATGGCCGGATGGTCTGCTCGTAAGGGCTTTCAATCTTCGCAGTGACGTTGATCTTGCTGTAAGACAGCGCAGGAAATGCAAGCGCCGTGACTGCCGATGTGAACGGCCCAACAGTAAATCCGGGGATCAGGACATTTGTTCCGCTGACATAGGGCAACTCGCCCACGCGGAAAGCGGGTTCGCCATCATTAGTCAGCAGCAGGCCGACTTGCATAGACCGCCCCATATCGTTCGATTGATATGTAGCCAAAGGCACAGACAGTGTGTTTTCGTCAACCGCCGTGAATGCAAAAGACTGCTCCGCGGGAGATGTGAAATACTTCTTGGCACTGCTCGTGACCCGCATTTTGCCACCGAGGATTTCCAACAGCGGCGTAAGGTTCCCAGGTGTCATTGCCCCACCAGTGGTTCCATCATTGAATGGGAGGTCGCAGTCGATAAACCGCACAGACTCAAGCGCACCTAGTGAGATAGAAGTGGCAACCTTACAGTTCTCGGAAAGGATATTGCGCGTCCCAATGCCTTCGGATATTTTATCCAGACGCATGTTTTTCAGGTGGACACTACTCAGCAGTTTATCAGCAGCCAGATCAGCAAACACTTCCCCGCCGTCCCACGTGATGTTCTCGCCTGCGCTGAGATACACCCCGCCGCCTGCCTTCACGTTATTCAGAACCGCATTGCGGAACCCTGAAAGAACTATCCGGCCATTCCGGTTCTCGGTGGCTGTTACGTGTGTCCAAGCTGGGTTCGCCAGCACCTCAAGGTTTTCAACGTAGAGGCTTTCGATTTCCTCGAAGTCGTCAGCGCCACGGGTCAAATTGATTACGCGGGCGGGTCCGAATGGTACACCACCAGTCCCATCATCCCAATCATCCCGATAAGTTGCGGTTAGTGGCCGCGTCAGCGTGACTGTTTGTCCTAATACGCTTTCAACAGTTGCCCACTCAAATTCACGCGCGCAAGGGGGGAAGCTGCTATCGTTCTGGCAGTCAAAGCCATAGACCAAAACCCTGTCACCAGCCGCAAACTCGGGCAGCCCTTCGGCAACGGCAACGTCAAATGCTACCGAACCAACCGTAACTGTGTCGATTAGCTGACCCTCATTGTAAGGGGTGTTTGATCCATCGTAAGGCTCAGGGCCATTTGAGAAAAAGGCGCTGTAGAACACTAGGCCCTCGGCGTTAACTACAAACCCAGGGTCGGCAGCCGTGCCAAGCAGGTTGATGAATTTAGCCCCATTGCCCTTGATGATGATATTCTTAATGTTGGCCAAGAAAGAGTTCTTGGTGTACCCGTAAGTCTTGCCCTCGGTCATGGTGCAGTTCAGAAAGCCACGCGTACGTGCATGGTCGGCCATCGCCATCAGCGCGACTGTTTCGTCTGAACCGTCGCCTAAAGCACCGTAAGCCTCTGGGGAAACCTCAACACTTTTGACGTACAACTTTACCCCACCAGCCGTTGTGACGTGATTGTCGGATGCGCCAGACGCAGCTACCTCATAGGCAAAACCTTCAGCCTGCGTCCGGATAATGTCACCAGCAACAACCGTTACTGTATTGTCCACATCAACCGCATAGGTGAAGGTGATGTCCGCCAACAACTCAGGCACATCGTTCTTTGTGCTCACAGAAAGCCAAAACTGAACGTTTGCTGGAACCACATCCACACCACGTACACTCAAGCTCGTTGTTCCAATACCACCCGCATTCAGGATGTCGTTGTTGTTCATGTCGAGGTCAGCGCCCATAGCATTGGGTGTACTACCATCCAGAGACAACGTGTTATCAAAGGCGTCACGAAGGGCCTCGAAGTTTCCATTCAACTGTGTGTTGCTGGCATAACCAGAACTAATCGTCGTAACTGTAGGTCTCTTAGCCATTGTGCTTTATTCCTTGTGGAGGGGCGCTACTGAAGCAATCCCTGCTCCTTGAGTCGCTGTATGTCGTCTGATACTGCTGAACGCTCAAAGGCCTCCTCAGCGGTCTCCTGTGCCTTCGCACGGGCCGCTCGACCATCTACGGTACGGGCGTTCTTGTTAGTCCATGATTCTTCGATGAGGTACTTGGCTGCTGTGAAGGCAGACTTTCCCTGAAGTGTTACTTCTTCTACTACAGCCTTGAAGCCTAGTGACTTACGCTTCACGTCTGCTTCCTTCCGCCATGCTCCAATCTGAACTACCAACCGTTTGTCAGAGTTCCTGATCTTGTCCCATGCGGCCCAGGAGCCGAATACTGCTTGAGAGAAATTGTAGTCCGTCGGGTCCGCTACCGCCATCTCGATAAATATCTTGGAAATGGGCACTAGGGTGCGTCCCGACGGATGCTGGTGCTCGTCCTCTTTCAGTGTGAAGACGGCGTGTTCGTTGTTCTCGTAACAGAGCTCGTAGAAGAGGCTCTTTGTTCGGATTACGCCCTGCTCTGATTTATACTGACTTGGTTGTAGTAGTGGCATGGCTCGTCCTTCTTGAATGCTTTGTTGGGGGAGTCCCCATACGTTGGTTACACTTTAGAGTAAAGCCACACCAACCCCCACCTAAAAACAAAGCTTAGGTAGGAAACCAGTGAGTAACTTTAGTAACACTAATAGATAACAAAAAAGAGGAATTTAACAACCCCCTAGTGTGAAGAAAGTTTGGATTTAGTGAAAATAGTTGAGATGTAGTAGTGGTTGTGTCTTTTATGTCACACTAAGGTTGTCTGGGTTATGGTAGTATGATGGTAGAACATAACACTTCAGTCGCTTCGCTCCCTCGTGGAAGATTTACTACACAAACGTAGGTATGATCCTAAGCCCTCGTACTCAAGTTTCGGGTAGTTTAACTTTGTAGGGTAGTTTAATTCAAGATCATGTCAGGACTGCCCACCATCACCCCCCATGGAAATCCCAAAACTTCTGTGAGAAAATTTCATGGTGCAATTCACTGAATAGGCAAACCCCCCGTGCCCCCCTTGGCACCCCCTCAGAATACTTTGTCCTGTGATTTAGCCATTCCTTAGTCGATTCCCCTGCTAAACCATCGTTTCGCAGTCGATTGTCCCGCTGTGTGAACCACTGTATACCATTGTGTACCGTCTGTGTGCCAAGCTCTGGTTATAGTCAAACGCAACCTAAGCCTAGTCTATCTGCAGCATCACCCTTGTTTACATACCTATGCCCTACTTGCGAACCATTCGCATCTAGCACTCGCATATACCTACGCTCTCACGTACGCGCGCGCGTTCTCTCTATCGCTTGGCCACTACTTAGTCCTAGCACCATTAGCACGAACCATAGGCATGCAGTTTGTTTCCGTTGTTTATCAATGGCTTACCATTTTGTTTATACTTTCTTTCATTTTGTTGTTGCAATCCATGTTGGTTGTAGTCATATTGAATTCATCGGCAGCAACAAGACGCCACCGAATACGGGGATTCACTAGCCCAAGAGCATAAAACAAGTGGCGGCGTAAGCGCTCCGGCCCATGTGGCCCGAGAAGGCAGAGCTAGTCCCGCAGTAACGGGGAAAATACTACTTAGACAAGCGCACCATGGTGGTGTGTTTCTTAAAGGAGTACGACAATGACAATCACAGCAAAAACAGTGGCAGAAGGTAAATTCAGTTTCACGGTGGTTATCTTCAAAGGTAACGAGCGTATCGGGCAAAAGGTGGTCGACAAAAGCCAAGCCAGTGACGCAAGTGAAGCCGTAGCAGTGGCGCTTAAGTGGGCTGGCTATCCACAGGACTAAACGGTAGGGGCTCCGGCCCCACCACAACACAACACAAAGGATTTAGACAATGTTTGAACATGTAATCTTCGCAATAGACGACAACAACAGCATCCACGCGGTAGCCAAATTCACTAGGTACCTAGACACATTGCGCGCCACAAACAAGCTAGACGGTGGCGTGACACAATGCATAGGCCATTGGGAGGGCGACCTTGAAGTCTCCTACCTGATGCGCAAGTCTGATTATGATCACCATATCTCAGGACGTGGATGGGCTGACAAGCAAGAAGCGGTTCTTGTTGTCCCTGGGGATACGCGCCAGCCGTGCACCTTGATCATGAATGACGGAACAATCCATTCAGTGGGGAGAATGGTGGAGATAACAAAGCCAGTAGGGAACTGGACATATGTCCCAACTACTGGTAAGTACTTCACAACAGTATAGGTAGTTTATAGTGTAGCCCTACGGGGCTGCATCAATAAGCCACAAACAAACAAAAGGATTACTATCATGGTTTGCTATACACGCAACATCAACAAAGTTTTTGCACAAGCAACAGAAGAAGAGATTCAGTACGGGCTGACATGGTACGCACAAGCGCAGGACGAATGCCAAGCGATAGCGGATGCATGCGAATTGCCATTGCGTGTAGTTGTGGGTGTAGTCTCTGCGCTATCGCCAACAAATCTCTGGTCACAGAACCTGAAGGATGCCCGCCTATTCTGCGAGACCTTCATCGATGGCGGCTACTACACAGACGTGAAAGCCAGCACCTATAAAAAGATGTGGGAAAAGGCATGGTTAATCCTCGAGGCAACACCACAAACGGATGATCAGGTTGCTGCGATCCTGAATGGTCCAAAGATAACCGACTTCTTTCTTTGCATAATGGGTCACAATGAGTGCGTTATTGACGGGCATGCATGGGGTATCGCAAACAACGACCGTCGCGTGATGCAAGAAGTACCTAGCATTGGCAAGAAGCTGCGCAAAGAGCTCCAAAAAGCCTACGTCAACGCTGGCAAGAAGTACGGACTGACAGCCTATCAGATGCAGGCTGCCACATGGGTAGCATGGCGGCGGATTCACGGCGTAGGATAGAGGACTGGACACTATAGTGTCCCTACGCTAAACAACACAACAAGGAGTAATATCATGGCACACGAAACATTCAAACAAGCATTCCTTCAAAACGACCCTGTTGCCGAGTCAGTAGGGGATAAGGTTTACCTTGCCTTTGCAGCCTTGGTTGAAGGAGGCTTGATACTCGAATACTCGAGCACATGGTGGAATATGTGTGAGGTAGCATGGGAGGCGCATCAACAAACCACAACAACACAACAAGGAGTACTATCATGACACAGGTTATCCTCAACGGACACAGCATCGGCAACATCACCAATGAAAACCTTGCTACTTTCTTAGCATGTAGCAGCATGGTGGTAGTTTCCCGCACAACAAAAACAATTTGTCTAGAGCACGGTAGTGCGACGCCCTCACGGGCTAAGGAGGGATAAGAAACATGTTGACAAGTATCCTTTCTTCCATCATACTTATCATATCAACGGCCGCAATGGCTTACTTTATTCACAAGGACGAAACAAAATGAACAACGCATCCGAATACAGCCTGAACGACATGGTCGATGCAACCCAAGACCTATATGAAATTGCAGAAGAAAATAAGGAGTCGGAATAATGGACCGTAAAGATTTAGAGGAATTGAACTATAAATTGGCAGATTGCCTAGTACTGTTGCACGGCTTTAAGATTGGCATTTTGTCTAATCCATCCGGCAATGACAAGCAAAAGAAGGCTTTAACTGATCTTGTGGAGTGGGTGGACTCTTCGCTGCGACCTTGTAAACACATTGTTCAACGGGAGCTAACTAAGGAGGATACACAATGATTTATATTGGATCACCCGCTACACAACAGAGATCAAAAGGCTTGAGGGACTAGTATCATGACCCTACTCGACGCAGCAATGATCGTCTTCTTCATCACATTCATGTTTCCAGTAGTGTGCTTTACTTTATCGGCATTGTTCTGGATCACAGTCACAATCTTCGGAGGGAAGAACTAATGGAATATTACATCGACGACATCTACGATTTCCTAATGGACGCACTGGACCAAGAACGCGCCCTTGAAAAATACCATGAAAAGGCTAATTGGTTAACGGAGGAGGAACCAGACTGTGAGTAGTTTGATGGAGCAACAACTAGGTGAGCTAGGAATCATGCCTGAGAGCCCCAAAGAGGGGGCACAGGGGCCCATCTCTGAGATCAAGCCAGTACCCAGAGCAAAAGACCACTTCAACGACCCACGGGACGAAAACGGGGAGGTTCCTTTTTAATATGGGAAACGTCATATCAATGGACGACTTTGACGAGGTAGAAAAATGATTAAGCAAATATATACACTAGCAACGGACGACCTAGAAATCATAGACAGCACGGCTACCACTACTTTGGAGGTAGCAGAAAAATTACGTGACAGGATGGTTGAAACGTTCAACCGCAACTACTATGTAGTAAACATCAAAACATTCAACAGCAAGGACTGAGAAAAATGAACACCTATTTCATGGGCGAAGACGTAAACAAAGCAACTACTATCATTGGCCGCAACACCATCCCGTCAGAGTATCAAGACCTGATCGACCAATACAAGGCACGGGGAGGAAGGATCACATACTGTGAGGAAGGTAAGCGGACTACAACAACACCGATCCCCTCTTACAACGTATGTAAGGCCGAGCAAGAACCCACGGTAGACGGCACACGCACTGGCAACACAGTGATGGACCAAGCATCGCTGAACAGATACGAAGCCAATCCCACAGACCCCGATGCTTTCTTTGACAATAAGGACTTGAACCAATGATCAACACACACAGCGTCTATGGTCGGGTGGTAGTTAACCCAGAAGACATGCAAAATGGTAAAGCCTTCATCGAAGTTACGTTGATGAACAAACGGGACGGACTGCCAGCAAAGCTAACCGTTGGGAAGTGTGCCCTATCAGACAAAGGGGACTACGTACCCAAGAAGGATCGCAAGACAAGCCTAATCCAAGACTACCTGCCACTGGCATACAGCGCAGCAAGTCAGATGTATTCTGAGCAAGCTGAGTGGGAAGAACTGCTACAGGTTGCGGCGTTAGGTCTCTGTGAGGCTGCTAGTCGGCACAAATCTGATCGGAACAACGGCTTTGCAGCATTCGCCAAGCCTTACATCATGGGCTACATCAAGAACCACCTGAACCCTGAGCGCAACGGCAACATGAATATGCTGAACACGTTCATCCCAGATGGCGAGGATTTAATCTCAGACACACCAGAAGAAAATGATGTGAAATTAAGGCTTTACGGTGCTATTGAGATGCTTACAGACAAGCAAAAGTTTGTTATTGAGAGGGTATGCTTGGAGGGATACACACAGGAAGAGGTTGCAGGTATGCTGGGAGTAACACAACAAGCGGTTGACCTAACAATGGACCGAGCCACTGTTGCACTTCGGAAACACCTAGCACCTAATGTGGGGTAATTCGCAAAATGTGACGGATATGGGGGTTGTTAAATACCCATTTTCCGTTATCTATTAGTGTTACTTTAGTGCTTCTCTAGTATTAACAACCACTACAACAACCCTAAAGAAAACTATAGGAGGACTTTAGTATGACCGAACTAACAAAGCGACCGTGCCCACATTGCGATAGCAGCGACGCATTCGCATACAACACAGAACTACAGACAGGGTTTTGTTTTAGTTGTAAGGGTGGTTACCCACAACGTGGTAAGAAATACGACCAAGCAACCTTGGAGGAATATCCTTTGGGTAGTTCATTTAATGATGATGCAGGGGTGGTGACACGAGAGTCATTGCCTAACAGCTTATACAAATTCGTTCCTATGCGTGGTATCACTTCACAGACGATGGAGTTCTACAATGTACGGACACTATGCAACAGTGGTGGTGAGCCACTACAACAGGAGTACATCTACCCTAGTGGTGGTAAGAAGATTAGGCGACTGCCTAAGACCTTCTCCGCATCAGGGCTGCGCTCAGACGAACTGTTTGGG
>Ga0208134_1000860_pt1 | contig 19043 bp, 22 predicted proteins | sample VirMetDEL_Mar_31_FD_184515 | JGI IMG/M metagenome (GOLD analysis project Ga0208134, IMG submission 184515) | Aqueous microbial communities from the Delaware River and Bay under freshwater to marine salinity gradient to study organic matter... | ecosystem: Environmental > Aquatic > Marine >... | reverse complement strand
AAGACCCCCGCAGCAAAAGCTGCTTCTACTGGCGGTACTACTGGCGGCACTCGTGTCTCCAAAGCTGCTGCTCAAGAAGCACTCATCGCAGCTATTACTGATGCAGGCAAGACTGTTGACGAAGAAATCGTTTCTAAGTTGACTGGCAAAGCAGCTCAGTATTTTACTACCCTCCTCGTTTCTAACGAAGACTAATAGTAAACAACCTCGCTAGGTTCGCCTAGCGGGGCTTTTTTGCACCTCCTAGAAATCACCTTTAAGTATGTAAGTGGCAGTGATGATTGCTAACTACTACAAAAGGAAACTCTAGTGAAAAAGCAAGAACTAGCACGTTTAGTGCAAGACTATGGTGATGCCATCATTACGTATCGTAGTGAGCATTCCAGGAAGTTAAAATATAATGTCTGTACCCTAGACTTTTCTACTCCGTATATTCAGGGTAAGAAAAATCGAGCTAAAGAAACTGAGGATACCCTCCTCTTCTTTTGTTGGGACACAGACTCTTATCGCTTACTTCGCCCCTCCGCTGTATCTAGCGTTGTGCCGTTGTCATCTATCCTCAAGAATGAAGGTAGACGGTAATGGACTTACACCAGGCTCCAGAAGCCTATTCGCGTGTAATACATTATGATACAGTAAAAGAGGTTCAGATTAGACTGACTATAAATACTTTTAGAGGCATAGAATATATGCACCTTCGTAAGTATTACTTAGATTTTGATGAAGAGTGGAAGCCTACGCCAGAAGGTGTAGCCATGCCACTCGACCTTAGTAACTCTCGTGAGCTTTTTGCAGGGCTAACAGAGATACTGTCACTCGCAGAATCTAAGTCATTGATAGAAGACAATTTTATGGATTTAATTGACGATATCTACAAATAGTTGTTGACAAGCTTGGTTAAATCGGGTATAATATCTTTTCAAATTTAGGAGAATAGTATGCGTGAATTTTTAGATCGAGCAAGTAAACTTTACTACGAAGGTACTCCGTTACTTTCTGATGCAGAGTTTGATCTGTTGGCAGGTAAACATAACTACAGCTCAGTGGGCTACACTGTTACTGATGCGATTTCGCATACGTATCAAATGTACTCACTGCAGAAGTGTTTTGACCTCGAAGATGCTCCTCTCGATATTGATGAGTGTATATGCACTCCTAAACTAGATGGGGCTGCAGTATCTATACTATATGTAGACGGAATCCTAGAGTTAGCTTTAACTCGTGGTGACGGTATACAAGGTAGAGATATTACCGATAAGATGAAAGAGCTAGTGCCTGCTAAATTACGTCGTAGTGGTAGATTCAAGGATCTCTACAACGGTGTGGTTCAGATCACTGGTGAAGTCGTCGCTCCTAGTAGTATTCCTAATGCTCGTAACTTCGCTGCGGGGTCTCTTGGACTCAAGAACAATCCTCAGGGATTAGAAGAGTTCAAAAGCCGTCCGTTGGTCTTTGTAGCTTATGATGCTTTCCCTCATTCCGTTCCTACGTGGACAAATGAGCTGGGCATCGTTCGTGCTATGGGCTTGAATGTAGTTACGAACTTTGATGTTACTGATTATCCCACTGATGGTGATGTATATCGCCTCAGAGATACTCGTGACTTCGAAGACATGGGGTACACAGCTAAACATCCACGAGGTGCTTTTGCTTTGAAAGAAGTAAAAGCGGGTGTTGTAACTACCTTACGTGATGTGGTGTGGCAGCTTGGTAAAAGTGGCGTAGTAAGTCCAGTGGCGATCTTAGATCCTGTTGTGATAGGCGAAGCTACAGTATCAAGAGCCACACTGCATAACATCCAGTATATACGGGAACTCAACCTTGAAATCGGTTGTCAAGTAGAAGTTATACGATCTGGGGAAATTATTCCTCGCATCGTTGGTAGGGTCGAGACTTCTTGACCTTACAAAAAATAATTGTTGACAATGATCTTAAAAGTCCGTATAATACATATTCAATTTCAGAGGAAAGACCATGACCAAAATCGAAGCTCCCACAAACTGCCCATCGTGTAGTTCGCTTCTTAATGAGGTCAATCACCTTCTGTATTGTAAAAACCCGTTATGCGGGGAGAAAGCTCTCAAACTTATCGAACACTTTGCTAAGACACTGAAGATTAAAGGTCTCGGACCAGCATCTATCAAGAAACTGGACATAGTAACCCTAGAGGAACTCTATGCACTTACACTTGAAGAAGTTGAACAGGCTTTAGGCTCAGCTCGTCTTGCAGTAAAGCTAGTAGATGAGTTGGAGCGATCTCAAAATGCCCCGTTGAATGTACTATTACCTGCATTCAGCATCCCTCTCGTAGGCAAGACTGCAACGGAAAAGCTTTCCAAAGTCTGCAATGACATTGAAGAAATAGACTACGAAACGTGCCGTAAGGCTGGTCTAGGAGAGAAAACGGCTATTAACCTCTGTAACTGGATGGAAGATGACTTCTATGAAGTAAGTCTTCTACCATTTAGTTTCAAGTTTATTGAAACAGTCACACCCTCAGCCGACATGGGAGTAGTTTGTATTAGTGGTAAACTTACCAGTTACAAATCGAAAGCAGTCGCACAGCAGATCCTAGTTGATCTAGGCTATGAGGTGAAGACCAGTTTGACGAAGGATGTCACAATCCTGGTGAACGAAAGCGGTATCGAATCCGCAAAAACGAAGAAAGCCAGAGATGCTGGCGTACAAATTGTAACTAACCTTAAAAATCTAATTGGAGAATAAAATTATGTCAACTTTACCTAAGTGGACTGACGAGCGTACTGCTCAACTAACAGAATTCGTCGGTGGCGAAAGCCCCGTATCTCAAGCTACTGTTGCAGAAGCAGCTGTAGACCTTGAAACCTCTACTCGATCTATCAGCAGCAAGCTGCGTAAGATGGGCTTCGACGTAGAACTAGCCTCAGCAGCAGGTGGTAAGTCTTTTACCGATGCTCAAGAAGCTACCCTAGCAGCATTTGTTACTGATAACAGTGGTGCTTACACTTATGCAGAGATTGCAGGTCATTTTGAAGATGGCGTATTCTCTCCTAAGTCAATCCAAGGCAAGATCCTTTCTATGGAACTGACCAGTCACGTTAAGCCTGCCCCTAAGGTAGAAGCTGTTCGTACTTACAGTCCTGAAGAAGAAGTCACCTTTGTCCAGATGGTCAATGATGGCGCTTTCGTAGAAGCGATTGCTGATGTTATGGGTCGTTCAATCAACTCTGTACGTGGTAAGGCTCTGAGCCTGTTACGTTCTGGTGAGATTGGCGCGATTCCTAAGCAAGAAGTTACTAAAGGCGCTTCTAAAGAAGATCCTTTGGCTTCCTTGGGTGATCTTAGCACTCAGACTGTTGAAGCTATCGCTGAAGCGATTGGTAAAACTGCCCGTGGTGTTAAGACTATGCTGACTCGTCGTGGCCTCGTTGCTGCTGACTATGACGGCGCATCTAAGAAAGAAAAAGCATCAGCTTAATCTTAGCTTAGAACAAACGGCAGGCTCTACGGGGTCTGCCACACTAATATGAATCGGGAGAATTTCATTGAATATTGCTAGTGCTTTAATTAAACGCACACTTGAGTTACGCGACTTTGAGACGTGGACACAGGTGCATAAGCGTTATCTGCCTAGCGAGTATCACAGTTTGCATTCAATTATTGATAAGCACTCTGAGAAATTTCATACAATGCCCTCGATTGAGGATCTTAAACTTGAGATTCGTGATTCAAACACTCGTGAGAAGTTGTACGCTGTAGAAGCCGTTAAGGTTGATGCAGAGCCGTATATGCTTCTTCAGTATTTGAAGAACGAGTATACTCAGAAAGAGATCCTAACCTCACTCGAAGATTATGTCGAAAACTCGGTAGCTTTTGAAGATGCCCAGGAATCGGTTGATCACCTTCATCAAATTGTCCTCGACATCGAAGACAAAGTTGATCTGGAGGAGCCACAGGAAAGTATGCAACGTATTGAACTGTTCGAGCCTGAGGAAGATTTAGAGAGATACATACCACTTGGCCTCAACGAAGAGTACGACCTTGATATTCAATTCTCACCTAGAGATTTGGTTATGGTAGGTGGTAAACGAGGTGCGGGCAAGTCGGTTATCTGTGCGAACATTGCCAACAATGTAGTTGAATCTGGAAAGTCGGCTATCTATTTCACTATTGAGATGGATAGTCGTTCTATCTTACAGCGATGCTGTGCCATTGCCACTGAAGTACCTTTTTCACGTCTCCGTACTAAGAATCTTAGTGTTGGTGAGTGGGAGAAAGTTGCAGGGTGGTGGGCTAACCGCTTCGTGAATGGGCAAGAACGCTTGAAAGAATATAAAGAACATAGAGACTTTGAGAAGTTCCATCAGGAGCTAAAGACAACCTGCGAGATCCTCCCGACTCAACAGTTGAACGTAGTTTATGATCCATCTCTCACCTTATCCAAGATTCGAGCAGAGCTTGATAAAAAGGCAAAGGCGATGAATATCGGAGTAGTTATTGTTGATTATATAAATCAAGTAAAGCGTTCAAGCTTACCCTCACGCGGTGGACAGTATGACTGGACAGAGCAAATCGAGGTTAGTAAAGCATTGAAATCAATGGCACAAGAGTATGAATGTACAGTATTTACTCCTTACCAAACAGACGCTAGCGGTGAAGCTCGTTTTGCAAAAGGTATTCTAGATGCGGCTGATGCTGCATATACACTAGAGACCTGGGATCATGAAGATGGTTGTATGACCTTCAATTGTGTCAAGATGCGTTCAGCCGCTATGCGATCTTTCACTTCGGAAGTAGACTGGGAGTCGTTAAAAATCGGCCCAGAGTCTGCTCTGACACCTAAAGAGAAAGACGATTCTTCCCATAAGACCGGTGAAGACGTTCACGATCTCTAAAATAGTTCTTGACTTTTCTCCTCATATTGCGTATAATTATGTTTAATAAATGGGGAGAAAGCAAATGGCACACACATTCGGCAGTTTACGACATACTACCTCAGGTAGACGACGCAAGCCCTTACCTAAGAAGCGTAAGGCATATATGCCAAAGTTCGAAGCACTCGAAGCCACCGATACCTACCGCAGAGACACTACAGAGTACAAGTCATCAGATGACGGCTCTCATGATACTTCTGCAGGTATTCGCCATACACTAGACTCCAAATATACTATTGCACCTGCATATAACAAGGGTGCGTACCAAGTAATCAGTAAAGACAACATCAAGGACATCGGACGATGAGTAAGAATTATCCAGACAACTGGGTTGTGCTGCAAGTAGCAACAGACGGCGATGCACACCTATATAAATTACTAGGCGGTTGGTCAGGTAGTTATCTTAGTGGTAGCAGTTGGAAACTTAATAGTGGTATTGTGAAGGTTGAGGAGAGTGAGCTGTATTGGACTTTCCACGGGTTCTCAGGCAGTCAGTATGTATGCCATAAGAAGTCTTACGGACTAAAGATGAACAACGGCGGTATCTGCAAGCAGATCTTAGAAGAGTATCCAGATACAGTAACAATGATGCGCAAAGAAACTGACTGGGCTAACTTAGTATGACAGTAGAAGAATTATTACAACGTAGAGATATATATTTTATACCGAAAGGCGGGGACTACTTAGTTTCCTGTCTAAACCCTGAACACGCAGATAGAAATCCTAGTATGCGTATTGATCAGTTGACTGGCATATTCCAGTGCTTTTCATGCGAGTACAAAGGCAATCTTTTTACGCATTTTGGGGAAAAGGCAAACCAATTACAATTACGACGAGAACTACTAAAACGTAAAATTACAGAGAAGAGGTCAGAAAGTATTGGTTTGTCTTTTCCCAAAAATGTTATGCCATATACAGGCAACTGGCGTGACATCAAGCCTGAGACTTATAAAAGGTTTGAAGCATTTATACATCATGACCCAGATTACGTCGGACGCATTGTATTTCCGGTACGAGACATATCTGGTCGCATTACAGCGTTCAATGGTCGTCATACAACAGGTGGTACACCTAAGTATATGATCTCGCCTGCGGGTGCTAAGATGCCTTTATTCCCAGTAGTAAAACCAATACAGGGAGCCGTTATTCTAGTAGAAGGTATCTTCGACATGATTAACTTGCACGATAAAGGGCTGACTAACGCAGTATGTACGTTTGGTACAAAGAACATCAATGAAGACAAGTTAAGAATGTTATCTATCCAGGGTGTAGACTCTATAGACATATTCTTTGACGGAGATGACGCAGGCCAGGAAGCCTCTAAGTATGTACAAACTATGTGCGAAAATGTAGAACTAGCACATAGAAATATCTGTCTCAAGGACACTGATCCTGGGGCACTAAAAGAGCAAGCAGTAAAAACCTTAAAGAGAAAATTATATGCCTAAAGTTGCATTAGTAGAAACGAAGAAAAGCAAGACCAATTTCCATAACGAATTCGATGAAGCATTCGAGTTCGATCAGTTCCAGCTATGTTCAGATCCTTTCCTCAAGAAAGTCTTGAAGCGAGACTGCGACATTCAAATCAATACAGATGACTATGACTGGGTTATTTTGGTAGGGAGTGATGCTCTTAAATACTTCACACCCATCAACTCTATTACAGAGTACTCAGGAAAAAAGGTAGAAGAGAAATTCCTCCCTATCATTAACCCAGCCATGTTAGCCTTTAAACCAGAAGCACAGCGCACTTGGGACGACTCCAAGCAAAGCATTATCGAGTACATCACTGACAATAAGCAAGACACAGTGATTACAGAGTACAATGCCTGGGGTATTCAGAATACCGCAGAAGCCAATGCCTTCTTCCAAGCTGCTCTCGACTCGCCTACTCCTTATGTCGCACTTGACTCGGAGACTACAGCTCTCTGGCCTCGCGATGGGCACATCCTAGGTCTCTCGCTCTCTTATGAGCAGGATCGTGGAGCGTACATTGATACAGAGTGCCTAGACGAAGAGTCTGAGCGTCTATTGCAAGCGATCTTTGATAGTAAGACAGTAGTATTTCATAATGCTAAGTTCGATTTGGCATTCTTTGAGTACCACTTTAACTTTAAGTTTCCTAACTTTGAAGATACAATGCTTCTACACTATTTGATTGATGAGAACCCAGGTACTCATGGATTGAAGCAGCTGTCTATGAAGTATACAAAGTATGGTGACTATGAGAAGCCTATGTATGATTGGATTGCTGATTATCGCAAGCAGCATGGTATTCTCAAAAATGAGTTCAATTGGGGCGATATTCCTTTTGACATCATGAAACTCTACGCAGGTATGGATGCTGCGTGTACCTTCCTACTCTATGAGAAGCTAGTAAAGATTAAAGGAAACAAACGCTTGTGTAAGGTATATGATAATATCCTTATCCCAGGCTGTAGGTTCCTTACAGATATTCAAGATAATGGAGTACCCTTCGATGTAGATCGTCTTGTAAAGTCTCAGTCCCTAATGCAGGAAGAGATTGACCAAGCAGTAGCGAATTTGTACAAGAACCCAGCAATCGCTAAGTTTGAGGAAATCAATGGAAAAGATTTTAACCCTAACAGCACTATGCAGCTTAGGAGTCTACTTTTTGACTTCTTGGGCCTCACTCCTACTGGAAAGAAGACTGGTACTGGAGCAAACAGCACAGATGCGGAAGTTCTTGGAGAGCTATCAGAGCAGTCTGAAGTCCCAGGACTCATTCTTTCAATACGACAGAAGTCCAAGATTAAGAATACTTATCTGGACAAGATCATACCGCAGCTGGATAGAGATAGCAGACTACGTACGGGTTTCAACCTCCATAGTACAACTTCTGGCCGTCTCAGCTCTAGTGGCAAACTTAATATGCAGCAGCTTCCTAGGGATAACCCTATTGTAAAAGGCTGTATCAAAGCTGCTCCAGGACATAAGATTGTTGCAATGGATTTGACAACAGCAGAGGTATATGTTGCTGCAATACTAGCAAAAGATGCGGCATTGATTGACGTCTTCAAGGCGGGTGGTAACTTCCACTCACAGATTGCAAAGAAAGTATTCAAGTTGCCTTGTGAAGCAGATAAAGTAGCAGAACTGTATGGTATGCAGAGACAGGCAGCTAAAGCTGTAACCTTTGGTATTATGTACGGTGCTGGTGCAAACAAGATTAGTGAGCAGGTTACTAAAGATAGTGGTAAGCCTTTTACTAGAAACGAGGCTCAAGAGGTGATCAACGATTACTTTGAAGAGTTCCACAAACTAAAAAGCTGGATCGAAGATAACCAGAAGTTCATCAAACAGAATGGCTTCATTTATAGTTACTTCGGTCGTAAAAGGAGATTACCAAATGTCGCCTCTACAGATTCGGGTATCCAAAGTCATAGCATTAGGTCTGGTCTTAACTTTCTGGTGCAGTCTGCTGCTTCTGATATTAACCTCTTAGGTGCTATCGACATGGGCAGTTGGATCAAAGCTAATAAGAAGAAAGCACGTATCTTCGCATTAGTACACGATTCCATCTTAGCCGAAGTACCAGAAGACGAGATCGAAGAATACATGGAGCAACTAGCCAAGTTCATTCAGATGGATAGAGGTTTATCTATACCTGGTGTGCCCGTTGGTTGTGATTTTGAGATTGTACACCAAGACTACTCTGGTGGTAAGTTCGAGAAAATGTATGGTTCTGACGTATAAAGACTTAGATAAGGTAGCTTTCCCTGTATACAAGATGGAGTCTGGAGACTGGACTCGTGCAGATGGTTTATTGTTCATGAACGATCAGTTGGTGGATGATACCAACCAGGAAGGAGAAACTTTAGGTGTTCGCAGGATGCAGACACCTTTTAAAGACAAGTACGCTTTAAAAAATGCAATAATGTCACCAAATGGTATTTTAAAGCAGAACACTCTGTACTTCATTGATAGCAAAGGTACGCCTTTCGGGTACCTTAAGACTTTAATGTGTAAAATGAAGTATTTAGAGATTACAGAGGTTGTACCGAAAGGTGGAGCCACTATAATACGAGTGAAAGGTATAAAGCAGCCTTTTACCGTACCACGACCTCCCGATTCAAGTATGAAATGGGCAGGTATTTTGCATCTACATGGACTTCCGTGGATGCTTTACGAGTATTCGGACACGAAACTCAAAGATACGAGAAGAAAAGTATAATATGGCTAAAAGACAGAGCAAAACACTAGCAGGAGCTAGTTTGACATTACATGAGATCGAGCCTTTAACACGTAACCAAGTAAAGGCGTTTGAGTCTAAGAAGAATTTGATTCTACATGGTCTAGCGGGTACAGGCAAGACATTTATCTCAAGCTATCTGGCTTATGATGATATGTCCAAGGGTATTTATGACAAGCTAGTTATTATCCGTAGTGCTGTACCTACCAGAGATATGGGGTTCCTTCCAGGGACGGAAAAAGAAAAGGCTTCAGTTTATGAAGAACCTTACAAGGACATTGCAAACGAGCTATTCCAACGTGGTGATGCCTATGGAATTATGAAACAGAAGAATCTAGTAGAATTTATGACAACCTCGTTTATTCGAGGAATTACACTCAGAGATGCGGTTATTATTATTGATGAGTGCCAAAATATGTCATTCCATGAGCTAGACTCAATTATTACTCGTATGGGTGAGAATTGCAGGGTTATCTTCTGCGGAGATTTCCGTCAGGCGGATCTAAAACAGAATGGCATGAAGAATTTTATGCAAATCCTCAAACGCATGGAGCTTTTCGACTTTATTGACTTCCAGGTAGAAGACATAGTACGATCCGACTTCGTTAAATCATATATTATAGCAAAGAATGAACTTGGCCTATGAAAGCAGTAATTAGTAACAGAATTTATATGGAATGTAGTGCCGAATTGCAACAGAAAATCGACACTGAGCTGACCTATGCAATCCCTACGCACAACCCACTTGATCCTCCTCAGATGATTAAGAATATGGGCTTAATTCGTAACGGGTTGATTTCATTACCGATAGGGCGCACGGATTTGATCCCAGATCATTATGAGATAATCGACAAACGTCTCAACGTGCCAGTAGACTTTCCTGAATTTAAGTTCGACTTACGACAGAGCCAGAAAGATGTATATGATGAGATCGAAGACAACGCTATAATCAACGCATGGGTCAGTTGGGGCAAGACTTTTACAGGTCTTGCAATAGCGGGTAAGTTAGGTCAAAAAACACTCGTTGTTACCCACACTGTCCCATTGCGTAATCAGTGGGCAAAAGAAGTAAAGAAAGTATTTGGTATTGAAGCTGGCATCATAGGTAGTGGGAGATTTGAACTTGATGCTCCTATCGTGATTGGCAATACACAGACTTTATACCGAAACATAGATAAGATTCGTAAAGAGTTTGGGACTATCATACTAGATGAAATGCACCACGTTAGTAGCCCTACCTTTTCTAAGATTCTCGACACAAATTATTGTCGATACAAGATAGGTCTATCAGGCACTATCGAAAGAAAAGATGGAAAGCACGTAGTTTTTAGAGATTACTTTGGTAGCAAGTTGTTCCAGCCGCCGAAGGAGAACTACATGACACCGACTGTGCATCTAGTACACTCTGAGATACGATTTATGGATGGAGCTAAGATACCTTGGGCTAATAGAGTGTCTGCGCTGTCCAATGATGAAGAGTATAGGCATACAATATCCATGTTAGCCGCCGCATATGCCGCCAGAGGACACAAAGTGTTAGTGGTAAGCGATCGAGTCAGTTTCCTTAAGAGCTGCGCCGAACTTACTGGTGATAAAGCTGTTTGTGTTACAGGTGAGGTCTCGCATGAAGATAGAGAAACACTCGTAGACGAAATCCTCTACGGGGACGCAAATGTTCTCTACGGAACGCAGGCAATTTTCTCAGAGGGTATATCTGTAGATACTCTGAGCTGTTTGATACTGGCTACCCCAGTAAACAACGAGCCGCTACTTACGCAGTTAGTAGGTAGGGTAATACGAAAGAAAGAAGGTAAGATAGATCCAGTTGTTGTAGATATTCAGTTGAGAGGCAAAACTGCACAAAGGCAGGCTTCGAATAGGGTAGGATTTTACATGAAACAGGATTGGTCGATAAAGTACCTTTAAAAAAATAGTTCTTGACAACATACTGAAAAAGGAGTATAATACGTGTTCTTATTTAGCTGGGAGAAGGTTTTTGACGAAGCAGAGGGAAGCCCACTTGAATGTTGCCGTATCATGGAAATGCTTATAAACAAGCAAATTCCCACAAATCGCTACGATCCAATATACAAGTACAGTGAGAAGTCGTTTAATGGTACAAGCTTTTTACTGCATCCTGACGTTATGTCACTCAACGCTTATAAGTACTCGCATAGAGACGTTGCTATCTACTATGCACTGGCCGCAATTAGAAGTATGGCTGATTATTTAGCAACAAAACAAACCACACTAGATGTATATCATGTACCTGTAGATCTAGAACTAATCGAAAACAATAGTCTACTTCGCTTAGATGGTGATATGGTTCACTTTCTATATGAAGAAGTCACAATGGAGAATACACACTAATGGCACTATCATTCAACAAACAAACTGGCGGCGCACAAAAATCATCCATCTCTACTTTTCAGTACAAAGATGGCGACAATAAAATGCGTATCGTCGGCGACATCCTAGCTCGCTACGTCTACTGGATTGAAGGCGAGAACGGCAAGAACATTCCTTTGGAGTGTCTATCATTCGATCGCAACGCCGAGCGATTCAATAACAAAGAACAGGATTGGGTTCGTGAATACTTCCCAGACCTCAAGTGTGGCTGGAGCTACGCTGTACAAGTAATCGACCCTACCGATGGTAAGGTTAAAGTAGCAAACCTAAAGAAGAAGTTGTGGGAGCAAGTAATTACTGCCGCAGAAGACCTGGGTGACCCTACTGATCACACTACTGGCTGGGACATTGCGTTCAAGCGAGTAAAGACTGGCCCACTGCCTTACAATGTTGAGTACCAACTCCAAGCATTGAAGTGCAAGCCACGTGCTTTGACTGAGACTGAGTTAGCGTCTATTGCTGATCTAAAGTCTATGGACGATGTTATGCCTCGCCCAACAGCAGACGCACAGAAAGAACTGTTAGACCGCCTACGCAATGCAGGCGCAGAAACCGATGACGAGGCATTAGAAGCTGAGTTCAATATCGGATGATATTATACACAGCAGATTGGCACATAAAGCTGGGACAGAAGAACGTCCCAGTACAGTGGGCTTTAAACCGCTATAATCTATTCTTTGAACAAGTATACGAGCTTGAGAAAGAGTGCATACTGCACATTATAGGTGGTGATCTGTTTGATAGACTCCCCAATATGGAAGAACTGGAACTCTACTTCACGTTTATTCGTGGAGTGGAGATTCCAACTATTATCTATGACGGAAACCATGAAGCTACTAAGAAGAATAAGACATTCTTTACACAGCTCAAGCAAGTTACTAGCTACATCAATCCTCTAGTACAGATTATAGATAGTTCTTATGTTGACGAATATCTAGGCTTTGGTATCTTACCTTATGCCGATCTTCATCGTAAAGACAGTATTGAGAAGTTTAATGCAAGTCAACCTCTATTTACTCATGTCCGTGGCGAGATACCGCCTCATGTTAAACCAGAAGTAGATTTAGATAGGTTTGAAGACTTTCCTATAGTTTTCACAGGAGACTTACACTCCCACAGCAACAGTCAACGCAACTTAGTATACCCTGGCAGTCCTATGACTACCTCTTTTCATAGAAGTGTAGTTAAGACAGGTTATATGCTTATTGATGAGTTAGATTGGAGCTGGACGTGGAAGGAGTTTGAGCTACCACAGTTATTGCGAAAGACAGTATCAGATCAATCCAATATGATAGCAAGTGGTTATCACCACACTATCTATGAAGTGGAAGGCGATATGCAAGAACTAGCAGGTGTCAAGAACTCAGACCTCTTAGACAAGAAAGTAGTAAAACGAAAATCCGAGGCAAGTCTAATAATAGATAAAGATATGTCCATACAGGACGAGCTAGTAGAGTATCTAACCTACATATTAGAATTACCAGAAACGGCAATACCAGACATAATAGGAACATACAATGATTACGCTTCAAAAGTTGAAATGGGATAATTGCTTTAGTTACGGTTCTGGTAATGAGCTGGATTTAGATGATAACACAGTAACGCAAATTATTGGTACTAACGGTATGGGCAAGTCGTCCATACCGTTAATCATCGAAGAGGCTCTTTATAACAAGAACTCAAAAGGCATTAAGAAAGTAGACATACCAAATAGATATGTCAATGATGGCTATAACATTAGTCTATCATTTGAGAAAGATGAGTCAAACTATCTTATTACAGTTCAGCGTAAAGGTAGTATCAAAGTAAAGCTAGAGAAAGACGGCGAAGATATTAGTAGCCATACTGCTACTAACACATACAAAAGTATACAAGCTATCCTTGGAATAGACTTCAAGACATTTTCACAGCTAGTATATCAAAACACAAATGCAAGCCTACAGTTTCTTACTGCAACGGATGCCAATCGCAAGAAGTTCTTAATCGACCTTCTTCAGCTTGAGCATTATGTAGATCTGTTCGAGGTATTTAAAGCTGCCGCTAAAGAGGCAACAACAAAGCGTACAACAGCGTCAGCCAAGTTAGCAACCGCAGAAAGATGGTTGAAAAATAATAAATTGACTGATACTGACATACTGCCAATGCTGAAAGTGGAAAGCGACTTGGAAAAGTATGAAGAAGATTTGCAGCATTGGACGACTCAACTTTCTAAAATTGCGGAAACAAATCGAAAAATTGAGACAAACAATCTTTATAAAAAGCAGCTCAGTGCTATAGATATTAACGCTGTTAACTCTGATAACACACAACCCATAGATGCAGACTCTATTGTATCAGAGCATGGAGAAATAAAAGCAGCCGCTACGGGTGCTCAAAAGACACTAGCAAAGCTAGAAAGATTAAAAGAAGAATGCCCTACTTGTAAGCAACCCATCGACATCTCTGTAGAGAAGGAGATGATTGCATTAGAGCGTGAGAAATTATCAAAAGCTAAGGAGCGATTAAGTGAGCTTACTACAGAAATTCAAGGAATTAAAGACAATAATCGAAGATTCGAGCGTAACCAAGAGGTTATCCGTAATTGGGAGCAACTGTTTCAAGTTCATGACGCGAATCTATCGACATCTTTATTGGATGTGGCAGAGTGCGAAGCCCGCGTGGAGACTGGCCGTGAAGGAGTACAGACAGAGAAAAGCATTCTACAAGGCATCACACAGCAGAACCAAGAGCGGACTAAACGAAACACCAGAATCCAAGTAATACAAGAACAAACAGATGAGTTCGAGGCACAATGCGCTAAGTATACAAACGAACTCAAAATTGTAGAAAAACATGAAGGCACTCTTGATATACTCAAGAAAGCGTTTAGTACTAATGGTCTCCTAGCCTACAAGATAGAGAACTTAGTAAAAGAATTGGAAGAGCTTGTAAATACATATCTTGCAGAGCTATCCGATGGTAGATTTACACTTGAGTTTGTAGTATCAAACGACAAACTGAATGTGCAGATCACCGACACAGGGAACATTATTGACATTTTAGCATTATCTAGTGGTGAGTTGGCTCGTGTAAATACAGCGACACTCCTTGCGATCAGAAAGCTAATGGGAAGTATATCCAAGTCAAGAATCAATGTATTATTTTTAGACGAAGTTATCAATGTTTTAGATGAGACAGGCAGAGAGCGTATGGTAGAGGTGTTACTCAGAGAAGACCTCAATACTTATATCGTATCTCATGGTTGGACACACCCTCTCCTTGAGAAGATTGAAGTCGTCAAGAACGGTAACGTTAGTAGTTTGGAGTGATGATGAGTGCAGGTAGACGCAGGTTGTGGTGGAGACATATTAAAGCTAAAGAAGAACTAGGGCTTCAAGAGTCCAAGGCGAATGAGGAAGAAGATGGTAGATTCGAGAGCGAAGGGAGCGAGGGGCGAGTACCTAGTGAGGGACATGTTGAGAGAATCGACTGGGCTGAAGTTTGAAAGAGTACCAGCGTCAGGAGCACTAGAGTATTTGAAAGGGGACTTATATGTCCCTAATCAACGTAATCATTTTTGTATAGAAGTAAAGAATTATAAAGAGTCTGCATTGACAGATAAGATATTCACACAACCTAAAACAAACAATTTGATTCGTTGGTGGAAGAAAGTAGTAATACAAGCGGCAGGTGGCGATCAAAAGCCAATGCTATTTTTTAAATATGACCGTTCTAAAGTATTTGTATGTACAGAACAGAAGCCTGAGAATACACAACAGTATTTGTATATAGCTTTTCTGGATTGTTATGTACTATTAGCAGAAGAATGGTTGGAAGCAGAAAAAGTGGAGTGGATAGGTGGCTTTTAGTTTTAATGAAGCAACAGGTAGTAAAGCACGTAAAACCATAGTAATTGATGCCTTGAATTTGGCTTTCCGTTGGAAGCATCAAGGTAGAACAGACTTTCGAGATGACTATGTACAAACTGTAAAATCCTTAGCCCAGTCATACAAATGTGGTAATATTATTATTACCGCAGACTGGGGCTCTTCCACTTACAGGAAGGGTATATTACCAGAGTACAAGCAGAATCGAAAAGACAAGTACGAAACACAAACAGATGCAGAGAAGCAAGCGTTTATAGACTTCTTTGACGAGTATGAAGGTACACTAGAACTATTAGCAGAGTCGTTTGAAGTTCTTCGTTATCAAGGTGTAGAGGCAGATGATCTTGCTGCCCACCTCGTAAAGCGTAAGAAAGAGTATAATTTAGAAGAGATTTGGCTAGTATCGAGTGACCGAGATTGGGATCTTTTGATTCAAGACGGAGTAAGTAGGTTTTCTTACGTTACCCGTAAAGAAGTTACAATAAATAACTGGGATGAACACTATGGCGTATCTCCAGAAGAGTATATCTCTTTCAAGTGTTTAACCGGCGATAAGGGCGACAACGTTCCAGGCATCAATGGTATAGGGCCAAAGAGAGCTGAGCAACTTATCGGAGAGTATGGAGACGCTATGACCATCTATGATAATATTCCCATAGCTGGTAAATATAAGTATATTCAGGAGCTAAATGCAAATGCAGAGCTGCTCTTGACAAACTATGAGTTAATGGACTTAGTAACATATTGCGATGATGCAATTGGTGCAGACAATGTGTCTGATATAAAGCGGAGAATGACGAATGCAGATTGATTATAAGAGAGACAACTATTTATCAGAGTTTAGTATAAAGACTTTGGAAGATAGATATTTAGTAGAGGGCGAAACGTCCCCTCAAGATGCGTTTGCAAGAGCAGCAAGAACCTTCGCTGATGACGAGGCACACGCACAAAGACTATACGATTACGCTAGTAAGTTGTGGTTCATGTTTAGTACGCCTGTTCTGAGTAACGGCGGTACTAGCCGAGGAATGCCCATTAGTTGTTTTCTGAACTATGTAGAAGATTCTAGAGGCGGTATCACTGGTCACTATACAGAGAATGCTTTCTTGTCTAGTGTAGGCGGTGGAGTTGGTGGTTGTTGGAATGACGTAAGGTCAGTAGGAAGTAAAACCTCTGCGGGGTCAGAGTCAACTGGAGTAATTCCTTTCTTGAAAGTGGTTGATGCAGAAATGCTCGCTTTCTCACAAGGTGTAACAAGACGAGGTAGTTATGCAGCATATTTGGAAATGTCTCACCCAGAGATTGAAGAGTTCTTGGACATTCGTAAGCCTACAGGCGGAGACGTTAATCGCAAGTCTACTAACTTGCATCATGCTGTCACTGTTTCTGACGAGTTTATGGAGCTGATCGAAGGAGCTACAAGAGAAGAAGGTTTCGATGATTCATGGGATTTAGTAGATCCACACAGTGGTGAAGTTACGAAGACTGTATCAGCTAAGACACTTTGGGTAAAGTTGATCCAAAACCGTGTTGAGACAGGCGAACCATACATCATGTTTAAAGATACAGTTCAGGCCGCTTTACCACAGTTTCAGAAAGATGCAGGATTACAGGTACATCACTCTAATCTTTGTTCTGAAATCACACTGGCTACAGATGATCAGCGCACAGCAGTATGTTGTCTATCAAGTGTAAATCTGGAAGAGTATGACGAGTGGAAAGATAATGAGCAATTCATTCCTGATTTGGTACGAATGTTAGACAATGTACTTGATCACTTTATTGATAACGCACCAGACGAGCTTTACAGAGCGAAGCTAAGTGCAGAGAAAGAGAGAAGTATTGGCCTGGGCGCTATGGGTTTCCACGCCTATCTTCAGAGACACAACATTCCGTTTGAGAGTGTACTTGCAAAAGGCGCAAACAATAGAATGTTTACAAGAATTAAATCGGAGGCAGTACGTGCAACAAGACAACTTGCAGAAGAAAGAGGAGAGTGCCCTGACGGTAAAGGTTACGGCGTACGTAATGCTCACTTGCTTGCCGTTGCTCCTAATGCTAGTAGTAGTATTATATGTGGTAATACAAGTCCTAGCATTGAGCCTTACCGGGCTAATGCTTTTACGCAGAAGACTAAAAGCGGTAGTAGCCTTCTTAAAAACGAATACTTACAGCACGCACTTCAAGAAATAGATATGGATACGGACGAAGTTTGGAAAAGCGTTATCACAAATGGTGGATCGGTTCAACAGTTAGACTTCTTAGATGATTACACTAAGGATGTATTTAAGACAGCAGTAGAGATTGATCAGAAGTGGATAATTGAGTTTGCAGGAGATCGACAGAAGCATATTTGCCAAAGTCAGTCGCTAAATGTATTCTTTCCCGCTAACGTTTCAAAGCAAGAGCTTCATGCAGTACATATGATGGCTTGGAAGCAGAAAGTAAAAACTCTATACTATTTGCGAAGTGAAGCGATAAAGAGAGCAGAGACAGTATCAGACGAAGCATTAAGACAGTATATGTTCGATACAATTGATGAAAATGATTGTTTAGCGTGTGAGGGTTAAGATGAGATTACTTAAATTTAGTGCAGAATGGTGTCAGCCTTGTAAGATGTTGGCAAAAACCTTGGAGGGGATTAACGTCCCCTATACTATCTCAAGTATTGATATTGATGATAGCCCAAACCTAGCAGCAGATTATAAAGTTCGAGGAGTGCCAACTATGGTACTTGTAGATGATAATGATAAAGAAGTAGGCCGCTTAGTTGGAGTTAAGACTAAAGCCCAGATAGAGGAGTTTATAAGTGAGTAATTTACTAGAAGAAAGAGAATACTATAAGCCGTTCAATTACCCGTGGGCATTTGAACATTATAAGTCACAGCAGCATATGCACTGGTTGCCTGACGAAGTAAATCTTGCTGATGACTTGAAAGATTTTCGTGAGAACCTTAGCCCAGGAAACAAGTCACTCTTAGCAAACATCTTTCGTTTCTTTACACAGGCTGATGTAGATGTATGTTGTGGCTATGCTACACATTATCTGCCAACCTTTAAGCAGCCAGAAGTACGAATGATGTTATCAGCTTTTGCAGCTATGGAAGCAGTACACCAGGAAGCATACTCGTTGTTACTAGAGACACTTGGGTACGGAGATGATGAGTACAAAGAGTTCATGAAGCATAAGGCGATGATGGATAAGCATGAGCACTTAAGCAACTTTGGTATGGGCTCTAAGATGGATATTGCGAAAACAATGGCTATCTACTCAGGTTTTACAGAAGGCGTACAGTTGTTTAGTAGTTTTGCAATTCTATTGAACTTCCCACGTCATAACTTAATGAAGGGTATGGGACAGATTGTTACTTGGTCTGTTCGAGATGAAAGTCTCCATGTTGAAGGAATGTCACAGTTATTCCGTACATTCATTCAAGAGAACCCAGAATTGTGGAACGATGATCTGAAGTATGAGATCTATTGTGCCGCAGAGCGATCAGTAGAGCTAGAAGATGCGTTTATTGACTTATGTTTTGAAGGTGCAGATGTCCCAGACCTCACACCAGAAGACGTTAAGTTATACATTCGTTATATTGCAGATCGCAGACTACTAGGACTAGGCTTGAAAAAGATCTTTGGAAG
>Ga0208134_1000858_pt1 | contig 19050 bp, 29 predicted proteins | sample VirMetDEL_Mar_31_FD_184515 | JGI IMG/M metagenome (GOLD analysis project Ga0208134, IMG submission 184515) | Aqueous microbial communities from the Delaware River and Bay under freshwater to marine salinity gradient to study organic matter... | ecosystem: Environmental > Aquatic > Marine >... | reverse complement strand
AAAAAGAACCTCTGGCTGATCAATGGGAGGTAATAGAATTTCCAGCAATATTTCCAGAAACTGAAAATCCGCTTTGGCCAGAGTATTGGTCGGTTGATGAATTATTAAAAGTAAAAGCATCTTTGCCTGGACCCAAATGGAATGCGCAATGGATGCAAAACCCAACCGCTGAAGCTGGTGCTATTATTAAACGTGAATGGTGGCAAAAATGGAAACATGATTCTTTACCAAGCGTTCAATATATTATGCAGTCATACGATACGGCTTTTTCTAAAAAAGAAACTGCAGACTTTTCTGCTATATCAACTTGGGGTGTTTTTAGACCAACAGAAGATTCTCCGGATTGTGTTATTTTGCTTGATTGCCAAAAAGGTAGATGGGATTTTCCAGAGCTAAAAGAAATAGCGATGCGAGAGTATCGTTATTGGGAAACAGATATGGTTTTAATTGAAGCAAAAGCTTCCGGTACTCCGCTTACGCATGAGCTACGGCGAATGGGAATACCTGTTGTTAATTACTCGCCCACACGTGGTCATGATAAAACAACACGTATGCACTCAGTTGCGCCAATATTTGAAGCTGGTATGGTGTATGCTCCGGATAGATTATTCTCAGAAGAAATGATAGAGGAATGTGCTTCATTTCCTTTTGGCAAAAACGATGACTTATGCGATACTATGACTCAAGCTCTAATGAGATTCCGCGAAGGCGGATTTGTTTCTTTAGATAACGATTATGAAGATGATGAAAGAGAACCAAGACAGAGGGTTTATTACTAATGGCAATTGAAAGACAAGTACCAGATCCAGCTCAAACTGCAGAACCGGTAGTAGATTTAACAACTGAAAGATCAAACGACGATATTGATGAGGAAATTATCGATATCTTAGAAGGTATGGGAGAGGAAGGCGTTCAATATCAAGAAGATGGTTCTGTTATTTTAGGTGAGCCAGAAATGGAAATGCCATCTTTAGGGTTTGGCGAAAATTTAGCAGAAGTTGTTTCTGATAGCGAGCTAGATAAAATTTATATTGAGCTTACAGCAGCTATAGAAAACGATAAGTCTGCAAGAGAAGACTGGGAAAAAACTTATACCGATGGACTTAAGTATCTTGGTATGAAGTTTGAAGAAGGAAGATCAGAACCTTTTGAAGGTGCTTCAAGTGTTATTCATCCGTTATTAGGAGAATCCGTTACTCAGTTTCAAGCTCAAGCTTATAAAGAATTATTACCAGCTCAAGGTCCGGTTAAAACTCAAGTTGTTGGCGAATACAACGCAGCCGTAGAAGAGCAGGCTCAAAGAGTCAAAGAGTTTATGAACTATCAGATTACTCACGTTATGGAAGAGTATGACGAAGAGCTTGACCAAATGTTATTTTATTTGCCGTTAGCAGGTAGCGCATTTAAAAAAGTTTATTACGATGAAACAATGCAAAGAGCTGTATCTAAATTTGTAGCTCCAGAAGATTTAATCGTTCCTTACTATACGACTGATTTAGAATCTTGTCCTCGTATTACGCATTTAATAAAAATGCCAGAGAACGATGTTAAAAAATTACAAGCTATTGGTTTTTATAAAAACGTAAACGTAAGAGCTGGAGATGATCCGCAAAATTATTCAAGCGTTGATACAGAATTAGAAAAACTAGAAGGTGTTTCTCCTTCTTACGATACAGGTGAGGTTTGTAATTTATACGAAGTTCATTGTAATTTAGACTTAGAAGGCTTTGAAGATGTGGATGAAAACGGCGAGCCTACAGAAGTTAAGCTGCCTTATATCGTAACAATAGATTCAAACAGCGAAAACATTTTATCTATTAGAAGAAACTTTAACGAAGACGATCCGATGAAAGAGAAGATTGAATACTTCGTACATTTTAAATTTTTACCAGGTCTAGGATTTTACGGTTTTGGTTTAACACATATGATTGGCGGATTATCTAAAGCGTCAACATCTATTGTTAGACAATTAATTGACGCTGGTACTTTAGCTAATTTACCTGCTGGTTTTAAAGCTAGAGGTATTAGAATTAGAGATGAAGATTCGCCAATACAACCAGGTGAATTTAGAGACGTAGATGCTCCTGGTGGATCTTTAAGAGATTCTATTCAACCTTTACCATTTAAAGAGCCAAGCGGAACCTTGCTTAATTTATTAGGATTATTGGTTCAGTCTGGTCAAAGGTTTGCATCTATTGCAGAAATAAATGTTGGAGAGGGTAATAGCCAAGCTCCGGTAGGAACAACTCTAGCTTTATTAGAACGATCAACTAAAGTTTTATCTGCTATTCATAAAAGATTGCACTCAGCGCAGAAAAAAGAATTTGACTTGCTTGCAACTATATTTGCAAAAAGTTTGCCACCTGTTTATCCGTATGCGGTATCCGGCGGCAACATGCAAATTAAACAAGCAGACTTTGATGATAGAGTAGATGTTTTTCCAGTATCTAACCCAGATATATTCTCAACCAGCCAAAGAATTGTAATGGCTCAAGAGATGATGCAGTTAGTTCAATCTAACCCGCAAATACATGGTCCTAACGGAACCTATGAAGCCTATCGCAGAATGTATGCTGCTTTAGGTGTTGATAATATTGATTCTTTACTCATACCGCCACCTGATACGCAGCCAAAACCTGTAGAATCTGGTTTTGAAAACTCTACGTTAATGGCTGGTGGAATGGCTCAAGCATTCATGCAACAAAATCATGATGCCCATATAGCCACTCATATGAATCTACTGAATATGCAGCCGGTGCAGATGAATGCGCAAGTACAAGCTAATGTTCATGCTCATATAATGCAGCATTTACAAATGAAAGCTGATTCCATAGCGCAACAGCAGATGCCACCTGAAGCGCTGCAACAATACCAGCAGCTTCAACAGCAGGCCCAGCAAATGTCGCCTGTAGAAGCAGCGCAAATAACGCAACAAGCAAACGACTTGTTAGCTCAATTTAGTTCGCCAATTATGAGCGAGCTGATGCAACAATTCTCTCAAGAAGTTGCAACTCCACCTCAAGAAGATCCTCTTGTAGCAATAAGAAAACAAGAGCTAGCGTTAAAAGGTCAAGAGTTACAACAAGACAAAGAGCAGTTTGAAGTAAAAGAGCAAATGCGAGCTGAAGAAAAAATGAGACAAGATCGTATTGATAGAGAGCGTATTGCAACTCAGTTAGATATTGCTAAAATGAAAGACGATTCGACTCAAGATAGACTTGAGCAACAAAAAGAATTAAAATTAATTGATATTGGTTTAAAACAAATCGGATAAACATATGATTAAAAGAACAGAAGCAAGTAAATTGAAAACTCCATCCGTTAATAAGGGTAAACAAGATTATACTGGCAAAGGTAAAGTAGACCTTTGCGACTATAAAACAGTTTCAGTTAGCAAAGCTCCTAAGCCAGGAATGGGCAAGGGCAAAGCTAGAGGAATGGGCGCTGCTGAATTTGGCGGCAAGTTTTCAGGCATTTATTAAATGTCGATTCTTTGGATAGCCGAAAAATTTAAAAAGGCTATAAAAGAAAAGAAAGAGGACACCCAAACTCAAATATTGAATGGGTGCAAAAATTTTGATGATTATCAATATCTACGTGGGCGTTACAATTCTCTCGTTGACGTAGAAGAAGAATTTAGAGAATTGCTAGAGAGGATAGTAGAAAATGACGACGAAGAGCAAAGTAATAGTACCTGACCATATAGAGAAGGAAAGAAATACTAAGGAGAAAGTAACAAAAACTGAATCAGAAACTGATAAAGCTTTTGTAAGTCCTGAAGATAGGGTGCTAGATCCAACCTTAATGGATAAATCTTTAATAGAAAGAATGCCTCAGCCAAGTGGCTGGCGTATACTTATTCTGCCTTATAAAGGTAGAGGGGTTACTAAAGGTGGTATTCATATAGCAAAGCAAACCGTTGATAGAGAAGCGTTAGCATCTGTTGTTGCTTACGTTGTAAAAATGGGACCGCTTTGCTACAAAGACAAAGAAAAATTTGGCGATACGCCCTGGTGCCAAGAAAAACAATGGGTACTAATTGGTAGATATGCAGGAGCTAGGTTTAAGCTTGGCGACGATGCAGAATGCCGTATTATAAACGACGACGAAGTTATCGCGACTATACAAAATCCTGATGACATCGTTACGCTATAACGTGAGGAAATCATGCAAGAAGAAAAAGTAATGGCTGCTGAAGCCGAAGACCAGATAGAAGAAGGAGAGGTTGTTGAGCTTGAAGAAGAACAATCTTCCGATGAATCTAAAATAGAAAACGTATCTGAAGAAGAATCTGAAAAAGATTCTAAAGAAGATGAGTTAGAAAACTATTCTAAAAGCGTTCAAAAAAGAATTGCTAATTTAACTAAAAAAATGAGAGAGCAAGAAAGAGCTGCTCAATCTGCTTATGAATATGCAAAAAATTTACAAGCAGAAAATGAAAATTTAAAAACTAGCACTTCTAAATTAAATCAAAATTACTACTCTGAGGCTGAAAACAGATTAAAGTCTCAAAGAGCCCAAGCTAATTCAGTATTGAAAAATGCGTATCAAGAACAAGATTGGGATAAAGTAACTAAAGCTCAAGAAATACTAGATAAGATTACTGTTGAAGAAAGTAAGTTAGCTAACAACAAGATGACTATACAAAGAGAGCCTCAGTATTATGACGCTCCAGTTCCTCAACAAAACAATTTACAACAACCTATTCCTCAGCAAGCAGCCCCAGAACCGGATCCTGCTGCAGAAGATTGGGCCAGTAAAAATGAATGGTTTGGCCAAGATGAAACTATGACTTTGGCCGCATTTAACATACATCGTAAACTTGTTGAAGAAGAAGGCTTTGACCCTAGCGACACAATGTATTATGATGAAATAGATAAACGTATCAGAGTTGAATTCCCTCACAAATTTGAGGGGACTGCAACAAACAACAAGATGCAACAAACTGTTGCTCCTGCTGTTAGAAGTGGTAATAGTGGCTCTGGACGCAAACGACAAGTTAAGCTTACTAAAAGCGAAGTTGAAATGGCACGTCGTTTGAATGTTCCAGTTCAAGAATATGCTAAATATATTAAGAGGTAAGCAATAATGACTGAAGATAAAAAAACAAACAACAGAACTCCTCGTTCTGCAGAAACTCGAGCTAAAGATACTGCTCGCAAACCTTGGCGTCCCCCATCTATGTTGGAGACACCACCAGCACCTGAAGGTTATTCCTACAGGTGGATAAGAGCCGAAATTGTCGGTCAGGAAGATAAAAAGAACGTAATGTCTAGGCTACGTGAGGGTTTTGAACTCGTACATGCCGATGAACTTGGGGACTTTGAACTTCCAACGATGGACGATGGAAAGCACGCTGGTGTGGTATCCGTGGGTGGTTTGCTTTTGGCTAAGATTCCAAATGAAACACGTGATGAAAGAAACGCCTATTATCATGACCGTGCTCAACAGCAACAAGAAGCTATTGATAATGATTTAATGAAGGAATCCGATCCAAGTTCTCCGATGTTAAAACCTCAGAGATCTACAAGCGTAACTTTTGGAGGCGGTAAAAGAAGTTAATTCTAATACTGTCAAAAACTAACTTTATTTAAAAGGTAATATTATGTCTAATCAAAATGCACCTTTCGGATTAAAACCATCTAGCAAGTTAGGCTCGAATTACAACAACGAAGGAGTAACCGAGTACAAAATTGCAAGTGGAGCATCCGGAAACATTTTTTCAGGCGACCTAGTGAAGATGGCTAACACAGGTACTATTTTAGTAGCTGCTGCTGGCGATCAAGCTTTGGGAGTCTTTAGAGGATGTCAATATACAGATTCAAGTGGCGATGTGATTTTTTCACCATACTGGCCTAATGGAACTGTGACATCTGACGCGGTGGCATTCGTAGTTGACGACCCAAATGCCTTGTTTGAAGTTCAATCAGCTGCTACTGGTTCAGTAGTACAAACAGTTGTTGGTAATAACGCTGACATTGTTTACACATCTGGTTCAACAATAACAGGCATCTCAGCTGTTGAAATTAGTGGCACTACTGCTGCTACTTCAGCTCAGCTAAGAATTGTGGGTGTTTCTACTGATCCTGAGAACAGCACTTTAGGTACTGGCTCAGCTTCAACAAACGTCAACTTGATTGTTAAAATTAACGAGCATTTCTATGCACAAACAACAGGGGTATAACAGATGGCTATTAATAGATCCCAATTAGCGAAAGAATTAGAGCCTGGTCTAAATGCCCTATTTGGCATGGAATACGCTAGGTATGATTCAGAACACGAAGAAATCTACGAAACAGAATCTTCAGATAGAGCATTTGAAGAAGAAGTAATGATCGTTGGTTTTGGTAACGCTTCAGTTAAAGCTGAAGGAGCTGGAGTATCGTTTGATAACGCTACTGAAGGCTACACATCACGTTACAGCCACGAAACAGTTGCTTTAGCTTTTGCGCTAACAGAAGAAGCTGTTGAAGATAATCTATATGATAGACTTGGTTCAAGGTATACAAAAGCCTTGGCTAGATCTATGGCAAATACTAAGCAAATCAAAGCAGCGGCTGTTTTAAACAACGCTTTTGATTCCGGCGTAACAGGTGGAGACGGTCAACCTCTTGTTTCTAACGCTCACCCTCTAGGTGGCGGTGGAACTGCAAGTAACAGACCTTCAACATACTCAGACCTTAACGAGACTTCTTTAGAAGATGCGTTAATTTCTGTCTCAACTTTAACTGACGACAGACAATTAGCTATTGCTCTACAAGGTACTAAGTTGATTGTTCCACCTCAATTGCAATTTGTTGCTGACAGATTACTACAAACTCCTGGTAGAGTTGGTACATCTGACAATGATATCAATGCGATTAAAAATATGGGAATGGTTCCTGAAGGATATGTGGTCAACCACTATCTAACAGATACTGATGCTTGGTTCTTGAAAACAGATTGTCCTGATGGATTCAAGCATTTCCAAAGAAGCCCAATGCAAACTGCACTCGAAGGAGACTTCGATACCGGTAATATGAGATATAAAGCAAGAGAAAGATATTCTTTTGGTTACTCAAACTGGAGAGCAGTATTCGCATCTCAAGGTGCTTAATACGGAAATTTTCCTTAAAGGGAGCTTCGGCTCCCTTTTTTTTGTCTAAAATTTAATTTTACAAAAAGCTACCTATATTTAGTTTCTTGTTGTAGAATTTAAGAAGCTAATAAATAAAGTATTATGAAAATATATACTGTTTTGCATTCAAGCAATAGCATGTCAAACTCTCCTTGCGTAGGAAAGTGCAGCACTTCTATGGCTCCTTTTGATGAAATATGCAAAGGATGTGGAAGAAGTGTCAAAGAAATACGAGACTGGGAAACCTATACAGATTTAGATAAAAAACTAATAAATCTAAAAAATGTTATGCGAGGATACAGTATAAGACAAAAAATAGAATCTTATGGAGATGAAATGAGCGAGAAGAAACAAGACATACAAGGAAGAATAACAACCGTAATATCTTTACTAGAAATGATTGGTAAAGATATGTTAGACGAATACGGCAAAGATCCAAAAATAAAAAAATCCTATCAGGCTTTATATAATTCTAGAGAAGCCATATTAGAATCAAAAGAACACTTTAACAAACAGCTATAAAGTAGTATAGTTATACTAAACCGAGGTAACTTGTTATACCAACTGGCTCGGCAGACTTACTCCAAAGATGGTATAACTAATTTAGTTAGGAGAAAATAATGGCTAAATCAACTTTTTCAGGTCCAGTCAAATCTTTGGCAGGATTTATTTCAGCTGGTAGTAATGCTACTGTAAGCCTTACTGCTGATACAACTTTAACTGTAGATGCACACGCAGGAAAAATATTGTTATGTAATGATGCAGACGGTAAATTTACTTTACCTTCAATTGTTACTACAATTCCAAGCGATCCAACAGACCCAAATCAAACCAATAATCTAGGAGCTACATTTACGTTTGTAATTGTAACTGCTGCTACTGATGTTGATATAAAGACAGACGGTACAGATAAGTTTGTTGGTGGTTTGTATACTGGCGTAAATAATGCAACTGGTAAAACTTTTATTTCAGGAGCTACCAATGACGTTATTACCCTAAATGGTACGACTAAAGGTGGATTAGCAGGAAGCATTATTACAGTAACTGCAATTGCAAGCGCTAAATATGCTGTAGAAGGTATTACGCTTGGATCAGGAACTTTAGTAACTCCATTTGCTGACGCTTAATAACAGGAGATAATTATGGCAGGTAGAATTGTAGGTTCAGATGTAAAGACAGCAACAACAACCTCAGCTGCTACTGGCGGTGCAGTATTGCAAAACGGTAGATCAAGGTTAAGAGGTTATATTATTGCTGGTGGAACTTCTGACGGTACTGTTACTTTTAGAGACGGTTCTGTTACAGGCTCTACCTTATTAATTGCTCCCTGCAACGCAAACGATACCGAAACTTTAAATATTCCAGATTCTGGTGTTTTGTTTCAAGACGGTATTCACGTTGTATTAAGCAATATAGATAGAGTAACTGTCTTTCATTCGTAAGTTATGGCTCAGGAAGTATCATCAATTTCAAGGGTTGGTACTTCTGAGCCTTTTGAATTACAGGTAGCAAGAGATCAAATAAGCTTTCACGAAAGCGTACACAAGTTTGGCTTTAATTCTGCTATAGATACCAATTTAGCAACCGTATGGGCTCAAGGTGGTTTATATTCATATTTAAGTTCAGCTTCAGTTCTTTATATATCTAGCTCTTCTACTGATGATACAGTAGCAGGTACTGGTGCAAGAACTGTAACCGTTAGTGGGCTAGACAATAATTTTGATGAAAAAGTAGAAACCGTAAGTTTAAATGGTCAAACAGGTGTTGAATTAAATGGCAGCACTTGGTTTAGAGTTAATAGAATTGTAGTAAATACTGCTGGTAGTGGCGGTGCTAACGCTGGTGTTTTATATGTAGGAACAGAAGCAACACCTTCAGGTGGAGTGCCTACCAACAAATACGCTACAGTAGGTATAGGCGATAATCAAACCTTAATGATGACCTATACTATACCTAGAGGATATACTGGCTATGTTACTCAAAAAGATGTATCAGCATCTTCTTCAGCAGGTAAGTTTGCAATTTTAAGTTTAGTAGCTAGACCCTATGGTGGTGTCTTTAATGTAAAAGACAGAGTCTTATCAAGTGAGGGGTATAGTACTATTATGTATCCTTATCCTTTAAAATTTACTGAAAAAACAGATTTAGAAATTAGAGCTCAAGCAGACTCGGCAGGAGGAACAGTTACCGTTTCTGCTGCTTTGGATTTATTATTAATACAAAATAGACCTTATCCTGAGTAATTATGGCAACAAGAAGAAATGTAGGCAGACCAGTAAAACCTAGAAAAGGTAAAGCAAAAGTTAAAGTAACCGCTTCTGGTAAAAAAGTTAGTTACGGTCAAGCAGGGAAAGCCAAGGGTGGCGGTCCAAGAGTAAAACCAGGAACATCTAAAGGTGATTCATATTGCGCAAGAAGTCTTGGTATAAAGAAAAGGTTGCCTAAGAAAAAACAAAACGATCCTAATACTCCAAACAATTTATCAAGAAAAAGATGGAAATGCGTTGGAGCTAAATCAAAAAGAAAGTAATGGCTGAAAACAAAACAAAAAAAGACGCTTGTTATAAAAAAGTAAAAGCTAGATATAAAGTTTGGCCATCTGCATATGCAAGTGGCGCTTTAGTTAAATGCAGAAAAGTTGGCGCCGCTAACTGGGGCAATAAATCAAGGCAAAAAAAATCAACTGGAGGCGAGATAACTTTTGTAACTCCTAGAGGCTTTAGTAACTTGCTTAAAGGTAAAAGAAAAAAGACGAAACTAGGATAATGGCAGAAGAAGGATTAAAAAAATGGTTTTCTCGCAACAAAGGCAAAGGCTGGGTTGATTGTAAAACCGGAAAACCTTGTGGTCGTCAAAAAGGCGAAAAGCGTAAAGGATATCCAGCTTGTAGGCCAACGATGGCTCAATGTACAGATGCCGCAAAAAAGAAAACAGGGCCTAAACGTATTAGTTGGAAAAATGATAGAATAAAAAAAGCATCCGGAGGACTTATTTGTTCAAGAACGGCTAAAGGGTGTGGTAAAGTAATGAATAACAGAAGAAAATTAACCAAATTTTATTAGGAGAAAAAAATGCCGAAAGGAAAATATGGAGAATATTCTCCAAAACAGAAAAAAATAGCAGCTATAGCTGGAGACCCAAAAGTTTTAGAGGGTGAAGATTTTAAAGCTTTAGGAAAGAAAAATAAAAAAGCTTATGGTGGACCTGTTAAAAAAATGAGAAAAGGCGGATGTGCTAAAAAAGGTTATGCTATGGGAGGACCTGTAGCTGGCAACTGCAATAGAAGAAGAGGTCAATACAGTTAAAAATGACAACATCCAGTAGTACAGATTTTGAACCAAACGTAGCTGAGTTTGTAGAAGAAGCATTTGAAAGATGCGGGCTTGAACTTAGGACTGGTTACGATTTAAAAACAGCTCGTAGATCTATCAATCTAATGTTGGCTGAATGGGCTAACCGTGGTTTAAATCAATGGACTATAGAACAAGCAACCGAAACTGTAACGCAAGGAACTGCAAGTTATTCTTTAAATACAAATGTTATTGATGTATTAGATGTTGTTTGCAGAAGAACCGTAAACGGAACTCAAACAGATATATCAATGGATAGATTAAGTAGAAGCGAATACTTAAATATACCAAACAAAACAACTCAAGCTAGACCTTCTCAATTTTTTATTGATAAGAGTATTACACCTGCTATCAAAGTTTGGCCTGTTCCGGAAAATAGTACAGATGTGTTGGTGTTTAATAAATTGGTAAGAATGGATGATGCAGATGCTGGTACCAATACAATGGATATGCCGTTTAGGTTTTACCCTTGTTTTGCAGCAGGTCTAGCTTATTATATTGCTATGAAAAAAGCTCCAGATAGAGTTGGTTTATTAAAACAGGCTTATGAAGAAGAGTTTGATAGAGCTATGTCGACAGATGAAGACAGAGCATCCTTTAGAATAAGACCTTTTAACAGCGTAGGTTAATATGGCATATGCAAGTGGTAAGTTTGCAAGAGCCTTATGCGATAGATGCGCATTTGAATATCCTTTACATTCTTTAAAAGAAGAATGGAACGGTTTAAAAACTTGTCCAGAATGTTTTGAAACAAAACATCCTCAACTAGAACCGCATACGGCTCCAGCTGATCCGCAGGCTTTATATAAACCAAGACCAAATACCGATAAAGAAGTTGGAGAGGGTTTTGTTGTTGTTACTGTATCAAATATATTTTTACCATCGTTTATGAACGATTCTATTATTGGTTCTAATTTTGTAGTTCCTGAAATGACAGGAGCTGTTGGGGAGGTTACAATTACTACAACATGACTTTAGCAGAATTAAAAACACTTATTCAAAACTTTACTGAAAACGAAGAAACTACGTTTGTTAATACGTTAGATGATTTTATTGTAAATGCTGAGGAAAGATTGTTTCACCTAATACAATTAGATTTTTTTAGAAAAAACGTTACTGGTAACTTAACTACTGGTAATACGTATTTAACAGCCCCAAGCGATTTTCAAATGTCATTTTCTTTGGCTGTTATTGATGGTAATGGCGATTACAATTATTTAGAGAAAAAACATACCACTTTTATGCGTGAATATGCTCCAGATCCTACAGATACAAATGCTAGAGGACTTCCACAATACTACGCAGACTTTGATAAAGAATTATCAACAGGATCAGACAACGGCTCTACGCTTATTGTAGCCCCTGTTCCTGATCAAGATTATAACGTAGAGTTACATTATTTATATGAGCCAGCAAGCTTAACCAGTCAAACATCTGGTACTTGGCTTTCACAAAATGCTAGAAATGCTTTATTATATGGTTGTCTAGTAGAGGCTTATACTTTCATGAAAGGCGAACAAGATATGATGGCCTTGTATGAAAACAGATTCAATCAAGAGGTTTCAAGATTGAAAAACCTAGCTGAAGCTAGAGGACGTCAAGACGAATACAGATATGATTCGTTAAGAACGCAAGTTACTTAAACTTACAAAAAAGGAGAAGATATGAAACCAATCAAGAAACTTGAAGGTAAAACCGTAGCTATTGTCGGCATGGGCAAAAGCTGGTTTGATTATAATTTAGCAAAATCACACGGATCACATTTTGACGAAGTATGGGCAATAAATTCTGTTGCTTCTGTTATATACCATGACAGAGTGTTTATGATGGATCCTGCATCTAGGTTTTTAGATACAGAAGATGCTGGTGGTCAAACAGACAGTATGGCTAAAATGCTACAAGAACACCAAGGACCTATATATACATGCGAACTGGATGATAGGTGTCCTGGACTTGTTGAATATCCTATAGATGAAGTTTTAGCAGGATGTGGATCACACTATCTTAATAATACGGTTGCTTTTGCTGTAGCTTTTGCTGTATGGAATAAAGTTGGAAAAATAAAAATGTTTGGTATAGATTTTAGTTATAAAGGCAATTTGCATTTTGCTGAATCTGGTAGAGCATGTGTAGAGTTTTGGTTAAGTAAAGCTATGTTTAATGGCATACAGGTAGAAGTAGCAGCAACAAGTGGATTGCTAGATACAAACGTTCCTGCTAGTGAAAAGCTGTACGGATACCATCGTTTAGATGATCCTTTAGTTGTAATTGCAAATGAAAAGGGTGTTTTAATAGCAAAAAAACAAAGTCAATTACAGCAATTAAAGCAAGAACAAGAGCCAGTTCTTATAGACAGAAACGACACACATTTAAAAAAGAATAAAGTAGGAGAGCCAAACAAATGGTAATGAGTTACAAAGCAGGTCCTGAGCTTGGTATGTTAGAGGTTCATACTACAGACGAGGGCGGTCATCCAACTGAATTTTGGGCTAAATTGTGTATAGATAAAATAATACAAGTAAGCGATGAAGCTCCAGAAAATGTAAAAGAGCAAGTAAAAGCCTATAGAGACAATATTGAAAAAGTTATTAACAATTATATGCAAAATGCGATAAAATCTGATAGGATAACAATTAACAATCAATTAGAAAAAGCAGATCTAAAAGAAGCTGCTGATTTAATTAGGAAACTATAATTATGGCAATTACATCAACACTTACAACGAGTTTTAAAAAAGAGCTATTGCTTGGAAATCATAATTTTACAGCAGGTACTGCAGGCGATACTTATAAGTTAGCTTTATACACATCTTCAGCTACTTTAGGAGCTACTACAACTTCCTTTACAACTACAGGTCAAGCTTCTGGAACTAACTACACTTCAGGTGGAGCTAATTTAACCAACGTAACTCCAACAACATCTGGAACAACTGCTTTTTGTGATTTTAACGATCTAACATTTGGTACAGCTACTATTACAGCTAGAGGTTGTATGATTTATAACTCAAGTGATTCAAACAAATCTGTAGCAACAATCGACTTTGGTGGCGATAAAACATCTACTGCTGGCGACTTTACAATCGTATTTCCAGCTGCAGCTTCAGGTACAGCGATTATAAGAATCGCTTAAATATTAGTTTATTTATGAAAGCTTTAGAACGTAATTGTTCTAGGGCTTTTATTTGTTTAAAATAATCTAATGGCGTTAATAACAGGATGGGGTCGACAAACTTGGGGTGAAGGCCCTTGGGGAGAAGCTGCACCTGTTGTATTGACAGGCTTTGCAGGCACATCTGCGCTAGGTACTGTAGCTGTAATAGGTGAATCTAATTTAACTTTAGATGGCCAATCCGCTACAGCAGCTGTAAATGGTGTAGGCGTAAATGCTCAAGCCGTAGCAGTAGTACCGTCTTTAGACAGTCAATTAGGTACTGTTTCAGTACAAATTCAAGCAGAAGCAAACGTAACGCCTACAGGTCAAGAAGCTACATCTGCGCTTGGAACAGCGGTTGTAGACGCAGAAGCAAATGTAAGCGTAGATGGTTTAGAGCTAACAAGTGCGCTTGGAACTGTTACAACTATTGCTAAAGCTAACGTAACTCCTACTAGCCAGGTTGGTACATCTGATTTAGGAACGCCTGCAATAGATGCGGAGGCAAATGTTAGCTTAACAGGTTTAGCTGCAACGAGTGCTTTAGGTACAGCAACGCCAAGAGCAGCAGCAAATGTAGATGTAACAGGATTCGATTTAACTTCTGGGTTAGGAAGTATTACACTTGTTACTAATAACAATATATCCGTAACAGGTTTAGCAGCTACCAGCGGTTTAGGATCAGTAACTGTATTATTATCAATTAATATTGATGTAACAGGACAATCAGCCACATCTGCTTTAGGAAATGTTACCCAAAACGCTGATGCGAATGTTATACTAACCGGAGTCAGCGCAACAGGAAATGTTGGTAAAGTTTTAGTATGGTCTCTTATTGATGAAAACCAAACTCCAAACTATACTAATATAACAGATACGCAAACATCATCATTCTCAGAGATTGATGAAGCCCAAGCTCCTAGCTGGGAAGAAGTCGCTTAAGACAAGAGGAAAAAAATGGCAAGTACATATGTAAACGATTTAAGATTAGAGGAGATGGCCACCGGGGACCAGTCTGGAACTTGGGGTGATACAACTAATACCAATTTAGAATTAATAGCAGAAGCTTTCAGTTACGGTACTCAAGCTTCATTCGACTCAGACGCAGACGCAACTACAACAATAGCAGACGGAGCAAGTGATCCAGCTAGAAGTCTGTACCTTAAAATAACTTCTGGCGTTAGCTTAACAGCTACTAGAACTCTTACGATTGCACCTAATACTGTATCAAAAGTCTGGATTATAGAAAACGCAACATCTGGATCTCAATCAATCAACATTTCTCAAGGCAGCGGAGCTAATATTACTATCCCTCCAGGAGACGTAAAAGTAGTTTATTCAGACGGAGCAGGAGCAGGAGCAGCAGTTGTTGACGCTTTTGCTAGTCTTAGCGTTGTAGATCTAAAAGTACAAGACGATTTAACCGTAACTGACGATATGACTGTTGGTGGTACTTTAGGTGTAACTGGAGTTTTAACAGCAACCTCACTAGACATCTCAGGCGATATAGACGTAGATGGTACTACTAACCTAGATGTAGTAGATATAGATGGTGCTGTAGATATGGCTTCTACCCTACAAGTAGACGGAGCTATTACAGGTTCAAGCACAATCAATGGCGTAACTATAAAAGCTGATATTACTAACTTTACTAACAGTATTTTAATTAGCCAAGACGCAGGTACAGGTACATTAGATGCTGCTACTAATAATACAGGATTAGGTGATAGTGTTTTTGCTGCATTAACAACTGGTGATAATAATACTGCTATTGGAAGTGCTGCACTTACAGCAAACACTACAGGTACAGGAAATATAGCTATAGGTTATCTTACTTTAGATAGTCAAACAACAGCTTCCTATAACACAGCTATAGGATTTGCTGCTGCTAGAAACACATCAAATGCAAGTAGTCTAGTTGCTGTTGGTTCAGGAGCTTTAAATGCTGTTACCACAGGCTCTAGTAATACAGCAGTTGGTAGAGATGCTTTGACAGCAAACACTACAGGTGCTCAAAACGTAGCTGTAGGTTCTACATCTTTAGATGCTAACACAACAGGTAATAACAACACAGCTTTAGGACATGATGCACTTTCTGCCAATACTACATCAGGTGAAAATACAGGAGTTGGTGCTTTTGCTTTAAATGCTAATACAACTGGAGACCAAAATACAGCAGTTGGTTATGGAGCTTTAATTAATAATACTACAGCATCAAATAATACAGGTGTTGGAAGAAGTGCTTTACAAAATACCACTACTGGACATTCAAATGTAGCTGTAGGACATACTTCATTACAAGTTAATACTATAGGTACAAGTAATACAGCAGTAGGAGCTTCTGCCTTAGACGCAAATACTACAGCGTCTAATAATACAGCGGTCGGTACGTCTGCTTTAGGTGCAAACACTACAGGTGATGTTAATACAGCAGTAGGCACAAGTGCTTTAGCTAATAATACAACCGCAAGTGATAATACTGCGGTCGGTAGAGAAGCTTTATTTACTAATACAACAGGTGCTAGTAATACAGCTATGGGTAACGCATCTTTATATAACAATACAACCGCAAGTAATAATTCAGCTTTTGGTTATCAAGCTTTATTTGCAAACACTACAGGTGATTATAATACAGCAATTGGTCAACTGTCTTTAACTACTAACATTACTGGACGCTTTAACGTAGCTTCAGGTGTTGATGCTCTTAGAAGAAACACTACTGGCTCATTTAACACAGCAACAGGATACACAGCTTTAGAGGATAACACCACAGCAGATAATAACACAGCTTATGGTGCTTATGCTTTAGGATCAAACACTACAGCAGATAATAACACAGCTTTTGGTTATCAAGCTTTATTTGCAAACACTACAGGTCACGATAACATGGCTTTTGGTGCAAATGCTTTAGATGCTTGTACAACTGGTACAGACAACAATGCTTTTGGTAGAAATACTTTAGGAGCTGTAACAACAGGCTCAGCTAATACAGCATTTGGTCATGGAGCTTTAGATGCTTGTACTACCTCAGACAGTAATACAGCTTTTGGACATATAGCATTAACAGACGTTACAACAGGAATAGGTAATACTGCTGTTGGAAAAAGTGCTGCACTTAACATCACCGATGGTGATTATAATGTTTCAATAGGTTTTGAAGCAAACGAAGATACAACCACTGGTAACAGAAATACATCTATTGGTATGCAAGCAGCTAAAAATGCTACAACTGGCGACAATAACACTTGTATTGGTAATTTAGCTGGACATAGTAGTTCTCCATTTACTCTTACTTCACAGAGTAATAAAGTTGTTATAGGAAACGATAGTGTAGATGCAGCCTATATAAGAGTTGCTTGGACAGTAACTTCTGATGCTAGAGATAAAACTGAAATACAAGACATACCAGTAGGTTTAGATTTAGTTAATAATTTAAGACCAGTATCTTATAAATTTAAAGAAAATAGAGATAGCGATACAGCAGTTGGTAAAACTAAATATGGCTTTTTAGCTCAAGAGGTTATTACTGCTGAAGGCGATAATCCTGTAATAGCTGACAATGAAGAAGCAGATAAATTAAAAATGACTACTGATAATTTAGTTGCAGTTCTAACTAAAGCAATACAAGAACAACAAACAATAATTGATGATTTAAAATCAAGAATAGAAACCCTAGAAGGTTAATTTAAAAGGAGAATAATATGGCACAAACAGTAAGCGAAGTCTTAACAGCAGCAACAGATAGCGTAACTTTGATTAACGGAGTAAACGCTGGAACTTGGAATGTTGAAGGTATGGAGCAATCAGATATTAACGATATGGTACAAAGGAATGTAGACCATTTAGAACTTATTTTAACGTATGCACCTGTTGATAGTGATGACGATACTCCAGATGTAGCTGGTAGTTCAGATGATAAAACATCTTATACAACTGCTATTGCAACTGGTAAAGCATACATCGCAGCTAATTAATAAATAAATATAAGGAGAACCAAAATGGAGAAGAAGCAATTTTTATTAGGTATGTTACAACTTATTGATGTAGCAGCTAAAAGAGGATCTTGGAATGGCGAAGAACTAGAGTTCGTTGCTGTACTAAGAAAAGAGGTGGTTGAGCAACTCAAAGAGTTTGCTGAACCAAAAGAATCCGTAGAAACTACCGAGGAGGAAAGTGATAATGGATAGTATAATGAGTATGGTTACTTGGATAACTACAATCGTTACCGTTGCTTCAATCGTAGCAGCGTCAACATCTACACCCAAAGATGATGAATGGATTGGTAAGCTGTATAAGTTTATTGATCTGTTGGCTATCAATATAGGTAAAGCCAAACAATAAAATAAATGTCTGAAGCTGTTGCTTTAATAACCGAGCTAGGTTTTCCTATTGCAGCGGCTTTAGGCCTAGGCATGTTTGTCTGGAAGCTTATCAATCGTATTATTGATGGTATGGAAACCAAGCTTGATACTTTAGATGAAAAAGTTCAAACAAGTTTAAATACGATGGAAGAACGAGTATCAACAAAACTTGATAGTCAATACGGTATTATTGTAAGCTTAATAGACAGAGTAAGAGCCTTAGACAACCAAAGTATTCGACAAGACGTTCTGCTCAAAACTTTATTGGGAGTTCCTAATTTAGTTGATATCGATAAAATTGCAAAGGCGGATAGAGATGACCAAAGAAAAGATTAAAAGAAAAGTAGGCAGACCAAGCAAAGCTGATTTGGAGTTAAGAGCAAGGGAAGCCGAAAAACAAAAAGTAATTGAATGGGTTGTAATTATAGGTATTATTCTTGTTTTGGGTATTTTTATTCAAAATGCTAAAGCAGATGAAATGGTACATAAGTTCAAGTCGCCATCATTTTCCGGTATTGGCACTTCTGCCCACTATCTTACAATAGAGAACCAACAATATACTCGTAAGATGACGCTTAAAGCAGAACTAAAAGCGTTACAAGATGAAATAGAAAGAGACAAAGAAAATACTACTTTAGCTAGATTTATACGTAATCTAGAATCAAGAATTTACGCCCAACTATCAAGACAGTTGGTAGAAAATTTATTTGGCGAAACACCTAGCGATAGCGGCGTATTAGAATTAGAGGGTAATAGAATAGAGTATAATGTTGTTGACGGAATTATAACTTTAAATATAACAGACTCAGATGGTAATACGACAACTATATCTCTTCCTATCGGCAGCTTTACTTTCTAGTTGCGCGTTAATAATAGATCCGTTAGAAAATAACTTACCGCCCATACAAAAAATAGAAAAGCCAGAAGTTGGCACCCTTTTAGTTCCAGAACTTGCTAATATAAAAGCTAATAATAAAGCTAAACCTGTTGTAGCTATTTATCAAGGATCTTTTGCCGATCAAACCGGTCAAAGACGAAGCAATAGTTCGTACGCAACCTTTTCTTCCGCTGT
>Ga0208134_1000856_pt1 | contig 19074 bp, 26 predicted proteins | sample VirMetDEL_Mar_31_FD_184515 | JGI IMG/M metagenome (GOLD analysis project Ga0208134, IMG submission 184515) | Aqueous microbial communities from the Delaware River and Bay under freshwater to marine salinity gradient to study organic matter... | ecosystem: Environmental > Aquatic > Marine >... | reverse complement strand
CTTCAATTTGTTCTCATCGTCCATAGCAACCCACAACGCAATATACTGCCCGTCAATATGCTCTTTGACGCTTTCAATTGTGAAACGACGCTTCGCAAATTTTAGCGCAGGCTCAAGAAGACTTTTTGCTTCATCCCAAAGGACGTCCACTACTTCGTATGGTACAGCGCTTACTCTCACATCATCCCCGCCGTCATGCCTTCAAAGTTCACACGCTCAGGGTGGTCCTTGCGTCCGTAATGTTCCTGACGAACCTGCTCAAGAAGGTTGGTGACCTTGTCCATCCCCTTGTCCGCATCACCGCTACCGATAGCTGAGAGGTCAGGCTTCGAGATAACCATCTCTCCGCTGTTGATACGTGCTGGCTCAACGCCATCGACCATCGCTGGCATATCGTCTGCCATTCCGTCCGGCCCACCAGCCTCAGGCATTGCGCGGCTTTGGCCACTGCCCTGTACCTGAGCAACGAGTTCCTTGATCATGGCATCGGCCTGTTCCGGCCCATACTGCTGAAGCAACTTCTGGTAGAGCGCGCCCATAGCCTGCTGCGGGTCTACGTTTGGGTCACCCATGATTGCAGCAATGGCGTTCTGAACCTCTGTGGTTCTGGCATCCATTCCGGGAGTGGCGACCTTTCCACCTTCAGCGTAGATCGCGCCAAGGCTTTCATACTGGCTTTGCGCCCTGTCGCCTTCTCTCCTTGCCTGTCGATCCGCAGCGCTACCCCTCCAGTTGCCACCGTCTGATCTTCCATTGTCACCATACTGCGATGTCAAAGATGCCAAGCCACTTAACGGGGCAGGTGCGTTCAGATCAGACGACCCTCCAGTCATGTAGTCGGAGTATGGGTTCTGGATCGGGCTGATGTCAGGCATTTGTGATGGGCCAATAGACGTGATGCCCTGACGCCGTATGCCACGAGGGCCTTCCCCAGCCATGTAGCGCGCTTGAAGATTACGAGCGTTTTGAGACGCCTGACCAATCTGCTGTGGGGCAGACGCCGGACGTGACAGGTATTGCGTCATTGGATCAGGAAGGACTGCCGCAGACTCAACAGCGCCACCTTCAGCATATCCAGCAGCGTCCCTGAGAAGGTTGTCCCTCGCTACGTTTGGCTGAATGCCATAGTCCCACTCTGGACTGATGCCGGGGATATACCCAGCAGGTGGTGTTCCAGCGGTTGGAGCGCCGGGGGGCTGAGCCTCAGGTCGCCAGACCTTTTCGCGTGGCTTAATCTCCGGGCCAGTTGGGCCGCCCAGAGCGCCAAGTGCCATACCGCCGAGCGCTACGTTGGTCGGGGTGAGCATGCTCATCAACCCACCACCACCAGCAGCAGCACCACCAGCAGCGGCATTGGCCCCAGTGGCAGCAGCAGCACCGCCAGCAGCGGCGGGTGACCCCAAAGCCGCGGCCACGCCGGGAGCGGCTAAGGGAGCGCCTTGGGCAGCGGCAGTAGCGCCAGTAGCGCCTCCACCAAACAGGCTTCCAAGACCCCCGTCTCCCACCATAGCGCCACCAAGAGCGCCGGGAAGCGCGCTTGCCAAACTGAAGTCACCGCCATCAAGTGCATCGCCAGCCAGAGAGCCAAGTCCACCAGCCAGCCAAGGGGCCATGCCGGGGAGAAGTGACGGGGCCAACATTCCAAACAGAAAGGGTAACATGTCTATTCCTTAGGTTGCTGCAATGTATAGTAGCAGCTTCAGTTTGCTTTGTTTACCATAAGTTCCATAGAACTTTATGGCGTCAGCACAATGACATCACCAAGAGATGACGTAAGCGCTACGGTCGATGGGGCAGAAATGTTGTTCGATGCGATTTTTACAGAGGTTCCATCGCGGTATAAGGTGCCAGCTTCAAGACCTTGATCTCCGTCAGGCAGGTCTGTGAGGACAATCTTCGTCCCCCTCATTTCACCGGGGTTCGTTGTAAGAGCGGCGAACTGCGCAAAGGCACGGACAAGGTCAGTCATAAAGCGCTGACTATACTCCTGCGGCGGGTTTCCAAAGTACGGTATGCCGGATGGGCCGATCAAAGCCATTAGCGCCTCCCGTCCGTTCTCATGCCGATACGCGGAATGCCAAGACGCCACTGCACATTCAGTTCGTCTGCATCCACACGCATAGTCATAGACCTGCCGCGCAGCCTGATGTGCTGTTGCTCCGTAAATTGCTCTATTGGAACAGTGGCGGTCTGAGATGTTACAGCCACATCGCTGTTGTCAAACGATGAGCCGGGAAAGCGCCGAGCCTTGAGCGTCATCGTTGCCATTGGATCGCCTGTGGAATTTACAAACGTGACGTCAGGAATGATGCGGTTTGCAAAAAAGAACTGATCTCCATCCGCAATATCGAAAGTGGCGCTTTCAATATACGATGGCAAGGAAACAGCCGGGTTACTTGACCCATCGTTGAGACCTTTTTCATGCTCGTACAAGTAGCCGTCAGTCCCGGCGGCGATTGCATAGTCTGTCAATCCTGATGGATGCCATGCAGTCCGCACCATGCTCCCGAAATACCAGATACTTTCAAGGTAATTGAACACAACGTAACTGTCATTCTCGCTGGCACCGCTGCTTGGATACCACCACCATACTTCTGAGAATTTCAGGTTGTGTCCGGCAACGACCTTCTGCCTCTCATCGATGTTGAAGTTATCGAAAACGTAACTCTTCACGTCGCACTCGATCTCACGGACTGTGCCGTCATAGACCATGAACTTTCCGTTCGCCATCCAGAACAAGCCATCGTCCACCGTAGTCACGGAGATGCGAGACATAAGTTCAGTCGATGATGAAATCTCCTGAATACCAAAAGTATATGGAGGCCCAAGGAACTGCATTGAGTGCATGGACTGGTCAGTGAAGATTATAATCTCTCGCTTGGTCTGCACGGCTCGAACGATCTCAGCACCACGAGACAGTCTAAGGCTGCCAGCAGTGTTGGTTGTGCGCGTTGTCCAGTCCGAGGCGTTCTCTTGGTCTGACCACCTGATGAGGAGAGGGTCAGAATTACCCGGATCATCTTCAGCGTCACACCCAAGGCAAATTACATGTCGGTCTTGGTCAGACACCATAGTCTGCGTTGCAAACAATGGAGCATCGCTTGCGCCGGAAAGACTGCTTAAAGGCACCGCCCGAACTGTCCCGATGCCTCCGCTGACATCCCAGTAGTAGATGCCACCGTTCACTGGGTTAATGATCAGGTCTTCGCCAAAGTTATCCTGAGACCAGATACGCAATATTTGAGAACCAGCAGTTGATGGGGCAGCTTCCCCCCATCCGCCGTCACCCCAAGCACCAGCGCTCCAGCCTGTACCTGTCAGTCCTGTGTCGAGGCCAACATTGACCTGATAAACACCGATGACAGACGCGCCACCATTCCCAGTGTCTGACCCGTTGGCCGTAACGCTGAGTTCAATGGTGTAGGTATTGGCATCTGTAACCGTTGCGATTTGATGCTCAGCGTTCATGACTGGAGCCGTAACCAAGCCACCAAGACTACTCGCGCCGGAGAAAGTAACAAAGTCGTTTGGAAAGGCACCGTGATTGCTGTCGGTTACCGTCAGCATGTTAGACCCGTTTGACGCAGAAAACGTGACATCTCCAGCCGCAGTCGTTGTGCGTATTGGGGTGATGTCGTAAAAAGCGCCGCCGTACAGGGCGTAAAATTTCCACGTAGTGCCGACGCCGAGAAGCAAGTCCCCTGCGAGAACGGTCCATGTGTATAGGGAGCGACACGTACCGAGGAATGTATCATTCAGGAGCCTCGACCAGCCGCCTATGCTTTCTGGAAAGCCATGACGGAACCTGATCTTATCGCCATCATACCAACCGCCCTCACCAGCAAAGCGTGTATGCTCCCTGTTAATTCCCGGCGTCAACTTGATGGGGACAAGTTTAGACATTCAAAACCTCGCCAAGATAAGTTCAACACCAACAACCGTGCCGACATCGCCATCCGTATTCATTGCTGGAGCAACAAACAGCCGCCCCATATCGCTATACTCAAAGCCAACGCGGCCAAACGGTATGACTGGGCCGCCGCTGTAGCCCGTTGCGCCGCCAATCTCACCAAAAGCCGATATGGTATCGCTCAGCGCATAGTCACCGAGGAAACCAACAGCTAGGCTTGGATTGCCTTCGCTGTTCAGAAAGAACGCAGCCATGATCGGATATTCTGTGCTTTCATAGCGAACGCCGGGATGAACTTCCGTCCAGTCTCCCTGTAGTTGGTGATCACTGAAGGCTAACAGAATTTCAAACATTAGCTGTTTCTCAGTCCGTACATTGTGATGGTGCCTGATGCGATGTTGTCTAAACTGAAATAAAATTGTATCGCATCAACGTCCGCAGAGCTTTTTCGCGCTCCACCTGCAGCAACAAAACACATGTACCCACTAGAATTTGTGTAATTTGCCTCCCAAACGGCGCGAGTTTGTTTTGCCACTCCTGCGTTTGTGACGTGCATAACAAAATCAACACCATCTTCGCCCGGATCTGAACCAACATCATTCTGGCCAAGAATGTTGATCGCGCTGACATTTTCGCCTTGTATGTCGAACCGTGTTCCTGTGGAAGGCATCCATCTCCCTGCGTATGTGTAATCACCTGTCGTGCTGTCATAAGTAGAGCCGCCGTTCGTGCTTGTTCTGGAACGAAGCCCATTTCCGATGGTTTCAAGGATAGGGACAAGCCCCTGACCTACAAACTTATACGCATCGTATTTCGTGGCATCAAAGCCTGTGAAGTCCAAGGTTGCGGTGTTTGACGCATCTTGGCTTTCGATGAAGACCATAGCACCGGCGGATGCATCAGCGTAAGCCTTAATAGACTGCTGCGTGGCTAGGGCTGTGGCGCTGTTGGAAGACATAGTGTCTTGGTCGAGGATGGCTGTGACCCTCGCGCCAGTGTTACCTAACCTTACTCCGCTGTCGTTAATGTCGAAGCGATTGGTGCCGCCAGTACGGTACACTTGTGCATCGGTTGTGAAGGTGAGGCTGTTGTCAATGTCGCCCGTGTGAGCAAGCGAGCCAGCAATGTCCACTACACCTGTAGCGGAGATTGTACCAAACGATACGTTGTCCCCACTCTCGTATGGTGCTGACGCCAGCCCACCGAGGTAGCCCCACTGGGTAGCACTGATCGTGGTCGCTCCGATGTTTTGAAGTTCCGCAAGTTCAGTGGCGGCAAGAGGGTTGGCAACGTAGGTCGCCAAGTCTGCGCTGTACGCCTGAACGTCAGTGCCAATCTCAAGGTTGACTGTCTGCTTGAAGTTCGCCTCTGTGGTTGTACCAAGAAGCGTTCCTGCATATGCCCCGGCACCACCAAGATAACCCCACTGGGCAGAACTGATTGTTGTCGCTCCGATGTTACTAAGGTCATCAATGTAAGCTTGAACGGTTACACCGATATCAGCCGGGACCAAAGCATCGCTTGCTGGCGGCGCTCCAGTCAAGCCACCAAGGTAGCCCCACTGAGTCGCGGAGATCGTTGTCGCTCCAATGTTTTGCAGTTCCGCGAGTTCAGTCTGCGTCAATGGCGTTGCAGCATATACCGTAAGTTCGTCCGCTTCAGCATCTGTTGGGAAGCGGCCAATGCCTGTACACGTTGCCCCAGCGCCGCCTCCATCAAACTTGACCACAGCAGTGGCCCCGTTCGCCAAAACGTAGTCGTTCGCGGCATTATAAGTTCCTTGGAACAAAATCAGGCTGCGACCGTTAGTCAGTGAGTTTCTGACGTAGAAGATTTTCTCCGCATCGTTTGGGTCAAGTCGAACATATGCAGTTGCGCCGAGATCAGCCCCGTCAACGAAGTCGATATATCTGTGACGACCTTCAGACGTTGCGCCATCGCTAATGACCAAGGTGTTCGGAGAGCCGGAACTTCCTGCTGATGCAAGAGTCTTGGAGAGTTGCCCCTCAAGGGACTCATCAATAAGGTTCCAGTTGGTATTTGTGGTATCGCCCCAAGTGCCTGACTGCTCGCCATCACCAATGAGTTCGATGCCATTGTTGAGTGAATATGTTGAAGCCATATTGTTTTATCCCATCATCTCAGCCTGCGTTCTGAGTTGTCGCAATGAGCAAAATTGCGCAGGATTTTTTTGCAGCATACTGTTCGAGCATTTCCATTACAAGATTAAGCTGCGTCCTCATCCCAATCTGGATCGTTACTGCAGTCAATCTGCCCCCATCCCGGAGACTGGCTTGGCTCGTCTTGGCTCCAGCCCGGTGCTTGGCTGCCGCTTATCTCAGAGAAGCCGGGGTTCTGCGATGGCGCGTCCTGTGACCATCCGGCGTCAGGTCCGCACTGAACGATACCCCACACGTTCACGAAGCCAACGGAAGCGGTAAGTTCCTCCCCGGTCGGCTTGATGATCAGTATCTCGAAGAACGGTGTCGAAACCTCTGAGGCGCTTTCTACGTTTGCCGCAGTAAGATTGAAAATCCGCTCCACCCCAGCGGTCGATACGTCAGAGGAACTCTCCACCCCGACAGGCGTCGTGATGTAGACCTGAGCGATTGAAACGGTTTTTGTGGTGCTGGCGCTTTCGATGTTGGTCGCGGAGAAGCTGACGACCTGAACTGCAGACGGACTGCTGACAGCGGAAGCTGATTGCACATCCGTAACGGTTAGGGCGTTCTCCTCGCTAAGGGCCACAGAGGGCGTCTCAGAGGCGCTCTCGACGTTTACTGGCGTCAGGGCGTGAACCTGCCCAATGGCGCTCACAGACGTCTCTGACGCGCTCTCCACGTTTGTCGGGGTGAGTTCTGTGAACGTCTCCTCAAAAACCGGGGCAGATACCGCAGAGCCAGACGATACGTTGACGGATGTCAGGCCGACGATGTGAACCAAAGTATTGGTGGTAACGCTGCTTGCGCTCTGTACGTCAGTAGCGTTCAGGATGTGCGTCTGAGCAAAGTCATTGGTGGTGACGCTGGACGCAGACTGAACATCTGCTGCCGTGAGGCCATTCTCTTCAGAGAGGCTATTTGTCGTTACTGCCGAAGCTGACTGGACGTTGACCGCATCAAGGGCGACAACAACTGTCAGTTCATTGGTGCTTACCGAAGATGCCGATTGGACGTTCGTAGCGTCCAGAATGTTTTCTTCAGAAAGTTCCGGGGAACTTATTGTGGATGCCGACTGAACATTGACCGCGTCAAGAATGTGCGTCTGAGCAAAATCATTTGTCGATACGAAAGATGCGCTCTCAACATTGACGGGAGAAAGGCCGCCCTGCTGAACGAATACTGGTGCGCTTACATCTGAGGCAGACTGAACATTTGTCGCATCTGCATTTACAACTCGAACGAGATCGTTGGTCGATACGCTTGATGCGGACTGTACGCTGGTCGCGTTGAGCGTGTTCTCTTCAGACAGATCGTTTGTGGTGACGCTGCTTGCGCTTTCGACGTTTGTAGCGTCGAGGATATGGGTTTGTGCAATCGCTGTCGTAGAGACGGCAGAAGCAGTTTCAATGTTTTCAGCACTCAGAACATCAACGCCGCTTCCAGCAATGGTAACTTGGAACTCAGCCCATGTAACGATGGCTCTCGTCGCAGTCGCTTGCGCTGGTGAAGATACTGCGCTGGCTGACTGTACGTTGGTTGCGTTCAGTATGTGCGTTTGTGCGATGGCAGACGAAGAAACCGCGCTGGCAGACTGGACGTCTGTCGCGTTCAGGACGTTGCTTTCAGCAAGGTCATTTGTCGATACAGCCGAAGCTGACTGCACGTCATTCGCTGTTAATGCGTTTTCCTCGGCCAGACTGTTCGTGCTGACGTTTGATGCCGATTGCACATTTGCTGCATCAAGGATGTGGGTTTGTGCCAGATCGTTGGTACTGACAGCGGAGGCTGACTGGACGTTTGTCGCGTCAAGGTTTGAGAAAACCTCAAGCGCTGGGGCCGAAACAACAGAAGCCGACTGAACATTCGTCGCGTTGGCATTGATGATGCGAGCGAGATCATTTGTTGAAACGGAGGATGCCGACTGAACATCAGTGACTGTCAGCGCATTCTCTTCTGAAAGATCGTTCGTGCTTACGGTCGATGCCGACTGCACGTTGACCGCGGTTAGCGCCCCTTCAACTGTGAGATCGTTTGTGGAAACAGCGCTGGCGCTCTGAACATTTGTGGCGTCCAGAACGTGGACCTGCGCAATGTCGTTGGTGCTGACAGCAGAAGCTGACTGGACGCTGACAACAGTTAGCGCATTCTCCTCCGCAATTCCGGGCGAAGATACGGCAGAGGCTGACTGTACATCCGTCGCATCAAGGACATGGGTCTGCGTAAGGTCATTGGTGGATACGTTGCTTGCAGACTGAACGTCATCCGCGAGTAAAGCGTTTCCGCTTTCAACTCTGGCAGTAAACTCAGCCCAAGTGACAATAGCCCGCGTGGCAATTTCTATGGCTGGGGAAGATACATTCGAAGCGCTCTGAACATTTGTGGCGTTTGCATTAATGATGCGCCCAAGGTCATTCGTGGAAACGCTAGACGCTGACTGGACGTTTGTGGCGTTCAGGTTCCTGACAACAACAAGATCATTTGTGCTGACCGAAGAGGCGCTTTGAACATCCGTTACAGTGAGTGTGTTCTCTTCTGAGAGGTCTGGCGCGCTGACATTAGATGCACTCTGCACCGAGGTGGCGCTGAGATTATGCGTCTGCGCAATGCTTGGCGAAGACACGGAAGAAGCTGACGCTGAACCAGTGGGGGCAAGGTTCCTGACAACAACAAGATCATTTGTGCTGACCGAAGAGGCGCTTTGAACATCCGTTACAGTGAGCGTCTCCAGCCCGCTGTTCCAAGGGCCTGCACTCCAACCTAATCTTCCCCAACCGATGGTGGCCATTTATGCCTCCTACGGCGCGTTTGCGTCAAATTCTAGGCGAAGGTCTGCGTAGTTTGTTATGGCACTGACCTGCCCAGCGGAGAGCGTCTGGACCGCCTGAACCACGGTCCCTGTGATATTGCTGTGGGTCCACGTTGCGACAACTGTTGATGCCCCCTGCTTGAGCCGCACAACAAGATCAAGTTGCTGCACACCAGCAGCGTCCAGTTCCTTGTAGTATCGGTATTGAACTTTGTGGTCTGACGCGATGTCAACTGCGCCACTTGGGTTGGTCAGGGTAAACCGGGCAACGCTCGACTGCGGGCTAAGTTCGCTTTGCACGTAGTCGCTGTCATTGAACGGGTCTTCATCAATGGACTGGAATAAGTTTGTGCTTCCGCCAAGGTCGGTCGTCCAGCTTCCAACAACATCGTCCCCGTCTGGTGGCAAGCGTTCAATGTCTTGTGACAAAGCCGTTGTGCTGACAGCAGATGCCGACTGCACATTTGTAGCGGTAAAGACATATGTCTGCGTAGTTACTGGAGAGGATACATTGGACGCACTCTGGACCGAAGTAGCGGAGCCAAGAGCAGAGTTTGCCACAAGGGTTGGATTGGAAACATTACTGGCAGACTGAGCGCTCGTTGCCGCGCCAATGATATGCGTCTGAATAATCGCTGCATCGCTTACGGTGGAAGCGCTTTGGACATTTGTGGCGTCGAGGATATGGGTCTGCAGTATTGCCGTGGTGCTGACGGTGGACGCTGACTGAACATTTGTTGCGTCGAGTATGCGCGTTATGACAGCCGCTGGGGATGAGACCGCAGAAGCCGAAGATACGTTGTCGGCAAGAAGGGTGTTTACTGGAGCAGATGGACTGACCTGCGTGGTCGCAGTGTATGTATCCAGCGCCGTGGCAGGCGGCGTAGTGCCATCATCCCATATAACCCTGAACTCAAAGTTCTGCCCACCGACAGCAGCAAACTCCAAGACCCATTCGACTTCGTACTCGTCAGAGCCACCTGTCGCGGTCAGGGTGTTTGTTGGTGCCGTCGATCCAGCGTCAACGTAGCTGAACTCACCATCGTTGAATGTGCCAGCGCCGATCTGTTGCGTCGTGGTGGCCCCGTCCGTAACGCTCGCCGTGGAGACAGCAGTGAAGGCAGCATTGCCGCTGGTAATGGCGGTCCATGCCCCGAAGGACGTGCCGCCCGCAGCATCAACGCGGAACTCAAGGCCAAAAACTGGTGTCTCAGCAACAGTGGAGCCAGCCGTTTCTTGGATCAGGTAACGCAGTCTGTACTGGGTGTTTGTATCTAGGGTCGTTGGGTTTGAACCCGTTGTCCCGATCTGGTTCGTGCCTTCGCCGCCAGCATCTGTGTACCAAGCAAAGGTCTGTTGGTTCCATACGGCTACTTGGTGAGTCATGACTTACCCCCGATAGGGAAGTCAGGATCGTTGTTGGCGAGGATCATAAGTTCCTCCCAATCCCGACGACAGACCGTGCGGCCCATCTTGTAGGCTTTAACTTTGTTTCTCAGAAGCCTGTCGAACAGTCCGGTATAGGACATTCCCCACCACTGATCGACATCATCGTCCCAGTTATAGTGGTCCCAGCCATGCATGATGTACCGCTTGCCAGTCTCATCCCAGCCAACAGCACAAATGAAACCCTGCGACGGAGCATCTTCAGGCGAACCTTGGTCGCTGTCAAAGGTGCTTTTATCGTCGTAGTATATGCGCCAGTCTGGCATGATTGCCTCTTTTCGTCTTTATGCACTCTCCACTGCGAAGAACATGCTACCGTCATACCTGAAGGTTTGCCCCCAAGGGCAGAGATAATTTATCTTGTATTCCAAGACGTATTGTCCAGCAGTGAGATTTTCTGTGGCGTACACAACGTCAATGGATGTCGATCCAGCTTTTCCACCGCTCCATATCTGACCCGCAAGCGCGTATTCCTTGCCAGTATCCATATGAGTGGCCTTGCGCACCGATACGATTGGGCAGTCATCGCGAACCTTCTCACGTATCGCATGCCCTATAAGGCGCGTACCCTCAAAGATTGGTGAGTTCAGCGGGGTAATGCTGAGACCAATCAAGGGTGGCCTCGTGTCTACCGCAAACGTGAAAATCAAGGCACCAATGCCAAGAGACGCAAGTGACCCGGAGAGGGTTGTTAAAGCAATTCCCCAATACTTACTCATGGGATATGCCCCTTTGTAAAGACGTTCCACAAGTAAGTCATTGTGCCGATAAGGATGCCCCCAAGCGCGACAACAGCAGAGCGAAGACGAGATTGATCCTGCTTGCGCAGTTCTTCAACCCCATCTTGCAAATGCCGCGTTCTATCACGAAGGTCTTCTACAGACCTCTTGAGTAACGCAAACTCAACGTCTTCAACGGTCATCTACCATCCACCTCGCTCCAGAAATTAGGTGGCGTCTCTGATGTAGATGGAGATTGCATCAAGAGTGAAGGTGTTGCCGTTTGTGACAGCCTGTGAGCCAGTAAGCTGACCAGCAGCGAGAAGTGCTGTGCCTGTGACGTAGCTGACGCCCCAAGAGTCTGCCGTGCCTGTGCCTGTGACAGTACCTGACGTGATGGCGTCGATGACTGCGCGGCGGCCACTGCCTGTGTCTGCATCTACAGGGCCAGTCGTGGTAATCGTGGTCTCGTTGCCAAGCGTGTTGGTCACGGTCGCCAGCGTGTAGGTTGTCGGCTCTGCGCTGCAGATATCAACGCGGTCAGCGTTGGTTGTGATGTACGACAAGCCGCTGTCGAATACGATGTCTGCGATAAATGCCATTTTAATTCGCCTCCTAAGCGATACGGATGATTGCGTTTGTGGCGTCTGCCACGGGGAACTGAACGGTGAAGTCGCTTGCGCTGGATGACTTGTCCGTACCAAAGTCGAGAACCAAAACACTTTCTGTCGTGCCAGCGCCCCCGCCTGTTGTCGTGTTGTAGATCAGCGCACCCCTTGCGGTGACTGTCGATCCACTCCACGTCTCGTCTGCCCAGTCTACCAGCGCTGTGGTGCCGGACGAAGAGATGCCGTTGTTTGTTAGGGCCGCTCCCCCAGCCGTATAAGCAGTGCCGACAACCTCAGCCGTAGCCGTGTAATCAGTCGTGGTCGCATTCAGGACAGCCGAGGACGTGTACAAGGCCATCTTAAACGTGTGACCGCCAGACCCAAAATCGTGCTGGGCCGCAAGGAGTTCGCTCTTGAAAGATGTTGTGAGGGCCTGTGAGATTGCCACGTTACAGCTTCCTTATTGCTTCTGCGAGATCAGGATGTCCCGCATCTTTCAGCGCATTGTACACAGTTGTGCGGTCAGAATTAACCGATTTCTTCATGTACTCCAGAATGACTGACTGCATCCTGCTTTTGAACTGAGTCGCTTGTTCGTGAATGACAGGGTGAGCCGTCTTCGAAACATGCATGATGCTGTTCGCGCACATCTCTGCCATCTGCTCAGGAGAGTGTCCCCGGTTAGGCTCCGCCGTGTAGACGTTGACGCTGAAGTCTTTTGCAAGTTCCATGTAACTTATACCTCCGCCCTGATGTTGCCTTCACGGTACTCATCGCGGCGTATGCGCACCATGCCAAGGGCCGTCAGGTTGTCCAAGGCTTGCTTATAGCTTGCGCGGTATTCCTGCATCAGGTCAGGGTCACCCTTCAAGAAGAGATACCCTTCAACCATTGAGGCATAAAGCAAAGCGCCCTCAGCGTTGTCGCCAAGCCAAGACGTGCTGGCCGTGACAATGCTTGGGGGGTCGTAGTAATAATGGATCGTGGCCGCGTACCCGCTGTCAGGGGTAGGCCCGACAATGAAGCAGTCATCATTGAAGTGGGCATAGTATTTTGGGACGCCCTCTACGTTCTGCGGATAAGCCTCGTAAATGAAGCTGATATCCTTCATCTGCATCATCTCTTCATCAGTCCCATCATTGACGGATACGGAAATGGTGGAAAGGTAATCGCTCGGCTTGCTCAAGTAGCGGGCAGAGCCAGTGAATGTGCCTGACGCATTCCTGCGCAGTTCCGGGACATAGACGCTGCGGAAAATATTCTCTTCAGCGCGCAGCACAAAGTTCGGGATGTTCGCAACAAATGTCGTCTCGTCCGTCTCAAGGTTGTCCTGAAGTTGCTGCGTCAGTTCTGCGTAGTTCATACGATGACCCCAACTCTACCTGTAAGCGCTTGGAGATAGTTCGCTGAGTTGCCGACAGGCGTCCAACCAAACAGACTTTCGATTGTTGTGTCTGGCCGCGGATCATCAAGCGACTGAGGATCGTCAGTCCTTGCGCGGTCAAGATGGTTCTGTGGATGATCTGGATCAACCACATCCTTGCCGACGCGCAGACCGTTCGGCACCCCGTTATCAATCTCGTAGACCAAGTCCTTGAGCGGATACCGGAAGCCCGTTCTGTCACAGAACCCAAAAGCCCTCTTGCCCTTTGCAAATGCGCTCATCCGATCACCTGCGCCAAGTAGCCCTGAATTTCAGCGAAAACTTCTGCCGTGCTTGTGTTTGATTTCGCAACAACGCGAACATCGTGGTTTTTGGGAACGATGGCTAGAGGCTCGAACCTAAAAGCCACGCCGTTCTGCCCTATGTTGACAACAATGTTGCGCCCGAATGGACGCCAAACGCCCCCGTTAACAATGTCACGGGCCTCAATCCTGAACGTCACACGGTTGGCCGAGCCGCCTGCGTCACCTATGCCAACCTCAACATCGGTAACAAGCCAATAATCTGTCGCGCTGATCGACGTGGCGCATTTTTCCGACTGCACGAATGTTGGCGCAATTATGCACTTGGTCGCCGCAGCCGTATTGGGAACGCCCGACGCTACGCCGTCCGTGTTGTCGTAGGCGCTAATTGTCCCGACCGCCGCAGCCTGTGGGCTGTTGAACGTGCCGGACGCCTTTATAAACATCCGGTTGCATCGCGCCAGCGGGGTTGAAAGTGTCGCCTCGGTCGTTCCTGTCAGCGTTACATCCTGTCCGGCAAACGTCAGGTTGCCGGACCCGTCAATGGTGTGGCCCTCTATTCGTATCGTCTGCGTGTCGCTGCCGCTGGTCGAAACCACGCTGTCGATCAGGTTTGTGGAAACAAAGGTTTCGTTCCCAACCGCGCCCTGAAACTGCGCCACTGTCTCGTAGTCAGTTCCAACGGTTGTGTTTGTTCCGAATTTGTTTAGGGATTTCGCCTTGGAGATAACATCCACAACGTCATTGTAGTTCCCGCGGATTTCGTTCATCGCCTGAATGAGGCGATAATCCATCACGGCCTGTGGGAGGGAAAGAACTCTGCTCATGGTGTGTTTGCCCTCATGCTGATGATCCAAGATGAACTGTCTTGATCCTCTTCAGCCGCAAGCTTGTACTGCTGCTCATATTCCTGCTTGAGGACGGGGATCATTTGCCGCGCCTCAGGCTTCTTCATCGCTACGTGGTAGGCCAGCCCGGAGACAAGCGCCGGAACAAAGCGAGGAGGGATGTCAGCGCTTCCAGCGATGCCCTTCACAAGCCCGTCAATTCCTTTCAGCCTGTGGTAAGCAATGGAATATGTGCTGCTGTCTGGGGTTGGCCAGAGATAGAGATCAACCTGACTTGCCTGCCGATCCACGTAAATCATGGTCGGCCTGCCCTGAGAGTTTTTGTTTGTCTGCTTCGCATACGTCGAGACAGATGCCCGACGCATGTTGTAATCTGTTTGGTTGGTTCCGGTGCCTGTACGCAGTTGATGCTCAATCAGATCAATCGTGTCCGCTGGCATCGTGTAAGACGCAGTCCCCGCCGTCAAGGCGAGGGTGCCGCTGTCTACCGTGAAGAGGTTCAGGCCACGGTTCTGCCACTCAAGCTGAAGAAGGTTGAGGCTTCGGCGCACCGTCTTTAGATCGTAGCCAGACCGCATCGTGAGACCGGCCCGTTCAAAGGCTTCCTCAAAAAGTTCCGACAGGTCTGGTGTTACAACTGCCATCTATCAGCACATCTTCCCGCGGGTCTTGCCACGCTGAGCGATGCCGTCAATGCTGCCGCCCTTGGCATATCCACGCATCTTCTGGCCCATGTCAGAGCCTCGGCCAGCAGACTTCTGGGCAGCCATTGCCATGCCCTTGTCAGCGCCTGTACGGGCCTGCACACGCTTGCCTGCGCCTGCTGCAGCGGACGAGCGCCCAGCGGACTTGTCAGCCGCCATTGCGGTTCCCTTTGCGCGGCCAGCGCCGCCACTCATCTGCTTCGACATATTGCTTCGGTTCATCATCTTCATCCTTTTCTTGGCTTAAATTAGCCGTAGAACACAGTGACTGCTACAGCCTGATCGAACTCAACGTAAACGCTGGTTTCGCATCGCAAGCCATTTTCTGGTATCTCAACTGTGTTCGCTGCAGTTGCGTCGGCTGGAGTATCAACCGTTGCAAGGATTGCACCTGAGCCACCGCCGTCGCGGATGCTGAGTGTTCCAGCAACAGCGCCAGCAAGGTAGCAAATTTTCTTCACTCGACCGGGGCCAGCGAAGATAGCACCACTAGCAGCGACCCTCGTAGATTTTACATCCGAGTTCATTGGTCATTCCTTATGCGCCAGTTACTACGCCCGTATCCACACGAACCCAGATGGTGCCATTGGAGAATACAAGATTGCCAGTTCCGTTGCCCGTTGTCTCAGATGCGATCAGCGCGTCTGAAGCAAACGCCACGCAGCCAGTGTGGCTTGCTGCTGCTGGGAGGTCTGCGACTGCAAATGTTCCAAGATTTACTGGACCGGAAAAAGTGGTCTTACTCATTTCGTGTTCCTTCTACACAAGGTTTAGGCACACAGTCTGTGTAGCGTCTGGGTGAGCGTCCCAGTCGGCATGCCTCTGATGCTGCTCGCCGTCAGTATAAGTCTCATGAAACTTTTTAGAAAGAGAAAAGAAAGACCCCACCGAAGTGGGGCCAATCAGGATTAGGCTTTCGACATCTTCTCTTTGACGTATTCCAGCTTTTCAGCCATGTCGCCAAGCAATGCAGCGACCACGGTGTTGCTTGTGTCTGCGTGGCGCATGCGCTGGTTGAACTCAGCCTCAACGTGACGGATGCGCTGCTCACGCTCTGCCAGTTCGATGCTGTCCAGTTTTGCCTGTTGCTTGCCAGCCTGCAGGATTTTGTCGGTGTCGAGCGTCTGGTGCAGATCATACGTCCGCTTCCCATTCGCAAACCACGAGTCGCTGCGGTCAGCCGTGGCCACTTCAAAGCGTTCGTCGGTGCCTGTGTCTTTGTCCACATCCTGAGAACGATTGGTTCCCACGTCATACTGTGCGGATTGCCCAGCGCTTGTGGCCCCAGCCGATTGTGCAGCGTCTAGGTCTGTATTTGCATTAGCAGTCATAGTCTTTCCCTATCTTTCGGTTGATGTTTTCTGACTTAGCCTGAGGCTACTCGTCAGCAGGTGGGTTCTTGCCAGAGCCGCCAGCGGCTGCGTCGTCAAAGTTGTGACGATCAGACGCTGTATCACCCGGCGAGTTGTTGCCCTGATGGTTGTCGCCAGTGCCATGCCACGCATCAACGTGATCGGCCTTGCCTACGCCAGCAGGCTTGCCGCTCGCGTTCGCGGCTATAGCCAGCCCCAGCACAATCAAAGTTGCATAGAAGTATTTCATCTTTTTCCCTTTCATGTTTCGGAGCCGGAAGCCTAGCACGGCAGTTTCCAAAAACGAAACAGTCTGTTTCAGTTGGCCTGCATCTGCTGTTGAAGCAGAAGAAGTATCTGATCAAGGTCTTCACCTTGCGACCGTTGCTCATTTTCGATCCGCTGAACTTGCAGCCGGGTTTCGCCTTGGCGCGCAATTAACTCGCGTTGGATCAATTCGATGTCTTCCTCGTTTTCATCGACACCTTCACCCAAATCCCAGATTTCATCGCCGTGGCTTCCGATCTGCATTTGTGCCGTGGTGGCGCTGGCCACTAGCCCAGCCGCAATCAAAACCAGCGGCAGGAACTTCATGTAATCGGCCATCTGCGTTACTGCAGAAATTGGTTAGCGACCGCGAGAACAATGACTGCAACCACAAACACCCCGATCATCATTCCCTTTTTTGTCTTGAGAAATTCACGCATAGCTTATCCCCTCAGGTTAAAAGTTATCATTTGCAGGACTTTACAGAAGTCTTCTCAAAAAGAAAGGGCGATCCGAAGACCGCCCATCTCAAAAGTTATGTGGAACTTCTTAGGAAGCGCCGGGTGATCCGAAGATACCCAAGGGATCAGAAACTCCGAAGGAATATCGTTCGCGGGCTTTGTAGCGCACGTTCCCTGTATCAAAATCCCCGTCCATGCCCGTCGCCATAGCAGTCCGCACGAAGTGCTTCATGCCGTTTGGAACGTCTGTGGTCAGGAACCAAGCATCGCTGTCCGTCAGATAGTGGTTGACGCGGTAACCCTGTGGGATTGAACCGTTCGACTTGATTGCGTTGATGTCGTTGTCTGCAGTGCCGACGCGCATTTCTGTCTCAAGGAGACGAGTTGCAACGAACATCAGTGCAGGTGGAACGATCATCTTGCGCGGCTGCGCAGCAATCAAGAGACCACGTTCGTCAGTGAAGGCAGCGATATCAATCACAGCCTGCTCAAGCGAAGTCTCGTTCAAGTCAGCGTCAGTAGCCAAGCGGTTGGCATTGCTGCTTCCCGCTACGGTTGGGTGAGCAGTGCTGAATAGAGCAACGCCGTCGCCACCGATATAGGTGGTGAAGCCGCTGTTCAGGAGCGCTGCGCCCTTGACCTGCTTGGTGTAGGCCATGCCACGGGCAAGAGCCTTTGTGTACCGAGCCGACAGTGCGTCGTAGAGGTTATCTTCGACAGCCTCTTCGGTGATCGAAAAGCCCATTGCCACGGTTTCGTGGTTGTAACGAGCAGTGAAGGACTCTTGAGCGTTGTCATAAGAGATCGCAGAACCTTCAGCCTTAACGGGGGCAGCCCCAAAGCCTGAAAGCTTTACCTCTTCCTCAAAGCTACGCTCTGAAGACTCGGTTTCATAAATCTCCGCATGCTCGTCTGTGTACTTTTGGTACTCAAGACCGAACAGTGCGTTTAGACCCGGCTCAAGTTCCTTCATAAGTTGGGCGCGTGAAATAGCCATGTTCTAGCCCTCCTTAAAGGCCAACAGCGTTTGTGGCGCTATTGTATCCGAGGTTGAATTTGACCAGAACGTCAGGAAATGCGTCCCCAATCGGTGAAACTGCAGAGACGATGCGGAAAGCCGCGGTCGTCGTAACAGTTGTGGACTCCAATGCGGACGTCGAGTTTCCAGTGGAAGTGCTTCCAGTGGATGTACTCTGCGCTGCAGCGAAGAACGTGTTCGCGCCAATGTCAGACTGGTCGATAGCGCCATCCATCTGTCCTTGGAACAATACGTTCGGATCGTCTACAACATACGCCTTGATTGAGGTGCCTGTTGGTGCTGCGTAGCCAGTAGGGTAATACTGAGCGAATGTCAGCTTGCCTTTGGCGTCAACATATTCGCAACCCACAAACACACCAAGCGAACCTGTGAGGGTCGTGCCTGTTGGAAATGCGTTTGTCGTGCCATCGGCACCAGTTGCGTCGGAAAGTGCGATGTACCCATCAGCGCCAATATGAACGACTTGACCGTAGAAGAGGTTTGTTGCCTCACCTGCGGGGTCGATCAGATACTGGGTAGTTGCCCCAGCATATGGCAGGCCATCAGCACGTTTTACGGGCTTTAACCCGTATGGAGCGGCAGTAGTAGCCATGATCTTCTCCTTAGTGCGTTACAAAATAAAAGCTGTATTCAGCTTTCGGATGAGGTCACGCGCGTAGAACGCTCAGGCTTGAGCATTGGCATACGCGGGTCAGATTGGCGCAGATAAGAATTGTCTACAGCTTGCATTTGGCCTTCAGCCTGCATCTGTTGTGCATGTCTACGTTGTTCCATCAATTCGGCAGGACATTTACAGAGGATCAGTCCGCCCACTTCGATGTTGTCAGGGAAGCGTGAGTCTAAATCACTCACGATTTTAAGTTCAGGGTAATCTCCCGCTCTGACTGGTTCCCAGCCTTCACGGAATTTGGATGAGACGTTCTTCGTGTCTGATGTTCCAGCGATAGAAGTGCGGACCCACCGGAACACGTAACCATCTTCAGCGTCAGGCGTCGGCAAAAGTTCCGGTCTCTGCCATGTGCGCTTGCGCTCATCAGCCTGCCGGGTCTCTGTTTGTCGTGGTTTG
>Ga0208134_1000855_pt1 | contig 19118 bp, 29 predicted proteins | sample VirMetDEL_Mar_31_FD_184515 | JGI IMG/M metagenome (GOLD analysis project Ga0208134, IMG submission 184515) | Aqueous microbial communities from the Delaware River and Bay under freshwater to marine salinity gradient to study organic matter... | ecosystem: Environmental > Aquatic > Marine >... | reverse complement strand
GTCAGTCCCTTGCGGGGTGCTGTTGTCTGACATCTCTTACTTCTCCATTATGCTACTTTTTCATCTTCATTTCAATAGTAGCGTTATCAACCATGCTGCGCAGCGACTGGCGAACCATGTCAATTCCACGCAACTTCATGTAAACAGCCTCACGGCCGTCGGTGTCACTGGGGCCAGTTGCCTTGAACTGCGCCCAGCAATCCGCCTCGACTTCCTCAAGAAACCGAAGCAAATCCGTGTCGGCGAGCAGGCGCTCTGCCTGCTTGCCGTCTGTGATGATCTGCTGCTTAGTCTTCACGCGCCGCCTCCGTGATTATGTCGGCCTGCGCCTTCATCACTTCGCGGTTGATCGCCATGTCAGCCCGGATCTGGGCGACGTCAAGCTGCGTGCCGTACTTGGCCTTCAGCTCTTCCGCCTTGACGCGGATGTCGGCCTCGAGCTCGTCGCGCTTGCGGTCGTCTTCCATCATCATCTGCTCGCGCTTCAGTTGCAGCTCGGCCGCCTTCTTCTGCATGTCCGCTTGGATCTGCTGGATTTGCACCTGGATCAGCTGCTCGTTGATGTCTGGCTTGTTATCTGGCGGTGGCGGCTGGAACTTCGCCGGATCGCTCCAGAACTGCGACGTGTCCTTGAAGCCGGCCAGCGACGTCATCTCCTTGAGCGTGTTGCTCAACTTGGAGATGTCGGTAAGCGGGTTCTGCGGCCCCATGGTAGACATGGCTTCCTTCTGCATCTCGCCGATCTGGCGCAGCATCATCATCCGCTCAGTGTCAGTGCCGCGGCCCAAGGCTACGTTAACTGACACGTCCATATTAGATGACCATATTCTGGGGTCCATTTCCACGAAATCGTTGTTGAGGCGGATCATGCGCGCCTTGTCCTGGTGCGTGGTGATGTTGTGCAGGACAAGCTCGTACAGGCGCTTAATGCCCGTCTCAGCGAATACCCTAGCAATCATCTCAATGTGCTGCTGTGCGGCGCTTACAGTGGCTGCAACGGCTGTCGCAGTGCTTGACTGTAGGGCGCCAGCGTCTAAGCCCATGGATGCCTTGGAGATGCCCGTGCGGGCCTCCTTGACCTCGTCCATGTATTGCAGCACCGGAAACGCCTGCTGTCCGACGAATGGCACGGTCAGCTGTTGGACTGAGCCTGGAGCGCGTTGGCGGACGATTGACCCCATTTCTGTATTCATGGCGTCTTCCATATTCACCATACCCTCTACAACAGCAATTCTTGGGTGAATACTGAGGCTTAGGCTGTCCAGGGAGTTGCGCATGATGACTGATTTGATCCGCTGGATGTCGGCCACGGCGTCAAAAATGCTGAGGCCAAAAAAGTCGTGCGGCTCTGGATCTGGGCAGAGTGTGGCGAATGGCGCCATCGCGCAGGGCTCGTTGTTTAAGATGACGTTGCCATCGCCGCCGGTGCAGATCTTGCGCAGCTCCGCGATGCCGTCTCCATCGTAATCCACGCGGATGTAGTTCTCAACGTACAGCACCTTACGCATCGCCGGATCGCTGCGTGAATTCATCTCGTTGGTCAGCGCCGGGTTGCGCGTGTTACGCTCGACGTTGGTGTCCATGTCGTCGTGGTCGGACGAAAGATTGTACACGTCGTCGTAATCGTAGCCCATAGCTACAAGCTCGGACACGGTGACGATGCGGCGGTGCGCAACGTAGTCGGCGTCCTCTACAGATTTCGCTTCGCGCGAAATCAAGAATTCTTCCGGCGGAAGCGCCTCGACTTTTACACGGCCGTCGGGGTGCGTGTAGGTCACGCGCAGGTCGTGGGCCATGGGCGGCGGGATGATCTGACCGCTCATGGGGTCGATCTGCGGCTCACCCATGGGCGTGCTCACTGTGATGTCGACTTCGGCAGCTGGGTCGGCCATGAGGGCCGCCAGGGCGTTGTCGTCGACGCCGGTGTATTCAATCGTCTCAAACTCTGTCTTGTCTTCCCAGTAGCACTTGAGGATGCCGACCTTACGCACCAGCGCGTCCATAAAGGCGCTGTGCATCTCCAGGAAGCCGCGGTTGTCGCGGTTGATGATGAAATTTGCGTACTCGGTGGCCTGCTTTGCCGCCGGCACGTCCTCCGCGTTCTGCGGGACGTATTCAACCGTGCGTTCAGAGCCGTTGAAGATCCGCATCAGAGACGGGATGATCGCCTGTACGGTATCCCGTACGTCCATGCTAACCACCTGGCTGCGGCCCTCCTCCTCGTCGCCAAACGGCTCGCCCCGGTAGTATTGGGTTGCCGTGGAGCGGATCGGAGAGATCCAGTTGTCGATGAAGTCGACCGCGTCGTCGATCTCGTTGCCGACGATGCCTTGCAGCTCCTGGTCGTCCATGACGTCCGGGTTCAGTTCAGCCTCGAGCTCGGAGGCCATTTCGTTTATCTCATAGTCCATCTTGTGGCCCTTCTTGCGCTTTGCTTAACACTGTGTTAACTGTTCAGAGTTTAATTGGGAGAATAGCACTATGACCGACAATAATACAGACAATGAATTGGACCTCACAGATCCGCTTCGCGCCGGAATATACTCACTTGCGTTTATGCTACTAGACCGCGAGGGTGATCTGCCGAAAAACGTGGTTGAGATCATCGAGGATATAATTGAGCAAGAGCGCAACTTTTAAAGCCCCCTCAAATATGCTTCGATCAGGTTCATCTCATATTGAGTTGCGTCTTCTATGCCGCCCCGCTGTAGGCGGTCAATGTAGGTTGACGCCTCGTCGACATATTGCGCATCCATCGTTTGCTTGGTCTTCGGGTTCATCGTGAAGACGCGCTGATCGGATGGGAGCGTGTATGCTCGGCCAGAAAATGGCATATTTTGGCCAGGGTAAAACGTGCCCTTCTCCAAGGCTGCCGCTGCCAGTCGTGGCAGAGCAGTGTCGCGGGCAGATATAGTCCACGGCACGTCTGCACCGAATGTCTGAGATCCTGTGCCGGGCATCTTACCCAAGCCTGTGTCATAGGAAGAATGCTTTGCTGGGATCAATCCACGCTCAATATCAGGCGTTGCAAACCTATACCCAGAGCTAAAGCTCGGAGACTGCACTAGATCCGGATTTGTAGCGGCAAAACGCATCTCTCCGACATCTGGCAACCCTGGCAGCTTCTTCATGTCAGACTGATCCATGCGCTGAAGAAAAGGCTTCCTCACTTGCTCTGGAGACTGGGTGTCGAACCATTCCCTAAACTCCGGACTGTTCACGCTCGGAATGTCAGACAGCGTGACGCGAGTAAGTGGTTTCAGGCCGTCTTTCTCGCGCTGCTTGTTAGTTTTATCAAGAGCTTTTTGCCTAAACTTTCCTACAATCGACTTGAGCTCAGTGTTTACCTGCTTAACCGTCTTTCCTGGCATCTCGGAGGAATACATCATTTCAGAATAAAGCTGACCCTGATGCTTGGCAAAGTCACCAGAGCGCTCGCCCATTGGGCTGAACCCCACGCGAATTTTGCGACCCTCATTCGCCGGCTCTGAAAAAACATTTTGCTTTGGCTTCATAACGCCAGAATGCGATCCCCAAACCTGATCTGTGTCCATATACTCCGCGCCAGCCTCGAGGCGGACAGGTCGCCGCAGCTTTCTCTCACCGACACGAGTTACATCTCGACCACCCGCTGTACGATCACCAGCAAGAAAATACATGTCGTCGCCTTCAAAGTAAGATGGCGTCACTAGCGTTGGCGCCGTATATCCAGCGTCGACGAGGTTTGTCTCCACCTCCCAATCGTAGGGAGCTGTCTTCTGCTTAACATTTTGCGAAAACGGCGTGAATAACGCTGGATCTTTAGCGCGACCGCCACCGACCCGAGGTGCGTCGAAATAATCAGATCCGCGCATAATCTGCGTGTTTTTCGCAGCGCTCAGGCTCTCACCCTCGCCTCCGCGCTGGAAAGCCTCGATCAGGCCGCGCGGATCTCCCTGCGCAATTGACCGGCCGGCGTATGTCGCGTCGGCAGCAAGCCCAGAGACGTCAACGTCTCCAGCCGCTCTTGCGCCTGCCTTCAATGCCTTAGTTCCAGGAACCGCCATCGCAGCGGTTGACGCTAGGTCAGCGTAGCGCGCGTCGTTGGCCGCCTTGATCTGATCCGGCGTCGCGGTGGCCAGCGTTACGCCTTCCGGCAGGTAGTCCACCGCCGTATTCGTCAAAGCGCGCTGCACGGTGCCGGCGGTGTCGCTCACGACGCCCCGCACGGTGCCGACCGGATCGGTGGCCATGGACCGGATGCCGCCGATCATGCTCTCGCCGATTGCCTTATTGACAGCCAGCGGATCTTGCTGGACGGCGCCAAGTAGGCCGGCGGCGCCCTCGCCCGTCACGCGGGCCATGCCGAATATGTCGCGGAGTGGGCCGCGTAGGCCGGGCGGGATGTATTGCTCGTATCCTGCCATCAGCCGAGAAGTCCTGCTGGGCGTGCCATTGGCCGCGGTGACGTCTCTGGCGGAAGCAATCCCTGCGGACGCATCCGCGGCCGGGGCGGCGTCTCATTGTACAGGCTCTGGCCGGAGAACTTCTTGCCGTAATCCGAAATAAACGTGCCAAACTTGTCCTTCTTGTCCAGCTCGCCGCCGCTCTCGAGGAAGTCGCGCATCCCCTTGCGACCTCCGAGGTGGGCCATGCCGACGACGGCCGACATATCCACCGGCACGCCCTTGATCTCCTGACCGAAGAAGCGATCCAAGCCATTCTCGATGGCGTAGTCCACGACGTCCTGCTCGTGCCAGTTCATCACGCGCTCTTGTAGCTCTGGGCTGGCAAGGAACTCTTCTCGGGTGAACTTCTCGCCCGTGTCCTTCATAAAGTCTTCGAGGCGAGCGTCGCCAAACTGGTACGCGCCGGCAACCATGTCGCCGCCGCCGGCGTCAGTTAGGATGCCATAATTGCCGCTGCTCTCGCTCTGCGCCATTAAGTTTCTGAAGTCACTTCCGGGCATGTTTCCCCCCGCCTTTATCCGCTCCCCCCATAATACAGTAAAAATGCTTCAAAGTAACCCCGCGGCCATCTGGGAGGATATAGCCGCGGGGTGAGCTCTGGAGAAAGCTCTCAGCGACAGGGTGGAAGCCGCTAACAGGCGCAGGATAGCAAAAAAGTTTACCGGACGCCAGTTTTTTGCAAATTAGCGCTTGCAATGGGTAGATGTTAACATTATGTTACCTGTATAGCCGAGGCAATCCCGCCAACGCACGCCGATATGGAGGTTCCCATGGCACATTCTCTTTCTTTCCTGCTTTCATCCGAGGCCGCTCAAGGTCGCATGGTCGAGCGCAAGCCAGCGTTTGTTGTCCATGTTGAAACTTCAAGCGACATGGATGTTGCTGATCGCTTCGTTGAGCTTGACGCTGACGACCTCGGTCACGCTGGCGACCTTGCCCACGCTTGGGTTAAGTCAATGGGTAACGCCTCCGCAGCGATCCGCCGCGTGATGCACAATGGTGAGCTGCATAAGCCGTGCGCCATTATCTAACGCAACACGGGGAGCTCCGGCTCCCCGTAAACAAATGGAGAAACAGACATGACAACTTACATCGCAACAGCAAACTACCAAGGTGAGCCTGACGCTCCCTACCTGTACGAAGCACCAACCAACGATTGGAAAAATAAACTCCATATCGACAGCGTTGCGCAAACTGACAGTGGTGAATTTAGTGTCACCTTCGCATGGCCCCACCCAGACTATCCGCAGACCTACAAAGCCGATGGGACGCCATACCAACGGACAATGAAATACAACACGATCAAGATGCCAAAGGCTCAATACGAGCTTTGCCGCGATGAAATGCTGCTAGATCAATCATAACGCAACACGGGGAGCTCCGGCTCCCCGCAAACTTGAAAAAAATCCGGCCACGAAAGGGAGTGAAATGCTATACCGCCGCTACATGAACAAACACGAAATCAACGAGATGGCGCAGGCAGCGCTGGGCGCGTACACCGACACCGGGCACTGGCCCGACGCATACGGCGCCGCGAGAAAATACGCCGAGGAGACGCTGGAGGCCAAACCAGACAGCGCGCAGGTCTTCGCCGCCGTCACAATCGCAAAGTCTAACAACAAGGGAGAAGAGTAATGGAAAACGAAACAAACGAAACGTGGAGAGACCGGAAGCGCAGAGAGTTGATGGAAAAGCAAACGAAGATGGCATACGAACTCGCGCGGATCTCCATCGAGATCAAAAAGCTCCGCGAGGAGCCGCCGGTGCCGGAGGGGTCGGTGCCACTGTCGATGATCGAGCCGCTCATAGACGAGACAGTTGAACGGCTCATGCTGCTCAAGGAAGCGAAAAAGCCCAAGCCCAAGCGCGTCACGCGTGACCTCATACTCGACGCAATCGGCTGCCCAAACCTCGCGCTGGTGCGGTGGGTGCGGCAGGAAACGCCAAGACGCGGGCCGCGCGTGCCATTCTTCCGCTTCATCTACCTAAAGGAAGAGCCGAAGCGCAATTCCATCAGCCAATATTCACTGGACCACAAAATAGTTGACGCGGAGATTATACACTTCCTCGACGTCGACCATCGAAACCTCAAAGACCTCACGCTCGAGCAGTGGGTGCATCACGGCCTGACGCTCATAGAGCAAGTCAAGCTGCGCCGCGAACTGTCAGACGTTATCGACGCAGTGTCACCAAGCAAAACGCCTTTCATGACCAAGGGCCGGGACGTAAACCTAAACGACTGGGAGACCTAAACCACCCCGCGTATCCCACGCTTCAGCGGCTTGCCCCACGAGCCGCCGGCCGACGTACCATATGCCATCGTCGTGTGGTCGTTGGCCAATGCTAAACACAGCGCGTCGGCGCGGTCGGGAGATCGCACGCCGCGCTTTTTCATGCTGTCCTTGCTCTCAACCTGGATCTTGCCAGACGACGTAAACATGTAACGCGGCGCCACCAGCTCCGAATACAGCGCGTCATCCTTGGGCAGCGACACATCCATATTCTCAAGCCACGCCTTGCACTTGAACCACAGCTCCGCGCGCAGGTTCAAATACGTTTGCTTCGCCATCGCGCGCTCAGACACGTTCAAGCCACGCGCCGGCAACCCCAGCTCCCGCAAACGATCCAACACCCCGGCGCCAAACCCGTTGCTGTCGACGATGATCTCAATCGGCCGCTTAGACGGGGGCGCCGCATCGTATTCCGCCTTCACAGCGCCGGAGAGCTGCATCAGGTCCAAGTTGCGCCACACAGTCAGCGGGTGCACCACCGGACCCTGGCGCTTGCACAGGACGCTGCTGTCGTCTCCCTGGCGCGCCACGTCCAAGCCCCAGACGCCCGCCGTGTCCTCGTGGACCTTCACCTCGTTATTAAACGCGTGCTCGACCAACGCCACCGGGATCACCGTGTCTTCCTCAGACGGAGGAAAGTTGCCCAAGACGCGCACATGATACGCCGGGCTGTCCTCACCGTACCGGCGCTGCATGTCGGTGACGAAATCGTCAGAAACGCGCGGGCTGTCAACGCAGGAGACGTGCATCGTGTACCAGTCATCCCGCAAGCGCGTGTGGGTGTCGTAAAAGAAGCCAGTATTACGCGTCGGGTTGCCGGTGAGCACCGTGGTGGCGCTGTGGCCCGACATCGAGCCCGAGGCAGCCTCAAACACGGCCTCCGGGATACCGCTGGCCTCGTCCGCCAGCAGCAACACGTTCTCGCTGTGAACCCCAGCCAAGGCTTCCGGCTGCTCCGACCTCGACGTCCTGCACGAAATAAACGTGCTCTCAGGCGCGCTCTTCAACTCAATCCGATCCGACTTGATCTCCAGCAAATTGTTGAACGGGGGCTTCAGCCGCTTGGCCACGTTCTTCATCTCCGCGAAGCACGCGTCAAACAGCTGCGCAGACGTGGGCGCCGTCACCACCGTCTTGCTCGGATACCGCATCAAGACGTGCCAGATGGCCGCCATGGCGACACCCGTCGACTTGCCGACGCCGTGGCCAGACCTAACGGAGACGCGGCGAACCGCTGGGGCGGCAATCGCGTCCAAGAGCTCAACCTGCCACTCGTCGGGCTCGATGCCAATGACCTCCTGGGCGAAGCGCACCGGGTCGTCGCGGTAGCGGCGCATCAACTTCAGAAACGGGTTATCTTGGGGGCTGGGGGCGTTCATGTGTTAACACTCCTGTGGCGTTGTGGTGTGAAATTTTTTTCTCGGGGTGCGTGAAGGGGACATGAGCTTTTGCACCCGCCCGAGATTTGAGAGGGGGGGGGCAAAACGCGGATCTCGGCAGCGATTTGGCCTCAGAGCCGGCGAAAGAGTCATAACCGTTATTATGTTAAATTTAATATCGTTGCAACTCAGCACCTTAGCCGTTTTGCCTCGCTTGTGCCTTACTTCTGCCACATTTGAACGCCCAAAAGTGTCCAAATGTGGCGATATGTTGACTGATCGGCGAGATCGTGTCACGCGCGTGCGCGCCTGCAACGCTGCGTCGATGTGCGATTTCGCACTCAATCGTCATCCTCCACCTCGGTAGCCTCGCCCTCGATGACGTCGCCTCCAACGCTGTTGAGCAGCTGCGCAGCCTGCGCGTGCAGGTCGTTCACGCTGATGTTGACAGCGATGTCTCGCTGCCTCGTGTCATACTCAGGCGACGCTTTCGCAGCCTTCCACTTCAGCAAGTCGACCGCCAGCTTCGCGCTGTTCACGCTCGCCTCGTGTTGATGTATCTCGTCTGCAATCTTCTGAGCCTGCGACGCGTAGTAGTGACCAGCCATCTGCTTGGCCTCGTCGTAGCGCTGAGCTCTGCCCTCGCCGGATGCGATCCACTTGTGAAACAGGTTCCAGCCCACGTCGTAATGCGCGATGACGTCGGAAGCGTTCTTGCCCGCGGCGATCATCCCGAAGATTTCGTCCTCGCCGGCAGCCTCAAGCGCTGCCAGCTTAACCTTGCCAATTGTTCCCATGTTACACTCTCCTGCTCAAAACGGTATCTCGTCGCCCAGCTCAACGTCAAACGTGCTGCTCGCTGGACCAATGCACCGCGTCACCTTTGCCTCGGGAAACTGCTTCAGCGTCTCCGCGATGAACTCGCTGCTAAAGTTATTCCCCAGCACGATTGCTGCGTCGACCATATCATACACCAACCAGTCTGGATGTTCACGCCTTATCCCAACAGCGTCGTGCAGCGCGATGCACACGATGTTGCCGCTGGCGATCTCTATGCAGTACGCGTGCCGACCCACCGGCTGATGCCCGTTAGCCTCCGCCTCCGCTTCCAGCACGTCCCAGGCGCGTATCAGCTGCGTCGCGATCTGATGCACCGCCACCACGTCATCCGCTTCGATCTTAACCCGCAGCGCGTCATACGCCGCCTCAAAGCGTCCAGCGAGCTCCGGGCTCACGAGAGACGGCAGAGTGTCGCCCCACTTGAGCGTCTTCTCTCGCGCCTTACGATCCAGCGGAGCCAGCTGACCATCGACCTGACGTGAGATCGGCTTGCTCTGGTTGCCAGTCTCAAACGTCCCCTTATCCTTCCGCGCCTTCGTGTACTTCGGCTTCGCTTTGCCACTCACCTTAGTCGCCATGATATAACTCCCCTTCGTCCCTAATGTTAACCACACCTAAAATCTCACACACGCCACACCACCACACCACCACGCTATACAATAGCGTGTGGTGGTGTGGGAGGTGAAATGGCCTTATTTACCACACTCTCCACACCTCCCCACACCCCAAGTGTGGAAGGTGTGGAAGTATTAATGCAACACGTCATCATCGCTGCTCCTCAGTAGCTGGTCATCCATCATCATCAACGCGCGCTCTATCGTCCACATCGTGCTGACGAGGATCTCGGTGCGATGCTTCCGCTCCTCCAACGTCTTCGGACGCAGGAAGCCCGGCTCGAACTCGACGCTGCACGCCCCGATATCCTCGGACCACAGGACCGTGAACAGGCGCTCAATGGCCTCGTCTCCGAAGATGTGATCGTATTCTGCGTCGAAGTCGTCCGTCAATTGATGCCCGCCTCCTCGCCGGTGATCCACTCACCCACGACGACCACCGGCACGTCACGCCCGGTGCGCAAGTCTTTCTCGCGCTCGATGCGCAGCACGTCGGTCTCGATCCACTTCTTAACGATTGCGCTGACCTTGGCCTTCTCGTGCTTCTTGTCGACGTCGAGATCGAGGTGCAGCGCCACGATGTTGCCCACCCACTGCTTTGCCTGCGGGTTCTGGCGCATGAACTCGCCGCTCTGCGCCGCCTGCCCGACGTCACGCTGCACCTTCATCGCGTCCTTGGCGCTCACGCCGTCGAAGAGGTCAGGCATTGCGAACTCGGTCGCGACCCCGACATATTCTCCGTTTGGCAATTTTACGCCGACCATGCGCCGGTACACTGCCTTCGCTGCCGGCGGTGCCATGTTCGACTTGCCGTCGTCTACCCGGAAAATGCCGAGCGCCTCGGTCTCCGACACGCCCAGCTTGAGCGCATCCTCCTGCGACACGCGGTTGATGACACGCGCCGCTCTTGCTGCCCCGAGTAGGCTGCCTGCGCCGCGAATGCTGTCGACGTTTGCGTCATCTCCGTTGCCCTTGCGGATGTGGTGAACGAGTGACGCGGCGCAGTCCGTCTCGTCACACACGGCACGCACAGCCCCTACGGCGGCGTTCATTGCGACGTTATCGTTCTCCTGGATGCCAGTCGCCCCGACCCACGGGTCGATGCTGACCAGCCCGATCTTGTTCTCCGTGATCTTGGCCGTCAGGTAGTCGACCAGCGCGTCGTCAACGGTGATGCCGTCGCGGTCCTGCCTGGCGAAGATAATGTTCATGTCGCGACCCGCGTCGAGGAACAGCTTGCCCCGGATCTCGTCGGCCGTGACGTTGTAGTGGAGCATCGCCGCGGCCACACGCCGCTGAAGTTCTTCATACGGATCTTCCAAATTTATGATCCAGCAGTTGCACGGCTCGTGCACGGGCTCACCGAGCAGCGGCCTGCCGGTGCAAATTGCCAGCGCCTCCACGATCTGCATGGACGTCTTGCCCACGCCCCCGGCTGACGCCAGCACGGATACGTTTGATCGGATGTAGTGCTGGCCATAGATCCAGCGCCGCGCCGGTATGCTTGCCGGATCGACGGGATCATATGGCGTCGGGTAGCTGCGCTCGGACTGCGCGATCTCGGCCTGCACCTGCGCGACCGGCTTGGCCAGCGCCAATGCCTCACGCAATTTCTGCGCCCCAGCCTCGCGGATGTAGTCGTTGGCGTCCTTGACGCCCTCAACGCCCAGCATGTCGAAGCGCACGACGTGCACGTCGGTGCTGCCGTCGCCGCGGAGCACGTCGGCCACCGCGTCAACGTCGAGATCCGGGTCGGCGCAGATCGTCACGTCGGACGCACGCGGCACGGGGTATGTTGACATGCCGGCCTTGCCAAACGTGCAGACGATTGTCGCCTCGTCGCCGACCGCCTGATACACGCTCAGCGCATCCTCTGGCCCCTCGGCCATGATGATGGCGCCGCCCTCGTGCTCATTGCCGATCCGCATGACGTTGCCGGCGATCACGCCGCGGCTGTATTTGCTGATGCCGTTGTGCTCTCGCTTGTGGCCGTCGGGTGTGAGCAGCACGCTCTGCACGCCGCACACTTCTCCGCTTGGACTGAGCGCTGGAAACATAATTGCGGGGCCGTCGTATATATTCGGGTTGAACCGCGCCGAGTGCGAGGCTGTGCTGGCTCTCAGACCCCTCGAGTTGAGGTAGAGCAGCGCCGGTCGCACGGCGTCGGTGTTGTCACGCGAAATCGTGACGCCGCGCTCCCAGATCTCGCGGGCCTTGCGCATCTTGTCCGCGCGGGTCTCGTCGTCCCTCGCCAGCACTTCCTTGGCGGCTAGGCGCGCCATGAGGCGCTCGAACTCTGACGGCGTGTACGGCAGCGCGTCGGAGTTTTCGAGCTCCTTCGGATTGTCGCCGCCGCGCTTAAAGCCGCTGCCTATTGTAGCCTTGATCTCGTGGTCTTGCAGGCCCATGTTCTTGGCCGCGCTGTGCAGCTCCATTAGAGCCGCGTCCAGGTTCGCCGGCGCCATGTGCGCGTGGCGGCCCAGGCTGAATGCGGCCTTGTTTAAAATTTCGTTGCGGCTCCCCTTGATCGCACCGGCCACGTCGGCCACCGCGCTCTCCGCGACTTTGCTGAAGTATCTTTCACTCATGGCCAAACCCTCCCGGCATTAGATACGCCGCTTTCGGCGGTAATCCACGGGATCGGCGCTCGCGCGCCTCGTCGTGCTGCCATTTAAGCATTAGCTCCGTGCCAGCCGGATTAATAAGGAACACGTCATCACGACCAGATCCTTCCTCCAATAGCTTCTCAGCAAATTCCCTCGCCGCCTTCGGGCATTCAAACGAATTTTGCCTTGTGGTGCCGGGATAGTCTGGATTTGAGTAATCCTTTACCGTCCAAAATCTCTGCTTGCTCATAGTTTCCACCCTATAGTTTGGCCGCCCACCGAGGCAGGCGGCCATGTTGCTTAGAAGCCGAAGTTGTTATCGGCTGCGGGCGCTGCGGCGGGTGGCGGTGGCGGTGGCGCGGGCGACGCCGGCGCCATCTCGGGTGCCGCTGCTGCCGCCGGGTGCGCTGCGCCATTCTCCGGGCGGTTGATCCACTTGGAGATGTTGAAGCCCACGTCATATGACGTGCCCTTGCCGACCACGACCGGCGTTGAGCTCGTGACCTGCACGATTGGGATCTGCGTCGCGAACTCGGGCGCCTGCTCCGCCTGGTTGTACAGCTTGGCGATGAACTGGCCGAGGCCGTAAGAGTTGCCGCTGAACGACGCCTCGCGACCGTCGACTAGCCAGCAGTTGACCTCGAAGCCCTGCTTATAGACCTCGCTTGGACGCGGGATCTGCTCGGACGGTGACGGCCAGGGCTGCCAGTCGCGCACGCCGATGTCGATGTGCAGCCAGCCGAACTGGACGTTTTTGATGTCCACCGCGAAGCCGCGAGACATGTCGATGTTCTCGTCGCCCGCTTCCGTCTTCACCCACCAGCGATTTTGCGGCAGATTTGACCGTATAAACAATGAATTCCCAGAACCCTCTGAACTTGATCCGAATGATATTGGCATATGATGTCTCCTAGACTATGGTTGCCGTTTCTCAGTCAATCTGACTGAACTTAAAGCAGTAGCGCGGAAGTTGGATCGTTTTCAAGTCCCCAAAATCGTAGCCCCACTCGTTGCTCTCGCTCGCCTTGCGATATTTCTCGAGAGCATACTGGACTGCTGCCTTCCCCTCGTCGAGGCTGGCCCAGTCCAATTCGTACACGCCTACCAGGTGTGGGCGCGTTTTTTGTACCGCTATGAAGACGAAGCGGTCTACCTCAAACCCGGCGTTTTCCATGCACCGCCGGTAAAATTGGTCTTGTATATGATACCCGAGATTGGCGCATTGCTTGGCAAAGCCCTCCGGGTCTGACGCAATGGTCGTCTTCAAGTCAACCAGCGCGCCGATGTCACGGCGCCACCCGTCTGGGCGGCAGCGCATCTCGACGCCGGTCGACGGATCTTTGCTGAATATGCTGGCCTCGCAGACAAGGTCGCCGCTGAGTAGCTCCGCGGCTGCCCGGTTTGAGCGCACCGCTTCGGCCATGTCTGCGGCCAGGCGGTAATCCGCCTCCGTCAGCAGCAAGGCGCCCGCCTCTTCAGCCTCCAGCTTCTTGCGTTTCCAGTCAAGCCCCCGGCGCGTCTCCGGCCCGCACCAAATGCTTTCCGCGTGCTGCGGCTCGAACACCAGCGTGTGCGTGGCCGTGCCGACGTCGAAGGCGGGGCTGCTCTTGAACTCGCCGTACTTGTATTCGGCAGGCGACCCCATCGCTATCGTCTTGGCGCCGCTGGCGCTCAGCGACGGCTCGAGGTGGTACGCCTCGTTTGTCATGTCAAGTTTTACGGTCATCTTTTGCCCGCCAAAATCTCCGACACGCGGCCAATGTTTACGTTAAACATATCGCCGATGTGCTGCATCGACGCTTCTGGGTTCTCCCTGGCATATTTCCGCACCATAAACTTAACCTTCGGAGTGACGCGACTTGACGTCGGATCAGCCTTCCGGGTGTACGTTTCGCGCGTCATATATTTCAGCGCCGAAGATATATATGCGCGCACGTCGCTAATATCATCCACCTCCAAAGCAGATTTCAGTATTTCTCGTGCAAACGGAATGTTGCTCATTTCTCTCCCCTTCCATACGCGGCGATGAGCAGGCTCTCTGCACGATGCTCATCCTTTTTGCGTTTCAGCTTTCCAGAGTGCGCCAGATCTGGATACCATTGCTGGGCCTGCCGGCGCGCGGCGTCCTTGTCCTTCGGCAGGTTCATGCTCGACTTCCACTTGGCCGGCCGAACTTCGCTGTACGGGTGGCCAGACAGTGCGGCAGTCGTCAGGATCTGGCCGTAGGCGAAGCCCAGCTTGAACACCGATACGACGCCCTGCTTAGGCATAGCCTGTTGTTTCTCCAGCCAAATATGCTCCACCGGGCCGGCGCTGTTGATGATGTCGAGCAGCGCGATCACGTCAACGCCTCCCTCGGTGTAGACCGGCAGGTCGTGCACCTCGGCGAAGCCGTCACCCAGAAGCGCGACGCCCCCGGTGCGGTAGCCTGGATCAATACCGATGGTAATCTTCGACAACATATCCACCCTTCTTGAGATGCTCGACGATCAGTCGCTCTATCGTCAGCGACGCGCTGACACGCTGGCTGGCGCAATGCTCTTTCAACATCTCAGCTATATCGGCGCGGATGCGTGGCCCGATTTGTTTTAACTCATGTTTCACAGTGGTTCCTCCATTTGTTTGCCCAGTGTTAACAGAATGGGAGCAGGGGTCAAGGTGTCGCCGAGATATTTCTTTTCTGTCGTCGCCGTGTTAATATGGACGGGAACCTTTTGGAGCCAACCATGGAAGTTGACGTAATATTGAATATACTTTTTGGTATTGTGATCGCTGGCATTGGTTGGTGGTTAAAGACACAGCGCGAAGAGTTAGACCGCCTTCGTATCTTGCTCAATAGAACACGAGAAGAGATGGCGAAGGAATATGTGACTAAAAGTGACAGCTCACAAGTTTTGTCGCAAATTATGAGCAAATTTGATCGACTTGAAGAGAAAATTGACAGGCTCATGGAGAAGTAATGTGGACCCCGTTAGTATCACATTAATGGCTTCCGGGGCCTACAAGGCACTTCGCGCTGGCCTCGATACCTACAAGGACATTAGCGAAATGGGCCAGTCTCTGGCGACCTGGGGTAAAGCCTGCGCTGACTTTAACCACCTCGAGGAGCGTCAGAAGAACCCTCCGTTTTGGCAAAAGACCTTCAAGGGATCTGACGAAGAAACGGCTATTTTGATTTGGTCAAAACGCGAAGAATTATCTAGGATGCGAAATGAGCTTAAGGATTACATTTCGTGGCATTATGGTCCCAAAAAATGGGAGGAAGTGCTGGCTATTGAGGCTCAAATGCGCAAACAGCGCAAAGATGAAATCTACCGCAAGCAGGCTCAAATTGATGCTGTGATTAACTTTGTAATCGGCGCTGTGATTTTTGGTATCAGTGGAGGCGTTTTGTTTTTGCTTTTCTATTTTTGGGGTCAACATCAAGGGAGATGGTAAATTGTGGGTTTTACTCTGGTTTCAAGTAATGAACAACAACATTGAACACTACGAACTCAATCAGTTTAAAACTGAAAAAGAGTGTCGAGAAGCTCTTGAGGATGCAAAAATATTAATAACGACCAGTCAAACTGCGGTGTATTGCTTTGAGGTTATTCCGAAACAAGAAGGGTGATTACGTTGTCTACAGTAAGGAAAACACAATCGTAATCATCACCCATCACAAAGGCTATGCGATTGAGTATGCAAGGAGTTTAAAAAATGACTGAATATGACTTGAACGGCAATGGCAAGATCGACCAAGATGAGCGTGAGCTTATGCTTGAGGATCGACGCTTACGCATGGAGGACGCCGACCATAAGCGCGATGCGCAGCTACGCATGACGTGGTTTGCTTTGTTTGGCTTGCTGATCTACCCGTTTGGAATAGTTGCAGCTGACATCTGGGGCTATGACACAACAGGGCAGCTCTTAGCTACAATTGCCCCGACATATTTCATAGCCATATCTGGCCTTGTCGCCGCGTTCTTTGGATTTAGCGCAATGGGAGCTAAGAAATGATCGGCCAGATAATCGGATCACTCGGCGGGCTTGCTGCCAGCTACATCGACGGCAAGACTGCCGTGAAGAAAGCCGAAGCTGAAACCAAAATGAAAATCGCCACTGGCGAGATCAGTTGGGAGCAGGCTGCTATCGAGGCCAGCAACAATTCGTGGAAAGATGAGGCGTGGACCGTGGCGTTCATAGCCATCGTTCTTGGCAGCTTCATACCGGGCATCCAGCCTTACATGGCGCAGGGTTTCGCTAATCTGGACGCTGCGCCTCAGTGGTTTCAGTGGGCAATGTATGCAAGTATTGCGGCGAGCTTTGGCATACGCACGGTGAAGGGGCTGAAAAAGTAATGTTCCTCGCGGCCCTTCTGATATGCTCAACATTAGAAGCGCAATCTTGTGTGGTGGTCGCAAACACGAACAATATATGGTACAACGAAGCTGAATGTCAGGCAGACGCAATGAACTTTGCGCTTGAATTGGTTGACAAGGGCTTTGCTGTAAGGCCGTATTGCTTGAAAGTTGGAGAAAACACATGAGTAGAGCTACACCAGCCAAGGGCAAAGCCCGCGTTAAGGTTACCTCAAGCGGACGCAAGGTCAGCTACGGTCAAGCGGGCAAGGCGAAGGGCGGCGGGCCACGGGTCAAACCCGGCACCAAGAAGGGTGACGCATACTGCGCACGATCCGCCGCGCAGAAGAAGAAATTTCCGAAGGCGGCGAAAGATCCTAACAGCCCGCTAAACCTATCACGCAAACGCTGGAAATGTTCCGGCACCAAATCGAAAAGGTCATAACATGAAATACGGTAAAAAATCATCTGGCTTTAAGCCGTGCCCATCCTGCAAGACAAAATCCGCCTGCCGCGCCGCCGGCATGTGCAAGAAGATGAGCGCTAAAATCAAAATGGCGTAAGGGGTGCTGAGATGTCTTTATACAAAAACATCGCAAAAAAGCGTGCGCGCATTAAAGCCGGAAGTAATGAGCAGATGCGCAAGCCCGGCACAAAGGGAGCGCCAACGGCCGGTGCATTTAAAAAGGCTGCCAAGACAGCAAAGAAGCCAGCTAAGAAAAAGGCTAAAAAATGACTTATAAATTATCACAGCGCAGTTTGGACCGCATGGAGGGCGTCGATGAGAGATTGGTGGCAGTGGTTAAACATGCAATCACGGCAACCAAGACCGACTTTGGCGTTATCCAAGGGCTTCGCACGATTGAGATGCAGAAGGCTCTGGTCGCCAAGGGCGCGTCACAGACAATGAAATCCAAGCACCTCGATGGCCTTGCCGTTGACTTGATGGCCTACATTGGTGGACGCGGCTCATGGGAACTGAACCTATATGATGACCTGGCTGACGCAATGGCCGAGGGTGCCAACGCTGCAGGCTGCAAAGTGCGCTGGGGGGCTGCCTGGCACATCGACAGCATTGGCCAGTACAAAGGCACAATGGAAGATGCCATGAACGAATACATTGATTTGCGTCGGTCACAGGGGCGCCGGCCGTTCATTGACGGACCTCACTTCGAGCTAATGGTTTAGCTTAGTCCGGTTAGCTAAGTGGCCAGACAAGATCAGAAGGCCAGCGCGGCGGTAGGTAGGGCCGGAGAGCATTTAGCTCTCGCCTATTTGTCGCTGGCTGGCTACATCTGCACGCTGTGCCAGATTAAAGACCACGATGCGTATATACAGACGGATACACAGACGTTGACCTTACAGGTTAAAACCGCAAGTAAGACGCATAAAACTACCAATAGATACGCATTCCACACACCGAAAAAGAACGTCGATGTGTCAGACGTTTTTGCGTTTGTATCCATTGAATTAGGCGCTGTGATCTTCCGCCGCGGAGACGAGCTGACCTCGGTGACAACATACATTTCGCCAAAGGAATTTATGGATGAAAAGCTGTCTATGCAAAAAACATTCGACAGCTTCAAATAGCAACTTGTGGCCGCGTTCATACTTCGGTTATAACGTCTGAGTGGGTGGCTCAACCGTAACCGTTGTTTATTGGTTTTGCGTTACCGAATGTGCCAGCATCACGCCACCCACACGATTACTAGAATATAGTAAAGGCCAGAGCCATCAGGACAGCGCCGCTAAAAAAGCCAATGACTGCCCCAATAAATCCTGCTGCGTTTATCATGCGCTCCAGTTCCTTCTCGTCCATCAATCATCATCCTCGAAAAAGTTATTCAGTGCCTTGATTGGCTGCTTGCTAAAGACCCAGCGCCACTGACGCTTCGTGCAGCCCTCCACCTCGACCAGGTCGCGCACGCGGTAGATCTTATCCGCTTCCCACATCTTCTTGAGATAGCTTGACGTGCGCGGCACGCTCTCTCCCAGCAGCTCCGCGGCCTCAGAGGCCGTAATGCGCTGGTCATGCTTTATCAGAGAGAACAGGCGATTGACTTGGTTGATGCTGTGCTGCCTGCTCTTCTCCGCCGCTATCAGCATGGACGGAGCTTGCGTGGTCGGCCTGCGCGGGCCAGCTGGCAGCGGGTCGCGCTTGCCTTTGCGGTAGTACATATTCTCGAACTCCCAGATGCAGTGCGCGTATGTGATCTCGTAGCGCTCGTGCTTATCCGTCACACCCTCCAGCTTGAGCCTCAGTCGCTCGGCTGCGTCTTTTGCATCTCGCGCTTTAGCACGTCGAGCAACGCTTGCTGCTCTTCCAGCCGCTGCTTCAAGTTTGGCCGCATCGCCGTCTTCGCCTCCGTCAGCATTATGCTGTTGATCCGCTCTAGCCTTTTTATAATGATCTGAGTTTGGTCCGTATTCACGTTTCTTCCTCTCCAAGGTGATATTCATTGTGGTGCATATGCGGTGTATCGTTGAGCGCGACACATGTAGAAGCTCGGCAACGTCGGCTTGCGACATGCCCTGCTGTGCGCAGTCAAGAACGTGGCGGGTCAGCGCCTCTGGATCGTATTTCATTCGTCTTCCTCCTC
>Ga0208134_1000854_pt1 | contig 19137 bp, 35 predicted proteins | sample VirMetDEL_Mar_31_FD_184515 | JGI IMG/M metagenome (GOLD analysis project Ga0208134, IMG submission 184515) | Aqueous microbial communities from the Delaware River and Bay under freshwater to marine salinity gradient to study organic matter... | ecosystem: Environmental > Aquatic > Marine >... | reverse complement strand
TTAAATCAGAAGTATCTAAAATAGTAGCTGAATCAAGAGATCGTTCTGTATCACGTATAGAACGTGAAGCAGACATGAAAGATTTACCATATACTTCTGTAGATGTAACTGCATGGGAAAGTACAAATCCACTAAAGAAAGCGCAGGTGCAACAGGAATACCAAGATAAGTATGGCGGTCAAACTGTGTCGCAAGATAAAAACAGAACTATAGCTATACGTGGTAGAGATATGAATGTTCTACAGTGGGCATTAGAAAGAGCAAGTCAGTTAGGTGAATAGCTATGAAACAAAGTGATGTTTTGTATTTTAAAGATGTTGAACTTTCAGATGACAATGAAGTAGACGACTACCAGTATGGTTCCGTAGCTGATGTATATAATGCTGCTGAACCTGCCGCGCCTATGACTAAAGAAAAACTTATTGAGACAGGTAAAGATGTAGCTGACTTTGCAACTGACTTTATTCCCGGTGTTAGTGAAGCTAAAGACATATATAGCCTCAGTGAAAACGTAAGTAAGGGTGATTATGTAGGTGCAGGTATAGATGCTACATCATTAGCGTTAGGTATTGTTCCCGGTGTAGGTGATGTAGCTAGAAAAGGTTTTCGTAGTGTAGCTAAAAGTTTACGTAGACAAGATATAAATGAGGCAGAAAAGTTTTTAGATGATCCAGACTCTTTACAAAAGTGGCGAGATGATCCAGTTAACAAAGTAGACAAAACTGAGAAAAAAAGGCGCGAAACTAGAAAGTATCCTGAACAAGCACAAGCATTAGAATCTGGTCTAATGTCAGGGCCAGAGTATCGTAGATACATACGTGAAAATCAACCTGCTACTAAATTCACTTTAGATGATTTGCAAACAATGGTGCCTACATTTAAGGCTACCGTGGGTGCGTTAGGTAAAAGTAAAGCATCAAAAGGTATTGTAGGTCTTAATAAAAATATTGAAAAAGGAACCATAGTAGATAGTCGTTTAGATATTCCAGCGTACAACGATTACAATACTTGGGTAGCAAGTATGACACTCCCAAATAAAGGGGGTAACGTGTATGGAAGAACCGCTGTACTAAAAAATGTAGACTTTTCTACCAGCATGTCAGGCGAAAAAATTTTAAAAATTGCCAAAGATGAAAAAACAAAAACGCCTATGGCTACTATGAAAGGTGAATGGCAAGACCTTTCAGATGAAGAGGCATTTGATCTAGCACAAAAATATTTAGCTGATCCTAAAAGCGGATACGTTCAAGTAGGATTTAATCCTGAAAGACACAGTTTCTTTTATGATAAAGATACTATGATGCCAATTTTTGAAGCAGAAGAAGTTGTTCAGATTGGTGCTTTAGTTCTTGCTAAACCAAAACTACCTAAAACAGCAGCCGAACGTGCTAATCGCATTAGAAAACTACGAGAATTAAAGATAGAAAATCCAGAAAGAATAGGCAAACCTGCTGTTTTTAACAAAGGTGGTTTAATGGCAAGAAGGTGATGTAGTAAGGGGGCAATTAAGCCCCCTCTTTTTTTGTCCAGTATTCTGCAGTCCACCAACCATTTAGTTCCCTAGTACAGTCGCAGACCATTTCCGTTACAGCCATGCCCATTATGTAACATAGCCAGAGAACAATCAATATGCCGGGTATCTTCCTAGCGATTGTCACCATCACCACTAATTTTCCCACGGTCTTTCCTTCCCTGTAACTTATTCAAGTTAGCCGCCGCCAGTGCTGACAACTCAAAGCCTAAGTCATTGGCTAGTGCCGCACAGTACCAGAGTACATCCCCAATCTCTGCCGCAATCTCCATCTTCTTAACTTCAAATGATTCACGGTCAGCACCGTCACGTATGAACTTCTTGACCTTGTTAGCTACCTCACCAGCCTCACCAGCCAGCCCTAAAGCTGGGTAGGTGATTGCATGTGTCTTAGGGTAGATGGCAAACTCAGCGGCCTTCTCTTGATACTCTTGTAGTTTCATGTCTTTGTACCTCTCTTTCATCCAGTTACTAGCGTCTTTCTCTAGCTTGTTCATTGTGTTGTACCCTTTTCAAGTTGACGTAGTAGGCATCATTGTACCCACGTAGCCATTCACGATGCTGCATTGTGTTGTGGTCAATGCCGCTGTCACCTATGTAGAACTTACCCTTCTTTGATTTCAGGGTCTTGCCCTTCATAAAGGCATCGAAGCCCCACTGGTATTGTATCTTTAGTGGGGCATCGTACTTAGTTAGTCCATTACGCCTCAACTTCATTCTCCTGTATCTTGTAATTGAAAAGTTTAATTGCTGTTACTTTGTCAATCTTGAACCACTCACCTCGTCTATCCTCTGCAAAATGTTCAAAGGTACGATGCATTTCTTTTTCCATGCTGTGTCTATTATCGGTAGACATACGTGCTACTATGGTGTAGTCACGAAACGGTGATGATGTTTGGTATCCTTTACATCTGTCATCTGCATCCACTGCTTTACCTACCTTGATCCACTGAGGCCAAGCAGTATTTACAATGGCATATACTTCCCCTTCTGCAACACTTTCAATTTTATCATGCGACCAAGCATCATCAAGTGCTTTGTAATTACCCGGCTTATGTAATGGGTGGTCCTTTGGAATGTACTTGCCATTAACAAACATACGTGTGGTATTCTTACGAGCATGTGATTCTACTCGTTCACGCTTTCCGTTGGGACGTATGTACCACCATTCACCATCTTCAAAACGTGGCTCTTCCCTTGTGTAAGTCTGTAGATCAGTCTTTTCTTTTACCTTGAATTGTTCCATTATCATTCTGGTTCTCCTTTTCTTCATGTTTCTGTTTAAGTTTTTGCCATTCTTCCCACTGCTCTGACTTACGGGGTGGGTCATATCGTAAGTACCCATCCCGTAATTCCCAGATTAGTTTACCATTATGCAGCATTCAAGTCAACTATTTCACATGCATCTGCAGTACACGCTAACTCACGTCCACCTGATGTTGTATCTTCTTTCTCAAACTCCTGTAGTAATGACCAGTCCACACTCGTAGGCATTTGTGCCATCATAGCATCATACTCGTCTTCTGTACAGTCCTGATAGGGTGCTTGCTTGTATGTATGGTCACTGAATGGTAGGAAGCTGATGCCTGACACTTCATCAAAATGTTTGTACACCCAAGCACCTACGTCCATCCATTCATTTTCCTTCACAGAGATTGTTACACTAGGCTTGTGTTCACACCAGTGACGCTGGTAGGTAAGCCACAACTCTAGCTGTTCAATAGCTGTCAAGATTGTACGTGTCACTGCACCTCGTGGTGATGCCATAGGAAAGCTGAACACTGTAGTAGATTCAGGCTTCATAACATCTGCCTCTGCAGGGATACCTTGCGATGTAAGGAACTGCGTTAGTGGGTCTTTGTTGTCACCACGTACAGTACGGATGTAGTGTGCATTGTGCCTTGCATGAATGCCACTGGCACTGTCTACAAGCTGTGACACTGTACCGCTAGGCTTTACACAGGTGATTGCTGTTGACCGTGGGATAAGCAGTGCGTCTGCCATCTCAGCGTTAGTCTCAATAGCTACATCACGTAATGCTTCTAGTGTAGCACCAATGTTCATACCTAAGTGTGCTGACGTACCACTAAGCAAGTCACTGTCCATGATACCAGTAAGTGATACACCCAACAGTCTTTCTTCCTCTGTGTTCTTCTTCCATATGTTACGTAGATACTTGAAGTCAGTCAGTGTTGACTGGAATGTACCTAAGATTGTAGCCAAGCGTACCTTGTTACTTAATGTCTGTTGTGTATCACCAGAACGTGCTACTACCTCTGACAGATTACAGAACTGGTATGGGCGTAGGATTATCTCACTGCAAGGGTTGCAACCGAAGTCATGGTCAGCATCACGTCTGCCATTCTTAGCCGCTTGTACTTGTGCTGACTTACGGTTGAAGATACCACGTTCACCTGACTTGCTTTCGTATAGTGACACCCATTCACGCATGAATGTACCCATCTCAGGCTTGCCCTTGTAAGCTACAGAGTTGTTAGCCAACGCACGTTGCCCTTCATTCTCCCACCACATACCTGACTTAGCATGTGCCATCTGGTCATCATTAAGATTAGACAATGAAATCAATGCACTACGGCGTACACCACCGACTACAACAACCTCACCAATCTTACACATAATGTCGTGACATTCAATAGGGAATAGCTTACGACCTGCCGCACCCCTAAACTTGTCAATGACAAACTGAAATAGTTCTTCCAGTGGCTCTGGGCCTGATGCTCTACCACCGAATGTCTTGAGTCTCTCACCTGCGGCACGTACTTGTGACACGTCCCACTTAGGTACTTGACCAGCATAGAGCATAGCAATCAACTCACGTAGTGACTTAGCCCATCCGGGTCTGCTATCACCCACCTTGATTACTGTATCTGTCTCATGCATGTCTTCATTAACTGTAGGCATCTTCTCTATGTTGTGTCGTTCCACAGAGAAGCCTACACCTGTGCCACACATTAGGATGTACATAGTCTCATCGAATGCTCTAGGGCTATCCACAGGGACGTATGAGCAGTTGTATGCCCCTACGTGGCAACGGTCTAGTGCAGGGCCAGATGTCATCAAGGCTCTCATGCTAGGCATGATGTCTTGGTTCAGTACAGCTTGCTCTAGTTCACTGCGTAGGCCATCATCCAATACATAATTGCAGGTAGAGTACAGGTGATTCTTCATGTAATCAAAGTATCGTTCTACTGTCTCACCCCATGTCTCACGCCGTTGTTCATCTTCCTTCCATCGGGCATACCGTGATAGCGCGATAAAGTTCTGGTAGTCTGTTGGTAGGTAATTGCTTTTCATATCTGTCACTCCGTTATTGTTCGTATTGTTCTAATATCAGCACCGTCTACGTCATAGAAGTATTCACGTATGCCATCCTCTATCTCTTCCCCCACCATACCATCAGCAGGGATGGGGTACTCTTCTTCATCTACATCAATGTTGATAAATACTTTAACTCTCATCACTAGCCGCCACATCTTCTAGCAAGGTATTCAAGTACCATTGTGCTTTCTGTAGGTCTTCTAGTGGCTTACCCTTGTAGTCAAAACGCCACATATATTTCATTATGTTACCTTGTAAGTAGTACTTGAAGTTTGGACCTAGTGCCGCTTGTATAGCTGAAATACATTCAATGCCAGACTGATTGTAATGCTCTGGGCTATTGACCATATCTACTTCTGCGGCGGCTTGTTTCATATATGCTTCATGTCTCATGCGGAACCTCCTGTCTTTGTGTTAAAGTTAAGATGAACTACATTGCCATCATATTGTTTCTCAACGCCCATCTCTTCCTCAAGTTCTACATCAATATCCATCTCGTTGTCAATAACTTTCATTACATATTCATGTACAATATTACGTATGCTTTCTTCCTGCTCCATGATAGGTACAGTAGCACACATCATCTTGCAGAAGTGCATGACATTCCCATAGTCTTCATCATCCATAGGATTGTTAGGAAATGCCATGATTGAGATGTCTATTTCTCCACTCCACTCACCATTATCATCAGCAAAAGGTCTTACCCGTATTATGAAATCTTCATCTTCAATCTTTTCTATTAGTTCTTCTTTTTTCATTTCTTGGTTCTCCTCTTCACTGTTGAACTTGGGTGACTAATAAAGTCAGGGTGTTTATCTTTTCCCTTTTCTTTTAACCAATCTTCTGGAATAATCCTGTCATAGTATCTAAAACCATTCTTTGTACACCAGTCACCGTATGTTGACTTTGCTCCCTTACGTATTTTACTACGGCTATTCTCAAACACAAAGCGTATATCTAAATTAGGATGTTGCTTTTTAACTTCAAGATGCTTGCGTCTGTCTGCCGCCATGAACCTACCTTTTACCTCAATTATAATACCATTGTCAAGTATTATATCAGGCGTATAGGTACGGTAGGCTAGGTCTTGCCATTCAATCTTAACAGCTTCGTATCTAAATGATACCTTATCTGTCTTTAGCTTTTCTGCTATGGTCAACTCTAGCCCACTACGATACCCGTATTTACGTGCGGCTCTCCATGCCTTATGGTACAACTACATCTCCTATGTATGATGTAATTGGTGGCACTTTGGCTTTCGACATTACTGCTGGGCGTTCTGTTAGATTATCCCAACAATCCATGCGAAAACTACAAAACCGACAACCATCGTTAAGTACTTTATTGCCTGTCTCCTTTCCTCTAAATGTTTCTGGTACTGGTTGAAAACACTTTTCAAACTTATTCTCCTTTACCGCGTCTGCTGTAGCTTGTATCTTAGCTATTTCTGTGTCTAAGTCAAGCCCTGATGCTGGTACATACTTGAACTGTCCATTGGCTTTATTGACTACCCACCAGCCACCAACATCTTTACCAGATGCTTTAGCGTAGCCAGCAAGTTGTCCTACGTAACCAAACCCATCACCACTAGCTAACTTGTCATATGATTCAAACTTATTTGTATATGACCAGTGTGACGCAGACTTTACGTCATCGACAGCACCATCAATAACAATATCATATGTTCCGTTAACGGATGTGCCATCCAACTCCAAAGTAACGTGTTCAGGTTCTTCATATCTTACCCCCGCTTCTCTTAACAACCCTTTGAATACTGCTTCCACAATATCTCCAAGCATCATGTTCATTATGAATGTAGTCGGCTTCGGTAATGCTACCTCTGGCTTGTTCTTTTCGTACCAAAGTTGGCAAGTGGGGCGACCCACATTAGACATACGTAACTTGAAATCGCCCCGCTTTTTACCGCTACCAAACTGCTTATGCAGTGCTTCAGCAACGTCATAAGAGACTTGTTCGATTGTCTCCTCTGACATTTCTGTTTTACCTTGCACTGCGTCTTCCATGTATTGATGGAGTGCAATTTCAGCGCGGTGATGCATTATGCTACCTCTTCTTCTACTTCGATGTCAACTAGGTCATCCACTACATCAATGTCATCATCTTCCATTTTTGCATTGGCTTTCTCTGCCCACGCATTGATGATGTAATTGTTGTAGTTGTCAACCCACGACATGAAGTCACCAAACAATACTTGGTCAGTATCGGTCAGTTCTATTACAGTGGTAACATCTAGTGATGCCACAGGCACGTAGTACTTTGCACCTGTAGGTATTGTGCGTTCATCAGTATTAGCAGTGATGATGTGCTGGATAGGCAAGCGTTGCATCTTAGCTAGAGTAGTAAAGCTACTGCCAATTTCTTTGAAAGCATCACGGTTGTCAATCTCCCAGATGAAGGGTGTAGGTGCTACCTCTACAGGCTCACCCTTTTCATTGGTAGGATTAACCAACTCAACCTCACCAAATACGACACGCACTCGCTTGATAGACTTTAGCAAGTCCTGTTGTGACTTAGGCAATGCCGCCCAATCTTTGATGAAGCCAGCAGGTTTACCGCAGTTAAACCCACCGTTGTTGTCCTTCAAGTCGATGTCAAGTGTATCTGCCATTACGCTTTTGACGTAGCGGTTAGGATTCTTGGCATCACCCTGAATGAAACGCTTGTGCATGAAGCGTTGCATGAAAGGACGCATCTTGATGGATGACGCATAGTGTGTCGGCCCATCAGGAATCTCTAGTTTGTATGCACCACCTTCGACTACTTCAACATTGACATTCTTACCTTTAACCTCTGCTGTACCCATGATAGGTGCATGATTAATGCGTAGTCGTGCAAGTGAACTAGAAGAAGATGATGTCTTCTCGTGTGCGATACCCATAGCTTTTGCCATAGCCGCAAAGTTATTCGTATCTACTGTCGTCAATTGTGTCATTCATTTCTCCTTTCTTGAGAGTATAGAACCGTAGTTATATCACGCTACGTCTTTAGTGTCAAGCCAATTCGGGCCAATTTTTGATTCCAATAACAGTGGTACATTAAAGTTTATACCCCACCGTAATGCAATCAGATTAGGTAGTTCATTGTTTGTATTCTCTATTACCTGTATGACTGCATCCTCTTCATCGGGATGTACATCAATCACAATTGAATCATGTACTGTGTTTACTACACATGACTGCATGTTGTCAAGCAGTTTATCAATATGCAACAGTGCAATCGGTACAATATCTGCTGTAGCGAATGACTGTACAGGATAATTCTTTATCTGCGTAAAGTATGACACACGGCCATTTGCCTTACGTACTACATCAGGAAAAGAAAACTCGCGTCCAGAAGGTGTAACTATTTTCTGGGTGGTGATAGCTTCTTTAGCCAGTCGGGAATGCCAAGAGGCCACTCCTGTGTATTTGTCGTTGAAGTGTTCGTAGTATGCGGCTTCCGCTTTTGTTCTGCCATATCCGCTTGCGCCGTAGAGTGGTGCAAACGTGTGCGCCTTCGCATCTTGGCGATTCGTATATTGACCAGCATCGGTAATAACTTTAGCGGTATACGCATGTACATCAAATCCAGTAGATACTTCATTAATCGCAACTCCATCCTGTGATAAGTATGCGGCGGCTCTAAACTCTAACTGAGCAAAGTCAGCTTCAAGCACCTTACCACCGTCCCATCGTGACACAAACACTTTCTTTACAGGAAACGTACCGCCACGTGGCATGTTCTGCATATTAGGATTAGCACCCGACAAGCGACCTGTCGATGTACGATGTTGTAGTAGGCTGACATGCAACATGCCATCCTGTTTAGTATAGTTACTGATACCATCAACGAATGATGACAGGTATGTATCGACAGCACTTAGTCTGCGTACCTTGTACAAGAACTCTACTGCATCATCCATCCCCTTAGACTTAGCACCTGCCTCTAGTAATTGCAAGTTATTTTTGCTGGTACTAAAACCATTGGCAGATGCCCACTTAGCTGTAGGTGGCTTGAACTTGAAACCAGCCATAGTGTCAGTAGGATTGAACAGAAATCCTGACGTGCCACATTCAGGACACTTACTTGGCTTTGCAAACGGCTGACCATTCTTCTTGGTCTTGCGTATATAGCCACTGCCTTTACATGTAGGACACTGCACTGCATTAGTACGGTACATACGTTGTGTACGTGTAGCCACAAGCTGTCTGAACTCAGTTTCAGGCATGTATGGGTCAATGAGTGTTGCCCAATCATGCTTGTCAATGACCTTACGACCATAGATAACCCATGACAATTGCTCTGGACTGTTGAGGTTGATAGGTGTATCACCCATGACCTTACGTACATGAACCTGCAAGTCGTCAACAAGTTGACACTTCTCTTGTTCAAACTCTTGACGCACTTCCTCTAGTACATCCAAGTCAACCTTGAATCCACGCTGGTAGATACGTGCTAGTGTAACACAAACCTGATTGGTAAGCACCACAGTATCATTTAGGCTAGAACTGTCTGACTGTAGCTGACGCATTAGCTTATCTGATAGCTGTTGCGTAGCGTGTAGGTCAGCAGATAGATACTCACACAACTCATCGTGTGGTATGTCTCGTGTATTATAACCTTTCTTGAAGTATTCTTTCAGTGTATCCTGCTTCTTTGTATCCAACTCATATCGTTCTGCACAAGCCTGAAGCGATAGTGGTTGCTTCTGACCACGCTGTAGCACATACTCGCCAAGCATAGTGTCAAAGACAGGGCCATCATATTTGAAGCCTGATTCCCAAAGCCACATCAAATCATATGCGGCATTGTGCGCGATGATGATAGTAGCCGCATCTAAAAACTCTTGCACCAATACATGCCCACCCTCATCTGCATCTACATCACTGTGGTCAAAGGTAACGATACGTTCAACACCTTGATCTGTAAGCATACCAACCATAGTCAATGAATTATCAGGCTCAAATGGGTCTAGGTGTAACTTACCATTACGTTCTGTTGTTGTATTCTCTACGTCTAATGTTAGTTTCATACTGAATACCTCGCTGTTTTATAATCAAGTTCACAGTGTACCACACCATGCCAACCTGACAACTTATTTTTTACCACATTCAAATGTCGTTGTGTATCTTCTTCTTCCTGATTGTCAACAGGTGGGTTCTTTGCAATCAGCACCATAAGGTCAGCCTCTGCCGCCTTACCTGTACGACTACCTTCCATCATGCTTTGATTAAGCAGAACCTTACCTTCTGCATCAGCAGACAACTGTGACATATAGAATACAGCACACTCGTGTTGCTTGGCAATCATACGTGCGTGTATCGCATTGGCCTTTAACGCCTCGTCAGGACGTGCAAAGCCGCCTGTCCTAGCAAACTTGTCACCCATGTCCAGAAGAACTATATCAGGCTTATACGCCTTGCATATAGACTCTACCCACGCCATGTCACGGCCTGTCGCATCCTTAATCTTGATACGTTCTTTGACAGGTGCATACAAGTCACGTGCCTTGGTTGGGTTCTTCTTGATTTCCTGCATAGTCATACCAGTAGCGGCAGTCAGGTATCTAGCACCAACACGGTGATAGCCTTCCTCGTTACATAAGATAATGCAGTTAGCACCCTGATGAGCAAAGCCACCGGGCGATGCAATCAATGACGCATGAAACGATGTCTTGCCTGTGTTGGGTCTAGCCCCTACCTCAATCAAGTGACCATCATTCACACCTTCTACCTTACGTGTCAGGCTAGATATGTTGAATGTCCATCGTGCCTCAAGGTCATTACGTGCAAGCAATGTCTCAAGTTCGATGTCATCCCATTCAACCTTGGCACTAGGTGTAAAGTCATCCGCATACTGTTCAAGTATCTGACGCAGTGGGTCAAGGCTAGTCTGCATACCATCAACGTAGTCGCATCCTAGCGTGGCAATCTCTTCGCCAATGACTTTCTGGAACAGCTTGGATAGCACCTCTTGTGCTACGTCACCACCCATCGGCTGTTCACGCTTAATGTTGTTGAACAAAGATGAATAGGCTTGCTTCTGTGCCGTAGTCAGCGTTGGATTGTTTGCCATAAACAAAGCCTCTATCTCATCGGGTGTTACAGTACGTTCATATCGTTCCATAGCACTGTCGATAGACTGCTTGATCTTACGTATGTCTTTACTGAACAAGCGGTCAGGACAACGTGATCCACGATGCTCCTCGTAAAAGTCCTTGTTCATTAGACTTCTGATTAATGATAATTCCATGTGGTTATTCTCCTATCTGTTTGCGGATAGCATCTAGCTTATCCATATCTGTCGGGTTTCTGTATTTTATATCATCTTCTAGTTTTAGTAAACGTACATTCTCTACATAGCCTCGTAATTCTTTTACCATCTGTATTGATTTGACTAGAGCATCGGGGTCTAGTGCAATTACTGCTGTCGAGAACTGTGCAAGATACCTTTTATGCGTATCAGACAAAGACGTGCCTAACAGCGCAACCCCGACAAAGGAACCATAACCAACAATGGCCGCACTTACACAGTCCTCAACAACTACAGCGACTTTACCACAACCAGATGTATATGGCAAGCTACTTTTTCCATACCTTTTCCATTTAGGTATTCTTTTACTTAATGTTCTGCCTGTAGCATCCACCAGTTTGCCATCATGCACAACAGGGAATACAACACGATCCTCTTTGACATCATACATCAGGCCATGCTCATCCTCGTGTATGCCCCATTCAGCACACCACTTGACTACAGCACGTTTGTTACGATGTGGCACTACGTATGCAGGTAACTCAAACTTATCCTCTGTTGTATGTGACGCAGGATTAAGACGTTTTTGTACATCACTGATGGTCATAGGCACACGAGTACCACCACTGACAGTGCAACTCACTTTATAGCAGTTCCATACAAGATTACCCATATCATTAGTGATACTAAATGTTCTGTCACCTTTACAAACAGGACAGTTCATGCGTTTAGTCTCGCCATTGGCAACATCATAGTCACTTGGATTAATCATATATGTGTCCTTTCTATATACAGTTATATATTATAATAGTTATATTATATATTAGTTCGTTGCGGCAGTTGAATGCTTATATCATGTATTCTTTCGTGCTGTCAAGGCATTATTTGCACTGACATACGTATTTTTTAGGTAAGGCTTTACTGATTGTGGGTCAGCATGTCCTGTAACCGACATAATTTGTCCTATACCTACCTCTGCATCAACCATTTCAGTCACACCTGTACGCCTTAGATCAGACAGACGCAGTTCTTTAGGTAATCCCACATCATCCATCAGCTTACGTGCATGTAGTGGCAGTTTATACATCGTATACGGCTCATACACACCCCTATATGATACAGGTCTAGGTGCAACGTAAGGTTGAAAGCCAAAGTCTTGCTCCTGTTGTACTAACATATCATATAAGTCATCGTCAATGGGTAATTCTACCTGTGCATCACGCTTAGATTGTAATATTATTACACGCTTCTGCTCAAAGTCGATGGCATCCCATGTCAGTACACGCATATCACCTACACGCTGACACCATTCATATGCCATGTGTGCAATCAAACCGATGTTACGGGTGCTAAAATCGCTGTAGGCCGCGTCTAGCAGTTTTGTGACATCACCCCTGCTCCACACCACCTTACGTGGCTTGGTGGCTCTCTTACGCACCACTGTGAAGGGATTTATAAAGCAATGTTCCATGCGTAGGGCATAGTTATATAATATTCTAGCCGTAGCCATGATATGATTAGCAGTAGAGATACCACGATCACACCAGATGTCATAGGCTAACTTAGCTTGCTTGGTGGACAGCTTAGTGCAATCCACCTCGCCAATGACTACACCCTCGACAGGTGTAGCCAGCGCACTGTTAAGGCAGTATTCATAGTGCGTCTTAGTTTCTTGACGTAAGTTCTTGTAATCATGGGACAAATAATATTCATCCGCTACTTGATTTAGCTTCATAAAATGTTATCCTCTCTTTGTTTAGCGGTATGTACAGCATGACAATTAGCACATAATATTCTGCATTTTTTAATTTCTTTTTTTAATTCTGTGCGAGAACAAGTGTGCATTTTACTTATTTCTCTTTTCTTTTCTTTTGGGTTTATATGATCGAAGTGAAGTGCATCTGTATGTTCCTTATATCCACATATAGAACAGCCATACCTACGTTTTACTCTAGCGGCAAATTTTGCATTTGCAATGCGTTTTTTCTTTTGCCATTTCTTTTTTCTATCCCTAATTTTATCGTAGTTTTCTTGATTACACCAAAGTTCACATATGCTGTTGCCCCTTTTATAATATTGTTTAAACCTATATCCATCTTCTCTAGTGTCGCCTATTCTTAATGGCAATCCTAGTGCATCTCTTTCTATTTTAGTTAGATACTTTGCAGGTCTTGGTTTTCTTTTTCTGTGTTCTACAGCAGCTTTTCTGCGTCTAGCTTTGTCTTTTTCTTTTGCTTCTTCTGACTGCCATATCTCACGTATTTTATGGGAAATACCAGACTCATAGTACCTTTTGAATATAAAACCATCTGAACGAATGTCACCTCTTCTGAGGGGCAAACCTAAATCTGCCGCCTCATCATCTGAGAAAAATCTTTTATGCCTTTTTTGCATTATGCCGCCACCGCAAGGGACTTGAACACAGGGCTTTCGACCCAGCCAGCTACTTCAACTTCACGCATGAACAGTGACTTAGCTTGTGTATCACCACCAGTGTTACGCTGAGTAAAACCATTGCGTTCATCTGCATATGTCGCATAGTTGGTGAAAGCAGAGTACAGTGACCACAGGTTGCGTCCACGTGTGGCTACCTCTTGGTTATATAAGATGTTCATCTTCTCTGCCTTACGGTCAGACTTGAGTAATGTTTCAAGCATGTCCTTAACATCCACATTGACTAGGCTAGTGTTTGCCCAGCGTTGCATCTGTTCTGCCTGTGCAGTGAAGTCCTGCTGAGACTTGTGCAGTTCAGTGATAAACTTGTCTATGTTGAAGCCACTGGTGTTCTTACGCATCACCTTGTCATGCTTGCCACGTATCTGCCCATTGAGACAGAAGAAGTCGATAGCACCAAAGATGGTGGTGTTAGAACAAGTACCATTCACACCATGCAGGGCAATGATACGCTTCATTAGTGTAGTCTCATGCTTGTCAGTAGCAATCTTAGCTGTCACGTTGGGCAGGGTCATGTCCATCATAGCCCAGCCATCCTTGTGTGCGCTACGCCAGCTAATGTGTGCATCTTCCATGTCATAGTCAGACAGTGTTTCAGTTGTCGTGTCCATAACTTTGCGGAAGAAGTCACCATGATTAGCACAAGTGAAGCCGTTACCCACGACACCTATATACTCACCTGTATCGCCATTGATAACATACTTCTTATCTTCAACCTTAGTCGGCTCAAATTCTACCTCAAAGTCGAGATGTTCTGGAATATATTCTAGCATTTTAATTCTCCTATCGTTAATTGATGTCTTGTTATATCAGTATTAGTTTGCACAGTCAAGCACTAATCACAACTGTCCAGCCTTTCTAGTACAGCCATCCACACATTCAGTTCTTCATTGAAGTATGGCGGCTTCACCAGTCTAGTCATGTAACCCAATGGGTTATACATATCCATGTAGTCCTCTACCCTACCTTCCAGCAGGTCAGGTGAACTAGCCATGATTCTGTGTTCTCGCATAGTGTTAGGCATCGTTAGCATCCTTTACTTCTTCTGCATACGCATAGTCAGACCAGTGACCATCAACCTTACGGAATGCACCTACCTTACGTAGTATCCATTCTATACTTTCTAAATCACACACTTGGTTGTATGTGATAGGACACTTTTCATCTGTAGTCGTATTGATTTCCTTTATGATATTAATAACTTTTAGTAGTTCTTTGCGGTCATGTTCAATCATTATATTATCCTTTCTATGATTCCAGTTATTGCGTGATAGGCCATCCAACCTAGAGAGCCAAGCATACATGATAACAATAGCATTTCAATGTCATCATGTGTGTGGCAGTAGTGCTTTACTTTGTGCCATAGCTTATTCATGCTCACCTCCATTGATATTCGTAACTGTAGTTGTATTCAGCATCCAGTGACTGCCACGCATCCTCATAGGCGTGATTCCAGTTTGTGTGATAGCCTGTAGCTATGTCATCGTTGGCAATACACTTTGCCCAATGGTTAAGGCTAGGCTCGTGGTCAAGTGGTAGTTCCTCACTCATGTTCACCTCCGTTGCCTCTGCCTAGCCCACCGAAATACTGTGGCCTACGCTTGGCTGTTTCAAATACACCTGTAGTAATAAACACACCAGCTATTAGCAAGGCGTGTGCTACGGCACTGACACCAAAGACAGTAATAGAACCCACAGACATACCAAAGATAATACACCACATCCATGCCAGCACCTGCATTACCATGTGCCGTGTGTTGTTGTCTGGTATGCGTGACAGTGGGTTGTGCTTACTGTCCATGATTAGTTTGTATGCTCTAAGCATCTTGGTTCTCCTCAAACTTACAACGTGTTGTGTAGTAAGCCATCAGCATTGCGGCAACCTCTGGGAACGATTCCCAATCAACAGGTCTGCCACCTAATTGCATCTCAATCTCTGCGTCCATTGCAACTAGCATGGCGTTGACTTGTTTCGGTGGTAGGTTAAGTGTTATCATTGTCATTCTCCTTCTCTGGATACATGTGTAAGGCAGTGTAGTGTATCACTTCCCAATTAATACCAATGCAAGCGTCATGGCGATGTTCTAATGCCCAGAGTATGTCACAAGATTGGTCATCAGTCAACCATTCACATTCCTGTTTCACATCTTCGGCTGACCACACGATTGCAATTTCATCATCTTGTAATTCAAGTGTTCTAGGCATCATCAATCTCCTTCATCTTCGTCTACATCAAAGTAAAAGAATACACGGCATTCATCACCCATGTCATCAGCAAGAAACCAACCTGATGGGTCAGCGTTTTCTTTTGCTGGACAAGTTTCCATCCACTCCCAAAACTCTTTCCTAGTCATCATCAATCTCCTCATCCTTTGGATACCACACCTCAACATCACACCCACAATTAGGGCAATGCAGTGCAGTCATCATTGAATAGCTGTCACTTTCATGTTCAACATCAAAGTCACTGCCCCATATTAGTTCATGTCTACAGTTCCAGCAGTTCATTCTTCTAACTCTACATGTACAGTGTGATAATCTTGGTCAACATACGTCCAACCACCATCATTTTCCACATCTATGTCAGCATTAATAAGGTGCATGGTCTGCTCTCTGGCAATGTCATGTGCTATGTTCCTTGCCTCATCTTTGCAGGTTGCCTCAATCTCAAAGTTGCGGTCATACCAAACCTCAAAGTCAATCTTGACGTTGTATAGTTTCTTAGTCATTACATGGCTCCATACTAAAGTAAATGTGTTTATTGTCCACGCCTATGTGTGGCACTTCTGGTCTTATATCCTGTTTACCTACATAAGTAAAGGTACAATTTTGCTGTCGCTTTACTTCTACATCTTCAATAAACTCTGCATTATCGTGACTGAATAGTGCAACAGTCAGTGCAATTAAAATCATGCTCATGGGTATCTCCTACCTTGGTGTATAGCGATTGCCTCTTGATCTGGTTCAGACAAATCAAAAGTTTTGTTTAGGATGCCGCGCCATGACTGTTCTTTTAGCCGTTGACGTTGCCACTCAGGTGCTTTTTTACTCACCTTTTTTATCCGCATTTTCTTGATATTTGAACGCATCTTTTCTGTCCTCTTTTCTTTTGTTGTTAGTGCCTTTACCTTTACGGGCTGGCACTACTGTAGCCCTTTGTCTAGCGGCTTGTACTGCCGCCCAGTTATGTATTCTAGTCGTGCGTCTTATCATCTGTCAAGTCCTTATTTCTATATCTGGCATAACCCTACATAAATAATCATTATGCACATCACAGTCATCAATAATTATTTCTGTTTCTGTATCCAAAATATATCTAGCAAAGTCGATGTTATCATTCATAGAGTCATCAACTACCTCTACCCTAAAACCTAACTCGTCATTCACATTATATTCATGGTTTTTGGCATCCTCTACCCATGTGGGTAGTAGTGCCATAGCTTCATGATATGTTTCGGCTGTGCCTATGGTATCAACATGACGTTCTTCAACAGACATATCACCGAAGTAATCAAAGTCATTATAGTATAAGTATGCCTCGTATCTGTAGTTAAATGCCTTTATTAACTCAGGCAATACACTATCTATAGCATCAAGTAACGTGTCATATGTCCTCAACACAACAGGTGTTTCAATTTCCTCATATATATTTGCATACACTTCAAATCTAGCCATCATCTATTCCTCTTTCCATTGGCGCAAGACATACTTGGCCTTGTTTATATATTGTCTGGCAGTCTCGTCTTTACCACGAGCAATACATTCTTGTGCGTCAGACAGTATAGACATAGCCAACATATAATGTCCACCAATAAAATTCATCGGGTCATTCATCATGCACAACATATCATCCTGTGTACAGCCATACATAGCCATGTAACGCTGGTCTTTTTCAGACAATTCATAATGTTGAATTTCATCCCATGTCATAGTCATATTGTATACTCCTTATGCCACCTGATTGCGGCGTTTTTAATCATGTTGGTATACTTGATAGCATAGCCAGTGCCAGCAGTCAAGTCATCCTTAGTGATAAGGTGCTTGTGCATATGCTCAATGCTATCCCATTCATCCAGTAATCGCTTGGCTAGTGTATCATATTCATCATCATTCAATACCTGCTTGTCACACTGGTAGTATAAATAGCTTGACATCAAGTAATAAGGCACTAGCTGTCTCGTGTGTAGTGTGTCAATCATAATAGCCTCTATACTGGTAACGATAAAAGTTGAGCAGTTTTGCTACATACTCAGGTAGGTTCCCTTTCTAGTCGTTATCGCAGAAACGTTTCCACTTGTTGCATATCTAATGAGGGCTACAACCAGACCCACCTGCGTCTTAATTTAATGTCGTTACAGGCTTAACCGTGTTTATACTCACTCGACAATCTTGTTACTTGATATTGTGAATCCTGCGCCATGTCACCCATGTAATAGCTTGCAATTCAAATGCTTTGAGTGCGCGACCATTGACACGTGTACGCTTGGCGGCAGATACGTATTCTGTTTGTAGTGTCCTATATTCTTTGACACCTATATTGGTTTTATCATCTGTCAATCCCACACGTTCAGCATAGGCAATATTACGGGCATGTCCATCAATGGTACAGGTATCATCACCCATAATATTACGATAGAATGACACTATCTTTTGCCCATTGAGTATAGCAATCACGCCATCATGGTCTGGCATTGCTTCAAGTATAGACCATGCTTTTTGTTTCATCTTGTGATATGTGGACACCTTGATGCTATCCATGCCATCACCATTGACAAATGCCGCACATAAATCATGGGCATTGATAATGTTTCTATCCCATTTATTGTTTGGCGATAATGCCGCACAAACACCTGTCACAATATGAACAGGCAGATCAAGATCAATGGCAATGCGTGTACAATCTCGCAATGCGTCAGCGTACCAGACAATGCCATCACGTTTCTCTTCGGGTGTAGCCATCTTGTAAATGGCAAGTATATTTTCCACAGACATAGTGTCACCTCGTTGGTTGGTGTAGTTATGGGGTATAATGCCCCTATGATAGAGACATTACACCCGCGAAGTCAAGCACGTTGTTTGTGTACTGTAGCACCTGTTGGCGCACAAGCTAGATCAGAAATATCATTCACATTAAACGCACCAAAATCAATGACATGATTTTTGCGGTCTAGTGTTTTGTCAATTCCTGTCAAAAGCAATTCAAACGTGGTGATTGAATTAGACAGAATGCGAGTGCCAAACTCAGCTTTTACTTGGCGAGCCGCAACACGGCTGGCTTTGTAACAGCGCATTTTTGACAGCTTGTCACCTGTCTTTTTCTTGTACTTGGTAGCAATCCTAGCAAACTTGCGTTGGTTGGCCTCAGACAAGTTTTGACCTGTCAGACCAGTAGATTGAAACCAGTAGCGTACATTCACATTGATAGATTTTGAAGACATAATATAGTCCTTTCGCGGTAGTTGTTGATTATATGGGTATAGACATTACACCCCATAACAACACCAGTCAATCACAAAGTTATGGGGTGACAATAAATATCTACAGACGCATAGCGTCCATTA
>Ga0208134_1000850_pt1 | contig 19173 bp, 22 predicted proteins | sample VirMetDEL_Mar_31_FD_184515 | JGI IMG/M metagenome (GOLD analysis project Ga0208134, IMG submission 184515) | Aqueous microbial communities from the Delaware River and Bay under freshwater to marine salinity gradient to study organic matter... | ecosystem: Environmental > Aquatic > Marine >... | reverse complement strand
AAAAAAATTGTGTGAGGCCGAAAAATCCCAATAGGGGGGGGGTAAAATTTTAAAAAATGACTTATAGATGTCCAGTGGAATTAAGTGATAGCGCAAAGAAGATTTGGAAAACAGTAATTAAGGAGTTACGGCCTAGTCAGGTTATAACTATAGTTGACCTTTATTCCATTGCCGCCTATTGTATAGAGATGGATTTGTATTTTAATTGTATAGCCAAGGTGGCGGAAAAATCGGGCGTAACGATATTGATACAAGGTAAGCAGGAAATGGAAATAGTATCACCTTACTATAAGAATGCCAAAACAGCTTTGGCGAATGCAAAAAGCATAGGCGATAGGTTTGGATTGAATCTATTAAGTCGTCAAAAAATGAAGTTAGGAGAAGATAAAGAGGAAGTGGACATTTTAGATTAAAAAAACATGGGCTTAGAATTAGTAAACGAATATATAAGCCATGTTACCAATAACCCCGATTTACATTGTAAATGGGTAAAATTATCGGTTAAGCGGCATTTATTAGACCTAAAGCGGTCAGATATTATTTTTGATAAGGAAGAAGCGGCTAAGTCGATTAAATTTATAAAGCTATTGCGGCACACTAAGGGCAAAGGGTTTAAGGGGAAACGGTTTAATTTGCTGCCTTTTCAGGCTTTTATAGTGGCCTCTATTTGTGGTTGGAAAAATTTGGACGGGTTTCGGAGGTTTCGGACGGCTTATAATAAGATTAGTCGGAAGAATGCCAAAACGGAATTAGGAGCGGCACTTTCTTTGTATTTGTGGTGGAGCGATAGGGACGGAGCGCCAGAAATCCACGTGGCAGCGACGAAAAGAGAACAGGCGGCTATTGGCTTTGATGCTATTCGGGTGATGGCTACCTATTTAGCGAAGGAAAGTAAGAAGTTCCGAAATGCGGTTGTAATTTCTCAGAGTGAATATAAGAAAAAAATCTACCTCAAAGGTGGCGGATTTATACAGACGTTGGGGCGAGACTCAAAAAATGAAGATGGGTTTTTCCCTTCGGTTGGTTTCATTGACGAATACCATGCCCACCCAACCAATCAAATGATTGATATACTAGAGACGGGGTTCGGGTTAAGGGAACAACCTTTAACGCTCATTATCACTACGGCGGGAGTTAATCGACATTATCCATGCGCAAAATTCGAGGTTAATGTATGTCAGAAGGTATTGGAAGGGGTTTTAGTGGATGATACTTTGTTCTGTATCATGTTTGACATTGACGAGGGGGACGAGTGGGACGATGAAAAGAATTGGGGGAAAGCCAACCCGTTAGCCGTTACTATTCCCGCTATGCTCAAAACGCTTAAGATTCAGGCGGATAAGGCGGCGAAATATGGGGCGGAAAAGCTTAATAGTTTCCTTACTAAAAATTTGAATGTTTGGACGAACTCGCATAGTGCATGGTTTCCCATCGAAAAGTGGAATAAGAATTTTGAAAAGGTCGATTTGGAGAAGTTGAAGGGGCGGCGGTGTTTTGGTGGTTTGGATTTGGCATCTACTAGAGATATAAACGCTTTGGTGTTATTTTTCCCACGGCGGCACTTGAAAGAAAAGCACGTTATTTTATGCAAGTTTTTTATACCAGGTATAAATGCGGAGGACAGGACAAAAAACGATAAGGTAAATTATACGGAGTGGGCTAAAGATGATTTTTTAATATTGACGGGGGGAAATGCTACGGATTATGATGTAATCGAAGAAGCGATATTAGAAGCTTATTCGCTTTATCAGTTGGAAAGTATAGGATATGACATTTATAATTCATCGCAATTGATAATTAATCTAAATAAACAGGGCATCGACGAAAAGATTATGAATTACGTTCCTCAAACGCTTAAGCAACTTTCCCCAGGCACAAAAGAACTGGAAAGGATGGTAGCAGAGGAAGAACTAAATCACTTACTAAACCCTGTTTTAGCGTGGATGTTTTCAAATATAGCTTTGTATAGTGACGGAAACGACCGAATAAAGATTGACAAGGCAAAAAGTAATGAGAAAGTGGATGGTATGGTGGCGCTAGTGATGGCCATATCGGAGTGGATGGATTGGGCATTGGAAAACAAAGGGCGTTCTATCTACGATATACTAGCAGAAAACGAGGAATCGGAGGTTAAAACAGTAGTAAAAGGGAGGAAATCTATATATGATACATTAGCAGAACAAACAAATGAATAAAGTAGATACTTTAAAAATACCAAGTTCTCACCTTAGGCTGTTACGGCCTAGTGGCTACTTTCAACGTTTTTACGAACTAGTGCCTATTTATCAGAATCACCGAAAAGCTTTTGAGGCGGTAGAGAGGGAATTGTACGATAGTTTTCAGGTGACGAGGTATTCCACGTATCAGAGTTTCAAAAGTAATAAATCGACCTATTTAAAATATACTTAATGATAACAGCAACCAACAAATATAGGCCAAGACAAAAAACAAAAGCCTACAAAATTGACAAATCAGACGACATAACAATCAGACGATTATTAATAAGGAGATTAACCCCTAATTTTAGGACGATTGAAAAAATTATGGGCAAATCGTGCCCACTTTCTACAACTAGTATAGGTCGTTGGGAAACGATGCTAAAAGAACTAGAAAAAGAAAAGGCTATACAAATTATTTGGGATAGTATCCCCCTTTATATTAAAATAAAAGCAGTAGCATAATAAATAAAAAAGCCGCTTAGATAGTATCCAAGCGGCTTTTTTACCCTTTGTCACGCTTTGAAGTATATAATAAGGGCTTTACTTAGCCTTATCCTGAAACTCTATTAATTTACGTAATAAAGAAAGCCCCTCATCAAAAGTAATCGTGAACCAAGCCTCATCTAAGCGGAGTACATATTTATATTTTCGGGTCGTGCTGTTTTTGTCATATACTAAAGAGATATTGAACCGATTGTCAAGATTTAGATTGTAAGTAAAACTATTCTTTGCAGGGGCATTGTGTTTGAAAAGCGTTTTGTTTAAAAAGTCTTTGATTTGGGCGTAGTAGGTAGGATTGATGATAAAAAAGGCTTCATATTCATTTGTTGTTAAGTCGATGCCTATATTTGAGGTTTCAAAAGCGCCGATATTACCAAAACCAAGACTAGAAAAGTTAATTTCCCGTTGGCTGGATTTAATTTCAATAGTTATTTTTCTGTTTTTTTCGCCACTATCAATGTTGGTTTCTTCTAATAATTGAATTAAGATATTTTCTTCTTTGCCGCCCCACCTTTTAAAACTTTGTTCTATTTCGTCAATCGTTTCAATATTTGTTTGGACAATTTGACCAGTTAAAACAAAAGGTAGGCAGCAAAAAAATAATAATACATTTTTCATAATCAATTAGTTTCTGGTTCTATAAAAACACTAAAATAACCACTTTTTTGGTAATTTACCCAAATTCATGTATTTTTGTTAGGTATTCCACCACAATACATAAACAACCGTCGGTAAAAGTATCGGTCTATATTCCTTTTTTAATCAAGTCTGGTTTAAATAATAAAAACTAAGGTAGCTCCTTAACCTTTCCTATTAATTTAGGGTCGGTACTCTTTAGGTTGTTCTGTGGTGGAATACCAAAAAAGAAGGGGTTGCCTTTTTTATTTAACTTTAAATTCCACCACGAATGAATGATTTAAAACAACTAGTACCTATTAAAGAAGAAAAAGTAGGTGAGACTTTCCAAAAGTGCGTTTCTGCAAGACAATTACATGATTATTTGAAAGTTAAATCTAGGTTTGCTACTTGGATTAATACACAGGAATATTACCGATATTGTGAGCGGTAAAAATATGCAAACTAAAAATTCCCTACCTTTGTAAAGTGAAATAATAAAAGTTAATTAGTTACTTAAGCTATTTGCATATATGCAAATAGCTTTTTTTCATTTAAAACCCACCAATTACCCCAAAAAACACCACTTTCCCCAAAATAGGTAATGAATCATTACCACTATTTGTTAAAAACACTCCGATATTGCCCAAAAATGTTTCAATTTGGGTATCATCAACAAAATAAAGCAATATTTCAGGCGTAGCATAACGGGGCTATTCACCAACACCATGTTGGGGCTTGGCCTTTCTACTATTGCGGTAACCAAAGAAAAGACTTTGGGCATTTCCGCCGTTTGGAGGGCTTTGGATATTTATGCCAGTACCGTTGCCGCCTTTCCTTTAGAATTGTTTGAAAGGAAAAAGAATGGCGACAATGACAAGGCTATTAACCACCGCCTATTTTATTTATTGCATGATGAACCACACCGACTTTATACTTCCTTTGATTTCCGCCGAGCATTAATTTTAAATTTGGTTAACCCTGCAAATGGGGGCAATTCTTATGCCTTTATTGAACGAGACAGGAACGCCCAGCCAATTGGTATGCGGATTTTGCGCCCTGGCGTTTGTGAGCCTATCTATAATGAACAGACCTACGAATTGTATTATAGAATTGGCGGCATGACGGTAGAAGCGACCGACATTATTCATATTAAAGGATTATCTGAAAATGGTTTAGCTGGTTATTCCTCTGCAATTATTCATAAAGATGCGGTGAGCAATGTTTTAGCTACGCAAGAACACGCCAAAAATTATTATCAGAACGGTGCCACACTTTCGGGTGTGATTGAATCACCGATTGAAGCGCCTGTCATGGGTAATTTAGGCAGTGCAAAAATGCTATCCGATTTTGAGGCAAAATATGGCGGGATAGAAAACGCTGGTAGAGTGGCACACCTACAAGAAGGGCGAGTATTTAAGCCAGTCAGTAGCAACGCTAAGGATGCAGGACTAAATGAAAGTAGGTCTTTTAATGTAGAGGAAATTAGCCGAATAATTGGCGTACCTGTCCACTTACTTTCTAGTTTAGAACGAGCTACTTTTAATAATATTGAGCATTTAACGCTCCAATTTGTCAAGTTCGGTTTATCTGCCTTATGTAGACAGATTGAGCAGGAATTGAACAGAAAACTATTAAGGACGGACGAAAAGGGGCGATATTTTACCCGTTTCAATATGGACGGCCTATTGCGGGGTGATGTAGCCACCCGTACAAAATTCTATGAATCGGGTATGAAATGGGGCTATTTTACGATTAATGAAGTCCGACGAATGGAGAACATGAACAGCGTGGAAGGTGGCGACAAAAACCTTGTGCCTGTTAATATGACAGATGTGGAAAAATTAGACGAATTGCAAGGAAATAGTGAGGATAAGGGTGATTCGGTAACCGATAAACAAAATTTAGCCAATGCAGCCTAAAACGATAGAAAGAAGAAATTTTATAGCTACTATGAAAAGAATGGTAGCGGAAGATGGCAGCGAAACCCGTATGATAGAAGGGTATGCAGCCGTTTTTGATTCGCCTACCAATTTGGGTTGGTTCAATGAAGTGATAGAACAAGGCGCTTTTGATGAAGCGATTAAAACAAGTGACGTCAGAGCCTTATTTAATCACGACCCTAATTTTTTGTTAGCTAGAAGCGCACAAGGTAACGGGACTTTGAAATTATCGGTTGATTCTAAAGGGTTACGGTATGAATTTGAATCGCCAAATACTCAATGCGGAAACGACCTATTAGAAATGATAGAGCGGGGCGATTTATCCCAAAGTTCCTTTGGTTTTACGATTAAGGAATCGGTTTGGGAATCTAAGAAATTAGATAACGACGAGGAGGAAGAAACAAGGCGTATTAAAGTGGTTGACATTCTTTATGATGTTTCCCCCGTCACCTTCCCAGCCTACCAAGATACGACCGTAGCAAAGCGGAGTTTTGATTTATACAAAAAAGAAGATACGCCAGCAAAAGCAGATACTTTAGCCCGAGACTTACGGGCGCTAAAGCTAAGAATAGCTTAAGAAGTTTTCGGACTTCCTTTATATATTTTTTTTACTTAACATTAAAATTGTTCTTGAATATGAAAACTTCTAAAGAACTTAAAGAAGAAAGAGGCGACCTTGAAACGCAAATGAATGCTATTATTGCCTCTGCTCTTAAAGAAAATAGAAATATTTCTGATAATGAGGAAAAAAGGTTTGACCAATTAGACCTTCAAAAAGACGCATTGAACAAACAGATTAAGACGGCGGAGAAGATGGAACGTTTTAAGCGGGAATCAATGCCGAATAGTGGCACGGTGATTGGCGGCGGCGAAGATAAGGAATTAGGGAAAATTTCCAAGCGGTATTCTATTGCGGAGTTAGTCCAGCATAGATTGTCTAGTAACGGTGGTTTGGTAGGCGTATACGCCGAAATGGATACGGAAGCTATCAAAGAAGCGAGAACCGCAGGTGTAAAGTTAGCGGGGCACGGTTTACCCTCTAAGTTAGTGCACTTTGTAGGCTCAAAGCGAGCGGAGCAAAGAAAGCGAGCGGAGCAAAGAGCCTTAGAGGTGGGGGTCGCTGCAAATGGTGGTAATATGGTAGAAACAACCAAACGGGATTTTATCCCAGTTTTGCGCCCGAAATTAAAAACGATTGAGATGGGGGCGGAAGTATTGACAGGGCTACAAGGCAACGTAGATATTCAAACGCAAGATGCCGCAGCTAGTGCAGCATGGGCGGGAGAAAAGACAACCGCAGCAGAAAGCCAAATGTCAATTGGCAAATTCACGATGTCACCAAAGCGGTTAGCTGCTTGGACGCAACAGACCCGCCAATTTTTCTTACAATCCTATTTGGCTATTGAGTCATTAGTGCGGGATGATTTAGAGGCAGCTATCCAAATAGCTTTAGATGCGGCCTTGATTAATGGGAGTGGAGCGTCGAACCAACCAACAGGCTTATTAAACTGGACTGGTATAGGTTCGGTCGCAATGGGAACGAATGGTTTAGCGCCTACAAGAGAAGCACTAGTAGACTTAGAAAGCGCAATAGCAACCGAGAACGCCGACGCAGAAATGTTAAAATTTTTATCAACGCCCGGTATTCGTGGAAAGTTAAGAAAAACCAAAACGGACGCGGGAAGCGGTATTTTTATTTGGGGCGAACAGTCTAATAGTTTATTAGGCTACGAGGCGCACGTCAGTACGCAAGTACCTAACAATTTGGTAAAAGGCACGTCTTCTGATGCGAACGCTATTATTTTCGGCGATTGGTCGAAGCTAAGAGCGGGAAATTGGGGAGGTATTGATTTAGTAGTTAATCCATATACCCACCTTAAAGAGGCAATGGTGGAGGTTGTTGTCAATTCTTATTGGGATGTTGCAGTAATGCAGCCTAAAGCATTTGCAGCGATAAAAGATGCGTTAACCGCATAATTACAAGCGTTTGAATCAAATTATATAAAAATTAGGGGCGTTAAAAAGCCCCTAATTTCTCTTTTCTCCTTCCTTTAATTCCTAAAAATGGCTAAGAAAGTAAAAGTAACCTTTGTAAAAAGTCCAAGTGGAGCGCCTTTTAATTTGGCGTATTGGGCGGGTGATAGCACTTTAGTTGACGTAGAAACAGCAAAAAAATTATTAGATGCTGGTATTATCGAAGTGGAAAAAAAAGCGACTAAGCGCAAAACCGCTACGCAAAAAGAGACAGGAGCAAAAAGATAAGATAACGTCAAAAAAATACCAAGTAAATAAATGAATCAATTAGCCTATCAAGTCACCGTCCAACCCGCCACCGAGCCGTTTACCCTTGCGGAAGCAAAGGAACGTATTGAGGTGGAAGCAAGTAGCACGTTAGACGATGCCTATATAACTGACTTGATAGTAGCAGCCAGACAAGCAGCCGAAAATTACACCAATCGGGCTTTTTTTACACAAACGGTAAAACAGTCCTTTGAAAGTTTCCCCACTATTTGCAAAATGACGCCAAAGGGCGAATTTGTGTTAGCTAAGAATCAAGTACAATCGATTGTTTCTATTACTTATACGGACGAGGCAGGGGCGGAAGTTGTTTTGGATGCGGCGGCGGTATTATTAAGCTACAGGCTTAATAATATCATCGAACCCGCAAGATTACAACTTAAGAGTGACAAAAGTCACCCCACTATTGAGGTAGGAAGTAATGTAGTTATTGAATATGTGGCAGGATGGACAGATATAGCGAAAGTTCCTGCAGTAGTCAAACAAGCTATGATTTTTTGGATGCGAGAGGCGTTTGATAATGTGGGGAATCCACCAAGTCAGAAAATTACGGCTTTTGAACGGGCTTTGTCATTTTATAAAATTGAATGGATATGAGGCGGAGACGGGATAAGGTGATAAAGTTGGATAGGGAAATTACTATTGAACAGGGAACTATCACAAAGGGCGCAACAGGGCAGGAGGTTTTAACCTGGTCCACTTATGCCACCGTTAGGGCGGCGAAGATGGACGGCGGCGGTAGCGAAGCTTTAAAAGCGGGTAGGGAAACCGACTTATCCAAAGTTGTTTTTACGATTCGGTATAATGCGGGAGTGACCCAAAAAATGAGAATTGTTTATAATACTATTGTTCATGATATTATACAAATTAATGAAAAAGGGCGGCGGCATTATCAAGAATTAATCACAGAATTTAGGGAGTAATGGCAACAAAAGCAGAATTAAAACTAACTAAAGAAGTAAAAGCAGCCCTTAAAAAGTTACGGGAATTACCGAAAGAGTTACAGGTCAAAGAACGAAAAAAGATATTGCGGAAAGCAACGAAACCATTAGTAAATGCTGCTAAAAACAATATTAAGAATACAAATAAACCAGTCCATAGATACAGTACGGGGAAAGTAGATAATAGCATAAAAGCACCCGCAGGAAAGGGTACTATTATAGCAACCTATTTGCCTGGTAACTTAAAGAAGTCTATCAAGATATTAACATTTAAGAAGTCTGCTAGTGTTTTTGTAGGCCCTAAATTAGCGAAGCGAAATTATAAAGGCACATTTGGCGGGGATGACTCAAAAGTCGATGGCTGGTATGCCCATTTTTTGGAGTTTGGAACGGTACATTTTAGTGACCATGATTCTAAAGGGTTTATGAGAAATGCAGTTGATACGACTAAAGAACAGGTCAAACGATTGATAATAAAAGGAGTCACGGCTAAAATAAACAGCTTTAAGAAAAAGAATAAAGTATGATTAATGCAGTAATATATAACAGACTTTCTATTTCAACGGAGGTAACCAATTTAGTTAGTACTCGCATTTTTCCGCAAGCAGCCCCATTAAATACCGATTACCCTTTAATTGTTTATACGCTTACTTCCAAAGTGCCGACCAATACCAAAGATATGCCTTCAGTATTGGACGTATCAAGGTTTCAAATAGATGTTTATGCTAAAGGACATGAAGAAGCTGGAAATATTAACGATAAGATTAGACTAGCCTTAGAAGGACAAAACGGAACAATAGCGGGGCATATCATAGACAGCATTTATTTTGAAAGAGAAAGCGAGGGCTACGATAACGACCAAGAAGTTTATCGGATTTCTAGCGATTATTTTATTAGAGAAAATAAATAACCATGCGATTATTATTTATAAAAGATACGGAGGTTAAAGAATTAAATAAAACCTTAAAAACTGGAAGCGAGGGGCATTTTACGAATAATTTTGCCAACGAACAAATCAAAAAAGGAAATGCAATTAAGTTGCGGGAAGGGGTAGTCGTTACACCCGCATTAATAGAACACGCTACGAAGAAAAAGAAAAAATAACCGAAAGGTATTTTGAATAAAATAAATTATTAACCTAATAAATTGAAAAATTATGGCTGGTGTAACTAATTCATCAACGCTTAAATTATACGACGGTTCGGTGGCTATTAGCAAATTAACCGATGCCTCTTTTTCCGCAACTAGAGAAATGCGAGACACGACCAACAAGGACAGTGGCGGCAATAGGTCGGTTTGTCCTGCTTTGTTTACGGCTTCCTTTTCCTTTTCTGCAATGCACGATTTTTCGTCAATAAATGGGGTATCTGAATTATGGGCTAAGTTTATAGCGGGAACGGCTGTTACTGCAAAATTTTCTACAGAAGTGACAGGCGAAAAGTTTTTTTCTGCGTCTTGTTATATTGCTAATTTAGAAATCAGTAGCGGCGGCGCAGATGAAAACGTGACCTATTCGGGCACGTTAGAAGTAGATGGGGCAGTTACAGAGGCAACAGTCGCTTAATAAAATAAAGGCATAATACTATAAAGTTTTATGGAATTATGCCTTTATATTTTTAATAAAAAAATTAGCAAATTTAACATGGTTGAAAAAGCAGAAATAGGCGGCGAAGTTCGCCCGCTACGGGTTACAAATGGAGTTACTAGAAAAATGTTTAGTGATCTTGGTATCAAGAAAGAAGAAGAATTAGGGAAGTTGATAGAGAAAGGAATTGAATCTACTTTCAAGGTATTTGAAACTAAATTATTCTATGCCTTAGAGGCAGGATATAAAGCAGAAAAAGAAGAATTTACGATTACAAAGGATGATGTAAGGGAATGGGTGGACGATATGACCCAAGAAGAATTTTTTGCTATTCCTATTTTTAAATCAGAACCAGAAGAAGAAAAAAAGTAACAAGCAGTGACCTATGCCCGTGGGAAGAACTGCAAAAAATCGCTTTTGGTCAATTGAGAATGACCCAAGAAGAATTTGACAACCATACCCCTTATACTTTCCAATTAGCTTTAGAAGGATTTCAACAATTACAGCTAGAGCGGGAAAAATCGGAATGGAATAGGACAAGGTGGGCAACGTGGCAGTTGATTAATATTCAGATTGAAGATAAACTAAAACGACCAACCGATTTAATCCTTTTTGAATGGGAAAAAGAAACCCTCGAGGAAAAAGAAAAAATAGACCCAGCTATAATTGAGCGATTAGAAAACGCATTTGATAACCACGCAAAAAATAACCCTTAATGGCTATAGCAGATATTAACGTTAGGATAGGCGCAGAAATTAAGCAGCTACAAAAAGGGTTACGGGCTTCGGAAAAATCATTAAGGCGGTCGGCTCGAAAATTCAGCGATTACGGTAATCAAATGACCGCAGCAGTAACTATACCCGTAGCTGGTTTTTTGGCGCAAAGTATTAATCTATTCGACAAACAGGCGCAAAGCATCGCACAGGTCGAAGCGGGTTTAAAATCGACGAATGGCGTAGCGGGTCACACCTCAGAGGCATTACAAGTGATGGCAAGCGATTTGCAAAATCTATCCACTATTGGCGATGAAGAAATATTACAAAAAGTAACCGCTAATTTACTCACCTTTACGAATGTAGCTAACGAACAATTCCCCAGGGCGCAACAGGCTATTTTGGATATGTCCGTCCGATTAGGTACGGACTTGAAAAGTTCGGCATTGCAAGTTGGTAAAGCCTTAAATGACCCCATAAAAGGGGTAACGGCATTGGCAAAAAGTGGCATCCAATTTTCAAAATCACAGAAACTAATGATTAAATCATTGGTAGAAACTGGAAAAACAGCAGCGGCACAAAATATTATCTTAGGCGAACTAGAAAAACAATTTGGTGGTAGTGCAGCCGCAGCCGCAAAAGCGGGTTTAGGACCCATAAAACAATTTAATAACTCGATGGGGGATATGATGGAAACGGTCGGCGGGGCGGTACTTCCTACATTAACTGTTTTTGTCGGAAAAATAACCAACCTGTTTAAACGGTTTGATGCCCTTTCCATTTCCACTAAAAAGAATATTATACAGATTGCACTTTTTGCGGCGGCTATTGGCCCAGCTTTGAAAATTATTTCTTTGGCTATTTCTGGATATAAAACATGGTTAGGCATTACGACCGCTTTACGAATAGCAACCCTTAAGTTTTCCTTTTCGATGAAAGGGTTAACCGTTGCAATGGCAGCTAACCCTATTGGGTTTATGGTCGCAGCATTGGCGGCGGTCGCTACAGGTTTAGCGATTGCATATAATAAATCACAACGATTTAGGGCGGCAATTGCTGGTTTAGTAAGTGTGTTTTATGAGTTCGGGGCGATTATCAAAGATACTTTTGGAAATCTAATAGGTGGGTTTAGTGATTTGGTAGAAGGGAATTTTAAGGATGCGGGTAAAAAGTTTCAAGCCGCATTTATGCAACTTAACCCCTTAACGGGTTTTGCGGTGGCGGGTGCTAGATTAGGCACAGCGTTTTTAGAAGGCTATAAAACTCAAATAGCAGCCGAGGGGGCGGTATCTATTCCTAGTTTACCAGTTAATTCTCAAAACATGGGAAGCTCCAAAACAGGAAAAACTAAAAACTCAATAGCAGCCGAGGCGGCGGCTATCCAAGCCGAAACCATTAAGGCGCTATCTATCCAAGCCGAAACCATTAAGGCGCTATCTATCCAAGTCGAAACCCTTAAGGCGCTATCTTCTCAAAACATGGAATGCTCCAAAACAGGAAAAACTAAAAACTCAAAAGTAGCAATGCCTCAGTCAATCGCCACTTTTGGGCAGCCAATCGCCGTGGAATCTAACGGAATGGAGTCGGTTATAAATCGACTAACGGAAAGTGAAGGCTTATTAGAATTCAAAACACATATAGAAGCGGTTACTACTGCCTTTAGCGGAATGGGCGAAAAGATAACTTTAGTAGGTCAAATAACTAAAGAGATGCTAGAAAACTTTACGCCTTTAGAATCTGCTATACTGGATATTGGTACAGCGATAGGGGATAATTTAGCGCAAAGTGTAACAGATTTTAAAAGTTTTGCTAGTGGCGTTTTGGACGCCATTAGTAGCGTAATTGGTGGACTCATAAAACAGGGGGTAGCCTCCGCAGTAGCCAACGCCTTAACGAAAGTCCCGTTTCCTTTCAATATTGCGGCAGGAGCGGCGGCGGGTGGTTTGGCGTCGGGATTATTCAAAGGGTTGATTAATAAAATTAAACCACCAAAATTAGCCAAAGGTGGCGCTGCCTACGGCGAAACATTGGCAACCATTGGCGACAACGTAAATGCTAGAAGTAACCCAGAAGTCGTAACGCCAGCGAATACATTACCAGGTATCTTTAGAAAAGCATTTGGGAAAGATGGAATAGGCGGCGGCGGTGGTCAAAAACTGGTGGCGAAAATTTCGGGTAGGGATATGTTCTTTTTCTTAGAAAACGAGAAGAATTACCAAAGAAGATTAGGTACAATATAAATGGGTAAAAGACTACATACAACGGTTCAATCTTACGAAAAGGTTGATTATAGTATAGAAATCCATGACACGGATTTTACAGGTACTTCTATCTTTTTTAGCGCCGAAAATTTATCCTTGAATTTTAATGCAGCGGGGCAAAGTCGGCTAAACGAAATAATCACCGCTACTTTAAATATTACAATTCTTATTAAAAATGCGACCCAAGAAAGTTTTATAACTGATTTGATAGGCGCAAACGAGAGCCGTTTTAATATCGTTTTCAAAAAAGGCAGTACTACTAAATTTGTCGGCTATATTATTACCGATTCCGTCCAAAAAGAAAATATGTCTTATCCTTTTTCCTTCGGAATATCGGCGGTAGATGGATTGGCAAGATTAAAAAGCTTAGACTATAATAATGCGGGTAATGCCTATTCGGGCAAAGCGACGATAACAGAACATTTAAATAATATCGTTAGTCAAATTGGTTTATCTAGTTTGGCAGGAACGACGATTACTAAGGCTTTAGAGTGGGTAGAAGATAGCCACGCCAGCGGAGCGGATATATTAGATAATACTCGCTTTGACCATAGCTTATTTACCAAGCAAGATAGTAACGGAAATAATCAGTTTATTAACCCCTTTGCAGTCTTAAAAGAAATTAATAAAACCTTTTTGGCTAGATTTTTATATTGGGATGGTGCTTACCATTTCCAACAAATCAATAAATATTTTACTTTATCGGATTATGATATAAACGCCGATAAAGCGAATAGGGGCGGAATATGGCAATACCTTCCAGCCCTCCGCCAATCAAAAGTTATTTTCAAATACGGCGAAACCCTCAACATCGCACAGGGTTTAGGTTTAACCCAAGATAGCACTACAGGCTCAATAACAGGAAACTTTAAAAATAACGACCAATTTGTATTAGAGGGAACACTGCAATATAAAACCAGTTTTTCCGCCGCCTTTTTATCCGCCAACGGTGTAAAATCGCATAGGGTAAAATTTGGGGTAATGTTGCAGATGCCTAGCAATACGAAGTATTATTATTTGACGAGAACTTCGGGAACGAGCGACTTTTATAAAATACAAAATGGGGAAATAGGATGGACAGAGGACGTTTTTACCTCCAAACATTATTACGAAATTTACGGGGATATAATTAACGAGTTCAATTACAATTTCAACAAACAAATTACTTTTAATATTGAGACGCCAACCTTCCCTGGTATTGACCACACTTTAGCCCGATTAGAAATAGTTAATTTCCATATCATTAAACCAGATGGCGGCTTTTATGCTTCGCCCGACATTGAATTAACTTGGTCGCTATTCAACGCCAATATTCAACAAGTGAGCGGGAATAGTGCGGTAAAGAATTATGAAAAGATATTCACGGCGGATAATAGCACCACAGGCAACAGCAAAACGATAACCGTAGAAACCAAAATGGGCGATGTAGACATAACGACCAGTCCCGCCAAATTGGAGATATTCGACGGCACAGAATGGCAGGACAGCAACGCATGGACAAAAGGCAGTTTTTCCGCCGTTCCAATTGGGCAATTATTGGCAAACGAGATATTAGCGGGGCAAAATAAGCACATCGAAATATTACAGCATACTTTAATAATGTCCGATTTTTCCCCTTTGCATCGGGTATCCTATAAGGGCGTGAAATATATGTTTTTACGGGGAACGTGGACGCCAGAAAAAGACGAAGTGGCGGGCGAATGGGTAGAAGTCGCTTTGGATGAAACGGGGGTAACAGAGGGAACAGTCATTACGGGGGATGGTTCGACGAACACAGACCCCAGTAACCCCAACAGTGGCATAAAAAAAGAAGCGGGCGACCCTATTAGAGAAGTAAGCACAGGCAACACCGATGATATAATTAAGAACCTACCTATTACCTTATTAGATTTAGTAACGAATGCCAAAGGCAATTTGGACATTAATAAGGATATTGCTATCACTCAAATTTCGGTTGATGGTTTACCGACTTCTACGAATTTAAACGAGGGGGATAAAATACAAATAGTCCACCCCGTTACGGGTTTTGTGGAAACGGTTACCCTTGCGGCGAATGTGGATAATATTAGCGATACTAGTAGATATATTGGGGGCAATACGACCCTATATATCAACTCTTTTACGCCGTCTCAAAATTTTCCTACGGGTAGTTTTTTAGTAAAAGATGTGGACGCCAGCCCCTTAACGATTACGGACAAGGTATTTAAGGCATTGGCGCAAACAGGCAGTTATACGGATATAGATTTTGATTTACCTACGACTCAAATAGACGAACGTTTGCACGTGCAGCGGGATATTTATTTGATGATTTATGATGTCCATTTTTCTATTACTACCAACATGGGCGGAGATAGGCGGCGCATAACTTGGTTGGTGGCGGACTTGGACAATGAAAATATATTAGTAAAACTGAAAGTATGAAATATATATTAATTACTTTTTTTTGTTGGTTTTCTGTGGGGTTATTTGCCCAATGTTCGGTGGACAGTATAGGCGTGCCAGCGTGCCAAGCCCTTAATCAATATATAGTCCCTGTTTTTGTAGAATATACAGGTAAAGCGGATAGTATTAAGCTGGAAATGTCAGGCACACAATACGAATTCCCTACTCAATATTTTAGGGGGTTCAATCATTGGGTGGGCGATAGCACAAATAGTTTTGATTATGTGTTTTATCATTCATTGGATGGGGTGGCGGATAATATGAGTATTACTGTAACCTTGTTAGGTGGGAAGTGTGCAGGAGAGTTGAAGATGGAATCTTTTATATACGATAGTGAGGATTGCCTTTGTGTTCCTTTTAAGGTTTTGACGGGCGTATTGGCAGCCAACAAAACTTATATTACAGGGGATTATATAACGACCAACCAAACGATAAACACAGGGGTAACAGTCGAATATAATGTTAAAAACTATCTACATATTGCCGACAATTGGGAAGTGGCATCGGGGGCAATTGTAGATATAAAACTGGAAGGATGCGAAACAAAATAATTATAATCTTTAGCCTTTTTTCTTTTTCTCTTTATAGTCAAATTGGGGGGAACATTAAGTTAATGAAACCAGCAGCAGGCGAAGGATATACTATTTACACGGATAGTACGGGGCGGCAAGCTTACATTCTTTTTTCTTCGCTGGTTGATGATAGCACGGGATTGGATGCACGGGTGGATAGTCTTAGTTTTGATACCACTAGTAGGGATTTAATTATGTATTTTAATGATGAATCTATCCCAACCGTGACTGTTAATCTGCCTATTGTGAACGGTGAAAGAGATACAACCGTTTCGGTGGCCAATCTGCAATTATTTAGCACCCAACCCGTAATAGTTGAAGGGGATACGATGGGGCTAAAGGTGGAAATGTCACACAACGGGGGCGAATTTTGGTTAATGACCGAAAGTACGGGAAGGATAAAGATTAGGAAAAAAGGGCATTTTGCGTATTTTGATACGGTAGACGAATTTAATGCCGATAGTCTAAATGGGCAAGATAGTACCTATTATTTAACCCGCTTAGATTCCGTTTATTTTGATACCTTAACAGGAAATGCAAAATGGTTTTTAACGAATGGGGATAGTCTTATTTTTAATTTGGATGGTCGGTATTTGGAAGCGGAGGTAGACGGTAGCACGACCAACGAATTACAAACTATATCGAAGTCAGGCAGCACGGTAACTTTGTCGGATGGCGGCGGCACTTTTGAAGATACGAACACCCAATTGAGTGAAGCGCAAGTAGATGCCTTTGCGGACAATAACGGGTATTTGGAAGCGGAGGTAGACGGTAGCACGACCAACGAATTACAAACTATATCGAAGTCAGGCAGCACGGTAACTTTGTCGAATGGTGGCGGCACTTTTGAAGATGCGAACACCCAATTAAGTGAAGCGCAAGTAGATGCCTTTGCGGATAATAACGGGTATTTGGAAGCGGAGGTGGACGGTAGCACGACCAACGAATTGCAGACTATATCGAAGTCAGGCAGTACGGTAACTTTGTCGAATGGTGGCGGCACTTTTGAAGATGCGAACACCCAATTAAGTGAAGCGCAAGTAGATGCCTTTGCGGACAATAACGGCTATTTGGAAGCGGAGGTAGACGGTAGCACGACCAACGAATTACAAACTATATCGAAGTCAGGCAGCACGGTAACTTTGTCGAATGGTGGCGGCACTTTTGAAGATACGAACACCCAATTAAGTGAGGCGCAAGTAGATGCGTTTGCAGATAATAACGGCTATTTGGATTCAAAATGGACAACAAGCGGCAATAATATATATAATAATAATTCTGGCAATGTAGGGATAGGCATAATTCCAGCGACAAAATTACACGTTAACGGGAGTATTACAGCAGAGGGATATATAGGCGGAAAGCGAAGTTTAGGGGCGACCCCTAGCACCAACCCAGATAATAATATATTATTCAGCTTAAGAAATAACGATAAGTCAACAGACTCACGAATTTTTGACTTAACAACCGACCAAAATAATAACGCTGTTTTTCGGGCAATTTTGACAAACTTTAATTTTACGGGGGGCAATGTGGGCATAGCAACTGCAAGCCCTACACAAGCCCTTCACATAACAGGAAACGCAAGGATAACAGGGGCGTTATTTGATAGCAATAATAGCGCAGGAACAATCGGACAAAAGTTATCAAGTACGGGGACGGGGACGAATTGGGTAGATGATATAGATAATAATACAACCTATACAAGTAGTAATGGTATCCAATTAGTAGGTACGGATTTCCAATTACATTTAGACAATCTTTCGACCGAAAGCAGCCCCGTATTAGCGGATTATTTGCCGATTTTTGATGTATCACAGAACACGGAAAACAAAATAACACTTTCAACTTTAAAATCCTTAATAGATACCGACACCAACACCCAATTAAGCGAGGCACAAGTTGATGCATACGCTAATAATAATGGCTACCTAACGAGTTTTGTTGAAGTGGATGGAAGTATAGTAAATGAATTGCAATCAATATCAAAATCAGGAAGTACTATTTTTTTGTCAGGCGGGGGCGGTAGTGTGACCGATACGGATACCCAATTAAGCGAGGCAACGGTGGATAGTTATGTATCAAATAACGGGTTTTTTAGTTCGGTAGGTACGGGTTTAGATATAAGTGGAAGCACTATAAATTTAGATTTTTCGGAGTTTGGGTATGATTCAAGTTTAGGAGGTTCTTCTTATTTTGTATTTGAAGAAGGGGGGCTAGAAAAAAGGATTGATTATACTACATTGGCGGGATTAATTGATACAAATACGCCCTATAGTTGGGGAATAAAAGGAACAACGGGCGGAGTACAAGCCGTTTTAGATAATGCAGAAATGACTTTTTTCGGTGACTTATATTCGACTTGGACGGTTGGCATTTTAGGAAGTAGCCCCGATGTTTTTGCAAGCCTAAACATTAACGAGGCGCAACTTAGAGAATATATAAACCCCGACCATGAATATAGCGAAAAATCAACGAATCAATATAGTGTCAGTAATGACCTTATTTATCAAAGAACATTCACTTTCGGAACGGTAGTGGTAGACGGCTTAGAATCGCAAACTTTAGGCTTTACCATAAATGATTTAATTTCTTCAAAAATACGGGCGGATTTTGGAACTAGGAAAATGACAGGAAACGGCGGTATTTTTAATGAAGTTGATAATTACGATTTATTGAGCTGGGTTGAAACAAGCGGAACAGACCAATTAAGAGTAACAAACAGGGGCGGAACTACGGCAACAAATGTATATGTCACAATATATTACACAAAATAAATAACATGAAAAAGATATTAATTTTAGGCTTTTTACTTTTCGCATATATGCAAATTTCTTTGGCTCAACTTAGGGTGGATGCTAATAGTCAATTACATATCGGCGGCACTAGTCCGACTGAACGCCTCGACGTTAACGGGGCTATTCGGATAGGGACGACTAGCAATACCAACGCGGGGACTATTCGATATTTGAGTAACGTATTTGAAGGGTACAACGGAACGGCTTGGGTAGATTTGTCTAGTCCTTCAAAGTGGACACTAGCAGGTAATAATATTTATTTCAATACGGGCAAGGTCGGAATAG
>Ga0208134_1000847_pt1 | contig 19222 bp, 19 predicted proteins | sample VirMetDEL_Mar_31_FD_184515 | JGI IMG/M metagenome (GOLD analysis project Ga0208134, IMG submission 184515) | Aqueous microbial communities from the Delaware River and Bay under freshwater to marine salinity gradient to study organic matter... | ecosystem: Environmental > Aquatic > Marine >... | reverse complement strand
CTAGCTTCTTCATCTGGATATACAAATATATTAGCCATATGTTCTGGTACAGATGTCAGTTTTAAAACTTCTGTATTATCAGGTTGAAGTTCGTACTCCTCAACTGTATTTGATGAACCTATTATTTTCTGAACCTTTAAATATGCATCTGGGTATAAATCGTTACCCACTTCATAATTCATTTTTATCGCCATAACTGTTTTTTTGTCTATACCCTTTCAATGGTACCATTTTTTAAATCCGTCTCAATATCTCCTTTGTAGAAGTAGTTAGTTCTTCCTCCTGCGTTGTATACATACTTACCATTTTTAATCTTTATTATTTTCATAATATTCATAGGGTGGTCTTTCCCGCCAGGAAAATCAGTCTTTCTAAATTGTTGTCTTAAATATTTCTTATCAGGATTAATTTGAACATCCCCATCAGTACTTTCACCAACTAATTCAGGAAACTTAACTGTTAATTGTTTCAGCATCTGCTCTTCCATCCCGACTGACGTGATGATATATTCCATCGTTTCACCATCAACATCCATCTCCTCCAACATCTCAATAATTTCATCGACACGTGGATCGTTTACATTCTCTGTTATTCTTTTCCTTTTAGAAAATTCAGCTCGTAATCCCGTTAATAATTTCATCTTATTCCTATTTTTTACTAATAAATATCTATAATATCGCTTTAACTTGTTTTAAATTCTTACAATTATAATATCTTTTGAATTTACCATACATTGCAGTGCTCCCAACATTAAAATGTTCACATAATTGATGTAAATTCATTTTTGTTGTTTTAATAAGATTTGTCAGTTCATCTTTGTCGACATGACGATATGATGGGTTATTCTCACCTTTTAACTTACGGTCTGAAAGCCGTTTACATCGAACTTTATATTTAATCTCGCCTTCTTCTCCATATCGCTCAATAAACCATTGTAATGTATAACGTCCTTTGGCTGATATTGATTGTCTAGATTTTGTTTCTTCTGTGACTTTGATTCCATGTCTAGGATTAGATTCTCCTGGAAAAGACATTTTCTTTTTGTTGGCAGCTGTATGTGTTTTTTCATAGAATGAATTCTTTTCACCCATCATACGAGCACTACAAGCCTCAACATATTTAGCATATTTTTCTGGGCTTAAACCTGAAATGCAATCACCTCCTGCTCCTCCTTTAGCTATGTTATAATAAATTTTAGAGTTTACAGCATCTGTAATCTCAATCCAATGGATTTCTTTTTCATTTAGTTCTTCTATAGTTTCACAATGATCCAGTATAGATTTGACGAAATTCTCTTTGCCATGTTTGACGAATGCTCTTTTAAGTAATGTCCCACTGCCCAAATACTCTGGATCGTTTTTTGAATCTTTTCCGATGTACCGATTTCCATTTATTTTATTTATTGTTTCATATATTACCATAGAGTATTTTACTATAAATATCTTCTATGGCAATATAAACACTCATTATACATAAAAAAAGGGTGACATTTCTGCCACCCCTTGTATTATTCAATATAAATTTCTATTATATTGTGTCTAGTCCTTCTACGAAAATTTTCCCGTAAAATTCGGGCCTCAATATTTCCTTAGCGTATCGAGTCATTACAGCCTTTCTAGGTGTAAAGTTGTCTGGATCATGTACTAATGGAGTCATGATTAGTGGAATATACGGAGCATAAACTGCACCAGTTTCGAGATAATTACTACCTCTATATCCAACAAGCATCACATTCTCCTTCATATATGGGCATTTATAAACTTGATAAGTGTTATTCACCATACCAATTTTTCTTGTACCCATTCCGAATTGGCTCTTAGTACCATCTGTGTCTGCTGCATATCCTGGTATAGATTCTAATACCGTCGCAACTGATGGGTTGGTAACGATAAAGTTGGCACCACCTCTGAATGTCAATTGATCAATTGTATTAGACATTTTCTGGATCTTAGTTCCAATAGTCTGGAACCATGTTCCTTGATTGTATGCACTTGCATTTGCCGATGTTTGAGCGAATGTTTGTGACGTAGCATTATATTGGTAACCTAATCTAGCTGACCAGTAATCTGTAGTTTGAGCGCTTACTCTCAACATATCCAAGATTTCTAAATCAATTTCTCTAGATACATACTCTCCAAGAATTCCTGTCAACTCTGCTTCTGCATCTACGTTTTGATACGCGTTGATGTCTTGAGCAAATTCTGGTGTCCACATAGCCTTTAGCTTACGCGTTTTAGCAGTTAATGCTTGAGAGTGGAACTCCAAGTTAAGTTCTGGAATATCTAGCGGCTCTTCCTGAGTCTTCATTTCCTCAAAATCACCTCTAGTTGTATCCGTTGGTTGTTTGTGGTAATAAACAACTAAATCTGATGCGTCAACTCCTGATCCAGATACTAAAAATGTCACTAATGAATCATCACTTGACACTTGAGTAAATTGGTTAAATTGAGTCTCGATATTTGCACTAGATAATGTCCAAGCTCTTGCTCCTAATAAATCTGGATTTCCTAACGAATCAACACTAATAGTAACTTTATATAAATCCGTTGCATCTACACTTGCTGAAAAGTTACTATCAAAATTAATATCTGTAGTGTTATTCGCCGCGGCCATTGATGCTGTTGCCGCACCAGGAGTTTCGCCCGTCGCCATTAATAATGCGCTTGAACTATAATCATTAATTGTATATCCGAATCTGCCTTCACCGTAAAGACCGCCTGTTGCTACTGCAGTACCTTTTTTGGCATCGGAGACACCCCAGATACTATCATTTTGAGAATTGTTCCCAGCTCCAGTAGTAAATCCTGGCTGTCCTGTTCCGTATTTGAATTCTAACCAGAACACAAGTCCTGATGGTAGGTTCATTGGTTGAACTGAAACGAAATCTTTAGCTGTAATTTCACCGAAGATTCTTCTAATCAACGGAAGTGCTACTCCCGCCCACTCTTCTGATCCGCCGTTAGTACTAGTACGGTTTGCTTCCGTTACTAATTGCTTAGCTTGATTTTCGAGTAATTGTGATACAACACCTTGGTTGTGATCGTCTAGTCCTTCCAATAGACCTGTTCTTCCCCATTTAGAATTCAACGCAATTACTTCATTACGTCTTTTCTTATGGGCATCCTTTGGTAATAAATCTTGAATATTCATTATTTGATTTTCCTTGTTTTTTTAAATTAAAAAAGTTTAGTTGCGGAAATTATTTTCCGATTCCAGCAAGCTCTTTCCATCTTCCTGAGAAATTAAAGTTCTCATTCAATCTCTTTGGTCTAACTGTCTTAGTAGCTTTAGAAGCTGATTCAACAATTTTTTGCTGTTTAGCTTTTGACATTGTTTCCACTAAAGTCGCGTATGTAAGTTGAACTTCGCGAACTGTCTGACATCTGTCAAATGCTTCTAGGATCTTAACCTGTTGTTTAGGTCCTACATTGTGATGATTAATGACTTTCGTCAAGAACAATAATTTCGAGTTCATCATATTGACTTCGTTGATAGTGTTCTTTTGTGTCGTGATCGCTTTGTAAGCTTCTTTAAGATGCGCTTTCAATTGACGGTTTTCTCTAGTCAACTGTCTGTTTTCAGTAGCCATTTCTTCATCTGGCTCGTCTTCCATTGGCTCATCGTCTCCGCCTTCCATTTCTGCAATCATTGCATCTATGTCTTCTGAAGTCAATTCTGCCTCGTCGTCATCTTCCATGTCGCTTTCCATAACGTCGTCTACAGGAGCTTCTTCTTCATCCTCTAGTTCACCGTCTAACTCTCTTAAGATCTCATCTAGTTCTGAATCCATATCCATGTCTTCATCTTCCATTTCATCTAAATCGTCAGCTGGTGTTCCATCTTCACCATCATCAACATATGACTCCTCGTCTACTGCAGGTTCCAAGTCCATTGATACGTCATCCATTTCTGGTTCGTCCTCAACTTCTCCTTCTTCTGATAGTTTCTGCGAAATCATTCGTCTTACTGTTGGCTCAAATGTTTCTTTAAGTGTTCCGATTGCAGCCTGTAAAGCAGTTTCTTTTACAGCTTTAGCATCTGCGATCACTTCATTCAATAAATTTGAATTAATGTTCATACAAAATTTCTTTATTTGTTTTGCAATTTAAGATTATTAGAATCTTAATAGTATAGTTTTTTGAATTGTTAACCGAAGTATTGAGACTTGGTATTGATGTGCTAACAATATATATCAACAAACACAGAGAAACTGTTAGAAATTAAATTATTCTAACAGTTTCTAAATTAAATTCTAGCTAAACTCTGCTTTCTTTGTAAATATTTTGCCTTTGATGCCTGCTCACGTTTAATAATTGACGGCTTTATATAAACCTTTCTATTATAAAGCTCTTGCATTCTACCAGATTGCTTTAACTCACGCTTATAAACCTTCAACGCTGTATTGATATCGCCGCCAATAACATTTGCTCCGACACCGCCTTCAAGGCTTGAGAGTTCTAATTTTTTTCTTTTGTTCATGTAACTTGTTTATATTATTATTATTATGTACTTAAATTATTTAATATGTTGCTAAATTTATTCTCAAATTCCGTAGTTATATTGTCCCAATCCTTTTTGAATGTCTCAATGTCAACATCACCATATGATTCGTCAATTAACATTTCTGTGTGCATTAGCAAGTCGTCAACTACATCTCGCAAAGTTTCTACTGCGGATGACATATCACGTTGATTGTAGCTGCCTGCCTCTTTGACAGATACTTGTTGCCGCCTCTTTAATTGTTGGTCAACCATCAATTCGACTAGTTTTAAAAATTTTCTATTCATCATGCACCTTTATAATTTATATTGTATATACGTTAATATAAGTAAAAGTTATGATATATCATAATATTTACCAAGAATTTCTGCAATATCTTCATAACTCGATTCAAGACGTTGTTGAAGACTGATTAACTCCCCGCCCGTCTTTTCAAATACTTTATATGATTCTTTCATCTGTTTGATATGTCTCTGTACCGTTGGACCATCAAACCAATTTTCTGTTTCCTGCAACGTAAGCTTCTCTGCAGTTTCAATAAGGTCTTTGATTTCCGAAATACGTTCCTTCAAATCCTTAGCTCTGTATATAGATGAACCGTGCGCACTAAATTGTTTACACCGATCCAAGAATGCTTGTTTATCCAACGTATTATATTTAGCATCGCCTCCAAATTCAAAATTCTCATTGAGGAGTGCATTTTTCAGTTTAAATGTTGCCATAGTTTTTTCTGTATTATAATTTATGCAGTTTTGATACTTTTACGAAATTTAACCATCTTATCTGTATATGCCTTCAAAGAATTTAAATTATCTTTAAACCTATTAGATAATGATTTATATTCTCTACTAGATGTGTCTGCAGTTTGCATCTCATTGTGATATTGTATTACATATTGGTAATGGTAAAATACATCCGACATTGTATACATAACGTCTTTAGCGTTAAATCCGTACCCATCTGCTGTATTGAATTGTAATGCTGAACTACCAAAACCGCGATTTGGTTCTTTTGGTTTCTCATCAACAAATTTCTTAGTCAATTCCTGTGATATTTCCATAGCAAGTCTGACTAACTTATCCGCTGGGCCAGTTCCTTGTTTACTAGTTCTAGCAGCTAATATATCTTTATATCGTTGTTTGTTAGCTTGTGCAACTCCACGGTATGCATCTTTAACAAATGTATATGAAGATCCAGACATAGATTTATCTGCAGTTATATATTTTGTTATCCGCTTCTTATATTCTGTTGCGGCTCTTAAAGCTCCTGCTTTTTGGTCTCTACGTTTACTAACTAAATCACTTGTGTCTGTCATTTTAGCTTTAACAATATCAATACTAATAACATAATCAACTGCTGGTGATATTGATTTGAACGACACATCACCGCTGCCCATTCCACCCATTCTCGTGTCACGGCTTTTATACCCAGTAGATTTACTTTCACCACCAACTACCCATAATGCCTTTTTGCCTCTTGTGACAGCTAATATTGGTAATGCGATATCGTTATAACCTTTACCTTTGATGCCCATCGTATTCAATGTTTTTCGGTCCTTTGTAGTAACCCAAATATTAATTGCATCTTTTCTACTCACAGCTTCAGCAGGAGATAATTTTTCTACAGCGTCTGGTGGTATTTTATCAAATGCAATCTTACCTAAGTGTTGGGGCTTTCGTAATTGGTAGAAAAAATCCCGTTGTTGATCACCTGACCATGTTTTGGTAGTTTTAATTAACTTCCAAAGTGTCGATAATGCAGGCGAGGAAAAAGCCTCTGCTAAATTTGCATGTTCTTGTAACTTACGCCTGACTACGTTTTCGACGATTCGCTTAATTCTAGTTTTTGTAATCTTCATCTGTCCTGTTTTATTTTATAAGCAACATTGTCCGCTCAATTCGCAAATTATATCACGTATTAATATATGCGCTTCTTGTAATGGCGCTGGTTTGTATACAGTTCCCTCAGAAATTTGTTTCATGAAAGCTCCTTGTGTGCTTGGATTGCTAACAAAATCCCAACAAACTAATTGAAAATCAGGTTGTACTTCCAATGTGGCTTCATCCAATTGTCGGACACTTCCCATACCCCTTGAGCTTATACCAAGTGTCACGCCTGATTTAAATAGCTCTTGTAATATTCGCCCTGATGGCGTATTTAATACTTCAACTTTACCCCAAATATCATCACCCCGCCATTCTAAATTGAGTATATTGTGTGACACATTTCGTAAGTTGACTACACTCGATTCTGGATGGTCTAGTTCGCCTAAGGCTCTACGTTGTTTTATTTCAACGTCTTGATATCTCGTAGCTTCCCGCTCTAATATAGGCCGCGGATAGATCCTGCCATTAGCATTTTTAGCTCCAGCTCTTTGTAACGGTCCTTCAACAATAAATTTGCCATTATTTTTGGCAATTGATTCATTGATGGAGTTCACATCATATGTAAATGGTGTATATTCTAATAGGATGTTTTTCATAATTTTTATTATTATTTGAAAATCTCATCGTTTTGTGATTCATCATTCATGTCACCTGTTGATAGCCCCGCCCAAATAGCTTTAAGTTGTGATGCGATATCAAGAGCTTCCGTACCAGAATAATTATCGGGAAAAGACCAAGAATCTACTCCTACAATCTCTGCTTGTTTAGAGGCAGCCTTTAATAATTTTTCCAACTTTTTAAGTTCCCTGTTATTTGATGTAGGGTCTGCTTCTGACAATTCTTCATTTAATGATTCTTTGAAAAATCTCTTATAATTTTCTGCTAATATATGTTTCATTTGCTAAATTCTCTTACTTTATTTCCTAATTTTAATAACCGCTCAGATATCTTTCCGAACTTTTTAATAGTCGATTTTAAAAACACTGATTGGTCTGCGCCTATTTCCGTCTTCAATTTCACTACACGTGTCAATGCCCTATCCACCTCTAATAACTGCTTGGATATTTCCTTTATACTATTATTAATTTTTTGTTTGGATGTAGACGACGTGTCAGATTTAAAATCTTTATATGAAAGCTCGTGAATTTGTTTCATATACGTTTCAAAAATTGATGGTTCTGTATATGTATATTCCTTAGGCTTCTTAGCCTTATTTTTCTTTTTACTATTCGAGAATGCATATGGTGTAAGATACTCACCGCCTGCACTAGATGTTGAATTTTCCTCGTCGAGGCCATTCTTTAATAATGCATCAATATATTGAACCTTTATCATATCCTCTTTAGATCCAGACCATTTATCACCAAATCCAAATCCTGCTCTATTTAATTTAGCCTTTGCATCTTCAAGATCTTTTTTAGGCCACGTCTTCACATCTTCAGCCCATTCTAAATCCATCAACGGATCACCCTCTAGAGCTTCAATTTGGCCCTCATCCAAGTTAACATTTTCATTTAAATATTTAATTATGTTACTCATATGCGCTCCTTTAAATAATCTATCAATGCATAATATTTAATCATTGATGATATATGGGCGTCTTCAATCCTCTTAGCAGAAGTAACTTCAGTTGTCAAATTAGTAACTTCCTTCAATTTAATTTTTAAAGATGGGTCTGTAATTTTACCCGCTAATGATACCAATGATTCTTGTATTGCTGACACTTCTTTATAAATATAATTTTTGAATGGTGATAAACTCGTATTTTCATTAATGAATCTACTCACTAATATTTTTTGTTTTCCGTTCAAGCCTTTATATTTAGTATTAAATTTCTCAATGATCAGTTTCAATGCTAATTTTTTAACATCGTCTGCTTGTTCATTAAATAAAGTTCTAGGTGTCTTGGCAACATTAGGTATAGTTATAGGACTAGTCATATGCTCTAATATCGTATCATAACAGTCAATATGACCAACTGGATTGGATGCTGACGTATACTCGAATAACTTATATATTGATGCATACAATTTATAATCTGGCATTCTTGAATCAAAGAATGTCTCTACAACATAGTTCTTCTTTATCTCACCAATTAAATTGTATTTCTCTCTATTTAACTTTTTAGCTTCGATGTTAATTCGCTGCTCAAGAATGACATCAACTAGTTTTAACGCTGTTGATTCTTTTTTATTCTTAGTTTCCATCAATGCTTGGTAGCATGCTAGCTCTTGATGTAATGCTGTGCCTTCTTTGAAGAATTTCTTGATTATATCCAAACTCACATTGTTACTGCTCGTAAGAACATCCATCGCAACTTGTTTCGACAACAGCTCGAATATAATTCCTGTATTTTTATATTTTGAATGTTTAAATTTCTGCATTGATTACATGTCCAAAGATTTATTAATAAATATTAAAATTTACCATTAAACAGTTTCATCAAGTGATGATTCTCCACTTAAATTACCATTATCGGTATCATCTGAACCAGCTTCTTGTGATTCATGAAGCTTAATTATCTGTTTTTCCATTGATTTTAATAGCGATCCCCAATCTTTACCCGCTGTCAACGGAGTCTGCATCGCTAATCTTCCTGTGGGGTCTCTACCTAACGACGGATCTCTCTCTCGTTCCCACGATCCAGGTTCTGTAGGCCTTCCTGAATTCCCTGGACGCTGGTCAGGCTTGAATATGTGTTTAACATCCTGTGACGGTGTGTCAGCGAATTTACCTGATTTGCCAGCTAATTGCATTGATACTATATCGTGTGGTGTACCAAACGATTTACCCGTCGTTTTAGGATCGTTACCTTCGCTAGCTATCTGTTCCAACCTAAACGCTCGCATCTTATCTTGTATGACAAGGTCGCGTTCTGCTTTCCATTCCGTTTCATTCATACCGTAGATGTTTTGATAAATCCATTGTTCTGAATGAAGTCCTTGTTCTTTTATGTTGCCTACCAATGTCGCCTTCTCGTTCATTAAATCCACCTTTTGTCTTTCGTATATTAATGATGGAGTTGACAACTCTAATTTAAAATTGATTAATTCTTCGCCGCGGTACCCTTGCATATATAAATGTATATGTCCAATTTTCTCTAGTTCTGAAACAACTATCTTTTGTATACGCTCAATAAATCTTGCGAACTTAACATCCTCCGCAGCTAGTGTGCCTTTGCCCTCAACACCTTCATCATATCCTAAGTATGCATTCGGTATTTTCAAGAATGCCATCATCTTAACTCGGAGATATTCTATATCTTCCATCGACCCATCGTTACCTAAACCATCCAATGTTGTTATTTCCGTTGCTGAATCACCCCCTCTAGTGGGTAAGAAGAAGTCCTCAAGCATATTCATTAAATTGAATCGCAAATTGTAATCACCAGTTTGCGGATCTATAAATGGCACCTTTTTCATTTGGTTGGATACTGCCTCGATGTGTTGATCAATTGCATTATCTGGTAAGTTACCTACATCCAATTTAAATATACGACGTTCTGGCGCTCTCATGATACGGTGTATTAACATCGCATCTTCCATCATTGTTAATTGCTTCCAAATTTTCCTAGCTCCTTCCAACATTGATTTACCATACGGCAAATACATAGTGTCTGTCAATACTCTAAAGTGTGCAATTTCATGAAAGTCAAATATATTCTTTCCAAAGTTTTGTACAGTATCGCCTTCATATACGTATTGAGTCTGATCCCCATTTGGACCTCCGTAATCATCACGTTTTAAAAGGCTTGGATGAATTGGGATCGCATCTACGACGCCGACTGTCGGTGCTGTTGGCAAATATAAAAATAAATCACCGAATTTACATAATGTCCGCACCCAATGCCATAGATTGAATTCAATATTCAAAATGTCGTGATATAAGTTATGTAAAATTGCTTTCTGTTTCGGGTCGTCAGTAGTAATAGTTAACACACGACCGTGTTCATTTTTAACCGTACACTCATCTGCATATATGTCTAACGCTGCTGATAATATAGCGTCTGAATCCATAGACTCATAGTCAATATACATATTAGTACGCGCTGCATCAATTTGCGCCATATCAGAAGGTGATGAATAACCACTCCCTTTATAACTTTTATTGTGTAATGTACTCCTCACACCAGTAAATTGTCCTGAGACTGCGTTTCCAATAGATTGGAGTTTATCATAATCAATAGTCTTTAACCTATTGCCTGGCATCCGCTTAACGATCACCTTTTGATTAAACATCCTGTTTAAAACATCTGTTATTGCTGCCATAATATTATATTATAAAATTTTTAATGCCTACCTTATATTTAATTATAATAACCACTTTGTAGATATAGTATTCCCTCGAGGATCTTTCATTGTCCAATAGTCATTATTCATTCTCTGTGGTGTATACACCTTTTTCTGTACGTGGTTAAGTGCCTTCTCAGTTATACCTAAGCCCAACTGCTTCATTTTCAATGCAGTATCTTTAATAAATAGTGCAATTCCAATGGCCATGACGGCATCATCCTTACGCCCTGGTCTAGCTTGTGCCTTTCCTCTCAACCAAACAAAGACTAATAATTGGTTATGTAATCGTTTAGAATACATCTTCAGTTCCCTTTGCTCAAAAATACGCTCGACCTTATTGATAATCATTGGCCTGTTAGCTGTTGTGGTTGTAAATCCAGGAACCATATCCTTTTTCTGTTTAAGGTCATAGTTTTTAGCTATGTGTTTAGCAGGATCAACATAATTATCACTTCTGTACGTATAGTATAAATTTGAATACCCTGTGTCTATTGCTTCCTGTACTGCATCATAGCCGATATTTTTATTTTCTATCACTAATAATGCCGAATTGTATTCCGTTGCAATTGCGACTGCCATCTGGCCAAGAGTCCTAGGTGGTACTTGTCCTATCCATTCAGCGACTTGTTCCATAGTTGTCACATCAATAACTTCAATCGCTGAATCATCCCCTCCGTCTCCACGTGCAACGTCTGCTGACACAATGTAATCGTGAGTGTAATCAACGCGTTTCCAAATCCAAAAGTCTCTAAGCTCGCCCCTCGTCTCGATTGGATCTTTAATCATATTTTCGCCATACCATTTTAAAGCTTCACCTTCAACTACAGTATGTCCAGATGTTAAGAAGTCGCAGTCACATTCTTGTGATGCTTTCCTAGCTCCAAGATCTTGAGTCTGTTGGTCTCTCCATTTTTGATCTCTATCTGGATGTAAATCCCAATTCAATTTAATTGGATTGAATGGATCTAAACCTTCACTGTTTACGCCTTCATCTGCTTGAGCCCACAATGTATGAAATATGTTACCTACACCATTCGGTGTTGATAATAAAATTGCGTCCCCACCAGTGGCTAAAGTCAACTTAGCCGAAGTCCAAATCTCCTCCATACTATCAACAAATGCAGCTTCATCAATAATTAATAATGATAATGCTTCAGATCTACCAGCAGTTGGTGATGATGATGTAGCCTTAATAACTGAACCGTTCTCGAATGATAATTCCAATTTATTGTTATCGACAACTTTAGTCTTCAACCAAGATGGGAGTTTTTGATACATAACCTTAACTTTATGTACCAAGTTTTTAGCTACGTCTTGAGTTGTTGCAATCACAAGAACTTTATAATTGTCCTTGAATAACATATTCATTAACGCATATGATGCCACTAATGTTGAAATTCCCATTTGGCGGGACTTCAATATGATATTAAATCTATGTTGTACTAATTGTTGTAACGTCTTATCCTGGAATGGATAAAGATTGAACGGTATAATACCTTCAATAGGATGCTCAACCTTACAATATTTTCGGATCGCATGGCTGTAGTCTTGGGTACATCTGATGTACTCATTTCTGACTTGTTCCTTAAGGTTTAGTTCTGACATATATTTTATAATTGAGCTGCCAATTTGGCTCCAGTATATAACATAGCAGTTGCAGTAAGTCCGCCCGCTATAAGGTTAAATGTTTTAGTTTGATACCACTGTTCCTTCTCGATTGTTGGAAGTCCTATATCTACGTATTTAGCTACAAAACCTTTGTACATCTCAACTTCGATATTTTTCAACCGCAGTATCGATTCGTTATTAGAATTTAACGCCTCTAAACTGTTAACTTGTGCGTTAAGAGATACTATTTGTTTGTATTGTATTGTATCCCTATGCTCCAAATCCTGTATTTTTTGTGCTGTCTCAATGATTGTAATCACTGGGACTGTAACAGAATCTCGAATCATCTGACCGAATGTAATCTGGTTAGCTAATACAAATAATAATAATAAACACATTCTCATATTAATTACCTTTTATAATGTTTAACGCATCCTCTAAACTAAGAGTTGTTGTATCTGTTCTACTCAATTCAAATTCTAATATATCCAATTCAGCCTTCCTTGCTTGGATATCTTCCAATGTGATTATATTTGAATTTTCTAGTAATCCAATACTATCTTGAAGTGGTTTAAATTGTTGGAATTGTGATTGTGCTAATTCAATCCTGAGTGCTTTGAGTTTATTTGTATGACTTCGCATCCAAAAATAACCGCTGGCAAATACTATTACTATTGCTAATAATACCCATTTGGTTCCATTTGATTTAGGTTCTTCTGTATCTAGTTCTAATTTCATTATGTATATTCCTGTATATTATTCAATGCGAGCTTTTTATACTCAGTGTATTCGTCTAATAATTGGTCAGCTGCTCCTGGAGCCCCGTTCCACTTCTCCTCCTTTCCATCTGCACTCATGTAACCTGCGCCACTTTTCATCTGTTCCACAACCATCTCAATTTCTTTATCAGCTTGCTCAAAGAATGCATTAGCATTTCCCAACATTTGTTCTTGTTCCCACTCCTTATAGGTGCCATCTGCTTTCATCTGACTTTCAAATCTGAATTGGCAATCTGCACACCGCCCAAACTTTGCTCTGAAACGATCATCTAATCGAGTGCGTTCCGATTCAGGTGTTTTACAGTCAGCAAGGCAATTTGGATATGACCGTAAGAATGCTCGTACCTCTGACATCACATGATCGTATGCGGATTTTTTAGTCCTATAACCTTTCTCTTGTGTCCACACCGCAACGATGTTACCGTCTTTATCACATTCTTCCCACGTTTCACCAACAGTACGTTTTTTCGTACGTTCCGCTGCTGCTGTTTCAGTGTCATATCCCTTAGTAACTTTAGTTTGTGTAAAGTGGGCACCCTCCAACATATCGCGGAGGGCTTTTATATTTTGTAACTTGTTAGTCTTATTCATACTATTCTGTTTCTGATCGCGTGCCTTTGCTTGAAGAACGCAAACTAGCCATCACCTTGCTTAATTGACTTTTAGGCACTCCTACCATATTTGCAAATCGCACGATTGCTTGGGCTTGTTCCTGTGGAGTTTTAAATGTCATATACGCACTCAATGGTGATTTTCCAAGCCTATCAAAGAATTTCTCGACACGTTGTTTGTCTTGTTTCTTCGGAGCCTCTTCAGACAAGTTCGTATCCGAATCTTGTAATGCTTGTTCTACAAGTAGTTCAACTAATTTTTCAATTTTTTCTAATTCAGAGAGTTTCATGTTATTCCTTTAGTAATATATATCTATTTGGTTTAAATTAACTTATAATTCCGAAGGGTACGGCAATTTCATTCTATCTAATGTAGTTTTATACCCTTTAATGATATCTCTGCGCAATTCAGGAAAACGGAATTTGGAACTATTAAATAAATCAAATGCCTTCTCAAAATTATTGATATCTGAAAATGATGTATATTTATCAAATATAAACTTAGCAAATTTGTTCATATCACCATATAACTTAACCACTTTAAGTTTTTCACGTTTACCTTTAGCATTTGTTTTAAAGTCGACGACTTGGACACCCTTCTTCCAATTTATCTGTAATTTACGCTTCACATCAGGAGATGATGTATTAAATATAACTTTGGATAATATCTCAACAAATAACAAGTTGCGATACACTGCCTTATACAACGATTCGTCAGCTCCTGATAATGCGTCTCGCATCCAATTCAAGTCTCCAATCATTACATCAATTTGTGCCATTGCTAATTCATCCCCTTGTGTGCCTTTACGATCCAATGTCACGTTTTGTTGATTGCCGCGTTTATCAACCACAGGAACTACTAAGTGGAATTGATCCAATCCCTTAACTATTTTATGTTGTCCTTGATGTGAATCCAAAAACGTCTTTAAATCTTCCCAAAATGTTTCAACTTCAATCGGCGTCAATTTAACTATATCCTCAACATCAATTGCGATATCGACGTCTCCGAGAAATTCTTTATTTTTGTTACCTACAATATCATATTCCAATTTACCTAAACCAAATTGCTTTAAGCCATTAGATACTGTAGATTCTAAATATTCTCGTGGAACTAATGAATTAACTCCTGGGATGTTGCCTCCTTCAGTTATTAAACCTTCTGTTCGGAATTTGACTAATGACAATATCCTATGTATTGGCATGAATGATCCAGTCATTTTAAACATTTTCCCTTTATACATAAACACAAGTCCTTCAGTAGGTACAATTTTATCAAATCCTCCTAATGTTTGTATTTTATTTACATATCTTTTCAGTTTAGCAATATCATCAACACTCCCAGTTGACCTGATTGTCCTTATTGATGCAGCTAATTGTTTCCGTATCTTTTGTACTTCAGCTTTTGGATTTGCTGCTAAAAAGTTTGATGCAGAATCCATCACATCTACGCTAATTTTCAATATCAGATCTTCAAATTTGTCAATATTGCTTTGTTGCATAGAAGGCATTTTAGTCTTTTCAAATTGGATCAATTGTTCCAATGTAGCTTGGTTAGGTACATTTTTCCTATTTAATCTAAATTGTTTAGATACACCTGACCACCTATTTGCTATCCCAGTAACAATATCATCATCTTGTATGGCCATAACATCTCGTAAATATCTAGACCAAAACCTAATATAATACTCTGTGATTGTATCTGAATCAGTTAATCCGTAATCACCTTGGTATTTTTTTATATATGCATTATATGAGTTCAGTTTAGTTTCTGAATCTTTATGTGCTGCCATTTTTAAGACGACTGGTGGTATTATTTGGAATTTGTCTTGAATATCACCGTTAACTTTAGCAATCAATTTTTGGATGGTACCTCCTGCTGATGGGTACACCTTTACCTTTTTTCCGTTTTCATCAAATTCAATCAATCCATGTATTTGTAAATATGCAGATGGTCCATAATTAACTGTCATTGAATTTTCAGGATAAATAACTTCCAAGTTGGCAAATGCAAGTCCATTCTTGAATATAGAATTTAATTTGTTATCATCAATTTTAGATAGTGCTACATTCAAATCCTCCATTGCAAATACAAATGCATCATGGACTGAACCTCGACCTTTGAATTTTTGGCTCACTTGTTCAATATCCATCGGATTTAATATAGTCGTCTTATTTCTAGCGGCTTTGACTTTTCCATCTTTATATGTGACTAAGAGATTCATTCCATCTGTGTTATGAATTAATATATCATTTGCATAATAACAGTGGCGTTGTCCCACTTGTATATCATAGCGGATGGTTGAAAAATCAGCCAATTTAGTTATTTTATTTATTTTCATCTTTTTTAATTTTCAATACATCATCTGTGGTTAGTTCGTCAACACGCACATAACCCCTGTTCTCAGTATAAATTTTATGGTTGCCTGTGACTGTCAGTGATTTACCGTCCTCCAATAATAATTCATACCACCCGCCACTAACATCATTATTAAATCTATTTAAAATTGGTAAATATTCATCTTCTCCAGTCTTTTGATTGTAGGCTAATACCTTTTCACCAACATGATCATCGACAACTTTAGAAATTGGCGTCTTTCCAATACCTTCAACATCAATTAGTGAATCGCCAGAAATACATTTTTCAGTAACTGCACCCTCTATATCTAAATCACCTTCTAATGACCGTTTTATAATATCCTTCAAATCGCCAAATGTCATCTCGTCATCTTCAATAATGTGAGACATATGGCCCGCACCTCCTCCGCATGTTAATAACATGCGATCTTGTAATGGAGCAGGAGATGCTTGTATAGAATCTGCCAAATCCTTAATGCTGATGGATGATCTCCAATTCTTAGATTCATTTACAACAGCGTTAGAATCAGCTATTGAAAATTCCGCACCGAGATCATCTATTAATATATTCCCATCACGAACTGCTATTTTTTTAGCAAAATTCATCCATGCTTTAAATGCTGGATTACCTTTAAGATCTTTATAATAACTTGTACCTGCATTATCATCACCTGGAACACCTGTTGGGTAAAAGCTGACTGTAGGCACTGGACCATTCGGCCAATCTGTTACATGTTTCTCTAAAGATGTCATATCACCTATAATCCAATCAGTAACTTCCCATCCCTCAGGCCTTTTAGCTGTATCGTTCATTGAACTTTGATATGATTTTAAATCCCCGTACATAAATCTAGGGCCATCGTCAACAGATTGATTACCACCGATAGCTGACACTTCATCTAATGCTCCACCGTGATGTGTAGATTCTGTTGATTCATTAAATGAACTAAATTTGTCAGCTAAAAATGTATGTAATTTCTCATCATACCAACCATACAATTTTTTAAAGTTTTGAGGTGACGCTTGTGGTATAAATTGGCGGAGTTTAGTACCTGACATCGCTCCATATCCAGGAATTTGTATACTTACATTTGGAGCTACCACAATATACCCATGTCTATCTAAACCTTCGAGTTTGTCTTTGTTAACATATGGTTGAAAATATCCTTTAGATCCATCAACTTTATTATATTTTATTCTCCCAGCATCCTTCTCCCCATATATTACTACGACAGCTGTCGTATCTGAATCGAATTTATCTGTGAGTTCAATCGGTTTATATGGATTTTTAACTTTATAAATTTGTGATGCGGGTATCCCTGACTTAATCATCATGACCCGTTTCTCATCAAAATCCAAAGGTGATTTAGGTAATGATACTTTATCTGACGTTACAATGAACGTATTAGACGTGCCGAATTGCTTTTGAAGCCACTTGAATGTTTTCGCGTGGTGAGGACCAAATGGTTGGAACCTTCCTGGATATATTGCTATTATTTTCTTTATCATAATCGTATATAATTATCGTGTGTATGGTATTAACACCTTAATTTTTAGGACCTTTGTAAATGTATTCAATATATGATGGAGTTCCGTTCACGGTTGAAGTTGGCCTGATGGAGGCAACTCCAGTTTGTTTGGCTGCCGTAATAAAAATTCTATCATTTGGATTCACTTCCACCATACAATTAAATGTGAATGACGCTGTGGGTAATTGATATGCTGCTTGATCAGTGCTCCCTAAAACAGTTATTGGAGATTCAATCCACGGTGGCCTGCTTTGACTCACAACGACTGATAACCCAATTCCAAATGTTGCCCCGTACCAAATTGTGCCACTAACTTTAAATATAGATGATGATGGTATTGATACACCTACTGTATAATCACCTGGACTTTTACTTTCACCATTCGACTCCCACAATGTATTAAATGGGACTATTTGTGGTGTTCCTGTTAAAACTAGTTCTGTAGATGTGCCTTCTCCCGCATATCCAATATTCATAGTTGTCGGCCAGCCTGACGACGATGTTATGTTTATTTGATCTGATCCTGAAATTAATCCCTCAGGTAATTGTTCACTGCCGCTAATTACTCCTAGTGGTAATTGTTCTGATCCTGATATTATCCCATCAGGTAATTGGTCACTACCACTAATAATTCCATCAGGTAATTGCTCTGATCCTGAAATTAGTCCTGCATTATTTAAGGTATTTATCGCAGTTGTATTGGATGCAATATCGGTAGCTATACTTCCAGATACTTCTGTAAATGATCCTGAGATATCATCTCGGATTTGTCCTGATCCTGAAATTAATCCAGAATTGTTTAGAGTATTTATCGCAGTTGTATTGTTTCCAATGTTAGTTACGTTATTCCCAATATCGGTAGCTATACTTCCAGATAATTCTGTAAATGATCCAGATATATTATCTTTAATTTGATCTGATCCTGATAGTATCCCTGTAGGTATATTGCCAACACTCAAATAGTCTATTTGCGCTGATCCTGATATTGTGTTATCAGGTAAATTATCTCGTATTTGATCTGATCCAGAAACTATACCGTCAGGTAATTGCTCTGATCCAGAAATTATTCCAACAGGTAATTGCGCTGATCCTGATATTGTGTTATCAGGTAAATTATTTTTAACTTGTTCTGATCCAGATACTATCCCGTCAGGCAATTGATCACTACCGCTGACTATACCAATGGGTATGTTGCCAACATTTAGATAATCTACTTGTGATGATCCTGATATAGTGTTAGCGGGAAGTCTTTCTGTTGACCAAGAACCTGATATATCAGCTGCAATTTGATTTGATCCTGATATTATATTGTCAGGTAATTGATCGCTACCACTAATTGTACCGCTAGGTAAATTATCTCTTATTTGATCTGATCCAGATACTAACCCGTCAGGTAATTGCTCTGATCCTGATATTGTCCCTGGCGTTTGAGTAAAAGGTTGTATATAATTTTCGCCATCTGTAAATTGATAAGCAATTGCAGTTGAAGAAGCTAAATCATCATCAACGGAAACTTGAAATGTTGCCCCAAAACTCCCAATACTTGCTGCACCGTCTCCTTGTACACCTATACAATAGTCTTCATTTGTATTTAATGTAAGTGTTATGGAGATAAGAGATGAATTGGTAGCTCCAATAGTCAATTCAGGAGACGTATCATCT
>Ga0208134_1000839_pt1 | contig 19318 bp, 17 predicted proteins | sample VirMetDEL_Mar_31_FD_184515 | JGI IMG/M metagenome (GOLD analysis project Ga0208134, IMG submission 184515) | Aqueous microbial communities from the Delaware River and Bay under freshwater to marine salinity gradient to study organic matter... | ecosystem: Environmental > Aquatic > Marine >... | reverse complement strand
TAAACACGTCTGTCATAATTATCAAGTAATCTTTTTATAATTGTTTTCTTGACAACTAATTTGAAATAGTGTCCCAACCACTTGGATGAGGTATACAGTGTTCTGTCTTTACCCCAGGTTTCATTGTTAGTAGTATATCACCACTAATACTTATTCGAGCTTCTTCTTGTGTATTTACTTCTGTGTAATGTAATAATCCACTAGGAAATACTATTAAATTATTTGTTCTTACAGGAATAATGTAACTAGAAAAATTAAATTGATTCCAATCAACAATGTATTGATCGGTCGGTGGAATAAATAAACCTGTTTGCGCAGCTAGTTCTTTTTCAAACCGTATGTTGCCCATGTCATTATTACGTACATAATAAACAAAACTAAAGTGACTAGCGGTGTGTTTGTGACTAGCGATATGCTGATCTTTAACAGTGTAAGTAGCCCATGCTTTTGTTATGTGAACATCAAATTTATCAGGATTATATCCTTTTGCCGTCATAAACTCTAAAATAGATCTCTTTAATTTTATAAATAAACTAGAATATTTCTTATCTTTATGTAAATTATCCTTGGCTTCTTCTAAATCAGTAAACATGGTGTTGCCTTTAACATCAGTTGTTGCTGCTGTTCTTCCAGGTTTTTCTTTTACAAAAGACTCTATGTGTTTAGCTATTGTTTGATTATCATTATCTACGTTAGTGCAGTAAATAGTTTCACCAAATAAACTATTGATTGTTGCTTCTTTCTCCATAACTTACCTCCAAGTATTCTATTTTACTTACCCAACCTTTAGGTATAGCGATAGCACCGCCACCGTGATTGTCGTCTTTATCCGTGCACCACGATCTCATCATAACTATTTTTTCTTCTGTATTAACAACCATCCACCCTACTTCTTGACACACGGCTAACGGAGCACCAATAATATCCTTTACAGGCAGCCATCCTGTCTCTGTATCACGGGCATCGAGCCACGTAACACGGACCATCGGCACTTTCTTTATGTCAAAGCTCATATTTCTCATTGCACATTACAACAAATATGCCTATAAATATAGAATAAAATAGGTTTATCTATTCAAGGCTAGCCTTCTTGCAAAATCAGACAATATCATGAATTGCCAAGGAGTACATGTTTAAGAAGTTTTTTAGAAAAGTTAGAGATACCGCAAAAAAAATTGCACCGATTGCAGCCCCTATTGCAGGTTTCGCTTTTGGAGCACCCATAGGTGCAGGTATCGGAGCATTACTAGGCCAATACGGAGGAACTAAAGGAGCACTACAAGGTGCTATGTTAGGTGGTCTTGGTGGCCTTGCAGGTAACTACGCACAGACAGGGCAACTGTTTGGAACTCAAGGCGTACAAGGTGGAGTAGGTTTTAAAGAAGGTTTAAAAAATTTAGTTTCAGGAAGATTACCTGCGGGTGTTGATCCTAATGTTGCAGCGGGAGATTTGTATAAATCAACAAGACAAGGTGGAATTTTAAACGCTCTCAAAAAAGCAGGATCTTTAGCAAAAGATCATCCTTATATAACAGGAGCAGCTATTAGTGCTATTGCAGCAATGATGAATAAACCTGAAGAAGAAGTTACAAGAGAAGATATAGAAATAGGAAGCCAAGGACAACTTGGTGACATGAAAGTTGCCGATATAGAATACTTATCGCCAGTGCCTCCAATGTATCCTGCTAATTATGCGGGTTATGCAAATGGTGGTATTGTTGCTTTAGCAGAAGGAGGAACACCTCCTCCAAAAAATATGGATGACTTTCCACGTAAGAATGGTAATATAGCGGGACCAGGAACGATGACATCAGATGACATTCCTGCAATGCTAAGTGACGGCGAGTTTGTTACTAAAGCGGTAAGTGTTATTGGTGCGGGTGTCCGCGAAGGAGCAGACACTATAGAAGAAGCTAGAGAGATGGGTTCTGATTTCTTTTATCAACAACAAGATGAATTAGCAAAGCTAGGAGAGAGATTAGTCAATGGCAACTGATACAATGATACAAGAACAAAGGCAGGCGCCCTTTATTGAAAAGCGCTCAGAACAATTATTAGCATCCGTATTTGGTGATCCTAATGCCGTACAATCACCAGGCGAAAGTGATGCAGCATTTCAATATCGTAAGTTTGGATTATCAGGTGTACAAAATCCAGTACCAGGTCAACAACTAGCGGGGTTCACGGCTCCCCAAACACAAGCATTTAATTTAGCACAACAAGGTATAGGTGGGTATGCAGATCAACTAGCAAAAGCTGGTTCAATGACAGACATGGGTGGTATTACAAGCGCCCTCGCAGGAACGTCATTAGCTGGCGGTACAGATAAGTTTGATCCGTCAATGGCTGATCCTTACATGAATAAATACAATGAGTTTGTTACAGCAGAAATACAAAGACAAGGAGACATGGCTAAAAATAAATTAGCAGGTCAAGCAACAAAAGGCGGTGTTTTTGGTGGTTCTAGATATGGCGTACAACAAGCAGAATTAGATAAAGGTATTGCATCTCAAATTGGAATGCAGTCAGCAAAGAATTTTGAAAATGCATTGAAGGCATCTATGGGTGCTTTTGAATCTGGAGAGAGAAGAGATCTTATGGCAGGTCAACAACTAGGTAATCTTGCTAAAACGCAAGGTCAGTTAGGAGCATTACAAGGTGGCCTTGGACAATTAGAACAAGGTTTACTTGGTCAAGATGTTAAAGGTTTACTAGGTATCGGTGGTATGCAACAACAAATGGCTCAAGCAGGATTTGATATTGCCAGAAAAAATCAAATGGAAGCACAACAAGAACCGTTTAAGCGAGTTGGTTTTGCAAGTGATATCTTACGTGGCGTCCCTAGTTCTGGTACAACATATACACAACAACCAGCAACGAATCCGTTATTACAGTACGCAGGCCTAGGAATTGCAGGACTAAGTGGTTTAGGAGCATTTGGTGAAGCGTTTCCTAACAGCCCATTTACCTCATTTCTTAGAGGTTCTTAATGGCTGAACCATTCACAATAGGCAATTTACTTAAAGATCTTCGAGCAGAAGAAGATATTTATAATCTTGCAACAGCAAAACAAATTTACAATGACCCTAATGATTTAACATCAGGAATACCTAAAGAAGAAGTAAAAGTAGAAACGGACACTGTCGTTGAAACGGATGATGGTATTACAGGAGTAGCTAACGTCGATGTATTAGAAAAATATCCTGAGTTAAAAGGTAAACTATATACCAGTAATGCAGATGTAAGATTAGATATCTTAGCTAATGCGTCACAAGAAAAAAATAATTTACTAGCAGCAGCACAAGTAGAAAGTGATCCAACACAACTAGAAGCAGCAAAGAAAAATATACAAGATGATCTTGATGCTTTTATGAAAAAGTATGAAGCTAAACCTTCAAGAGATTTAGATGCTATTAAATCTTTTTATGATGAGTCAGAAAAAGAATTAGATGCGTTATACAAAGAAGATGACATGTCTTTTGAAAAAAAACTGGCACTAGCACAATTTGGTTTAGAACTTGCAGGCGGTAGATCATGGAATGGTAGAGCACTTCCTATTTTATCTGAGGCAGGACAAAACTTAATTAAAAACTTAGGTGCAATTAATGCACAGAAAAAAGCTAATGCAAAAGATAAAAGAGTAGCGCAGGCAACTCTTAAAAGAGAAGAAGGTAAAACATTATTAGAAGCAGCGCAAAATAATGCGGCAGAAGCAGCAACTCTTGAATGGGATGTAATGAAAACAGGTTTTACTATTGCAGGTGAATATGATGACATGATTAATGCTAATGCTGCTAATGACAGAAAAGTATACAATGAGCGATTAGCTAATAACATTCAATCAAACTTTGACATATTCCAAACATATGTTGGTGAAAAATATCCTGACGCTGACACAGGTGTAACACAATTTATTTCTAAAAAAACAGGGCAAGTAACCATGCCTCGTGTAGGAGTAAGAAAAAGCAACGGAGAAGTATTTGTCTTTGCAGATCCTAAAATACACCCTGGGTTAGTTGATGCTAACGGACAACCGATCTTAGTTAATGCTGATTTATACGCGGACATGTCAGTAGATGGTGGTGGTATAACATTTTCATCTGGTGGTATGATGCCTGGTGCTGAAGGTTTAAAAGGCGGTGTAAAAGATTTAAATAAATTTTTTGAAACACAAGATACACTTAACCAAACATCAGCAGTGTTAAATGGATTAGGTATAATGAGACAAGACATATTTACTGATGGCACAAGAGTTGGTTGGGCAGGGGGAGCACGAAGTGTTTTCCAAAATACTTGGAGAAATGCACAAACTGTATGGCAAATGATTACAGGAGATGCTTCAAAGAGTGCTAGTAAAAACCCTAATAGTGCAGAATATTGGAATGGTGGACAAGAGAGATATTATGTAACTGATTTATTAGGTGGTCCTGAAGGAAGTGAAGCAAATAAATTTGCAACTATGGAATCACAAGATGAAAACGGTAATCCTATAGTAACAAGTATTTTAAGTGATGCGCAGAAAAAAGGATTGATGGCAGCAACTAATCAAGGAACAATCATGATGACAAATGATTACGATGCTTACATAGCTGCTAAAGCTGCAGGAGAAAAGTTTGTTGTCTTAGGTGATGGGGACAGTGTTCCTGTTACTGATTTAGATGGTGTATTTACAAAAGACTTTTATGATCCTGCAATTGATAAAATGCAAGTTAGAGCACAGTCTTTAATTTATGCGTTAGCTCGTTCTCGTAAAGCATCAGGAAGATTAAACAAAGATGACATTGAACGTGCGTCCTTAACATTAAACTTATATGGTAAATCGGATAGAGGTATTGATGCGTCATTAGAAGTTGTACAAGTAGAACTGCAAACATATTTACGTGATGAAATATCTAAATTACGACAAGGATATTTTAATGAACAAGATAAGTCAGGAAGAGATCCTTTTATTGGATGGGCTAAAGATTGGATTGACAGAGGAAACTATATGCCGTCATATTTTGAACCGTGGGTAAATGATTATCTACCTGAGTCTTATCAAAACAGAACAAGATACAGAGCGTTTGATGATACATCTATTATGACATCAAGTAGTTTTGAAGAATACGATTCTGGTATGAATATATCAGGATCAATAGTGACAGAGGAAGGTGGCTAATGGCTGAAGTTAAATTTAGATTAAACGAAGAGTTTACACAAGGTTTAGGTTTCAAAGAACCTTTTGATTTTATGATTGAAGATGTCATTACAGGCCCTGATGGTAGAAAATATAACATAAAAAATTCTGACTTTCCTCGTAATGAAGCTGAAAAACAAATGATTTTGTCAGAAATATTTAAACGTGGAAATAAAATGCAACAGAACACTGGCGCTTTTCCAACAGGTGCCATGGAATTTTTAAGCACGCACGCAGGTGGTGGACCGTCTGCTCAAGCAGAAGCGGAAATTAAAAAAGTTATGGAGACAACGGAAAGAATGTATGAAGATCCGATTGGAACTAAATCTGCTTTAACAAAATTTGAAGGACAACAAACACCATACAAAACAACAATGGTAGAAGAGCCTTTAAAAAATATAGCAATGCTTCCTATTAATACAGCGATATCCGTACAGAACTGGATTGCAGGAGATACAGAAGGAGGATTACCTCAAAACGTTGACAACATTATACAAGATGCAATTACATTTGCTAAAAGAAGACTGCCCACGGACCCTCAACAAATGGGAAGAATGTCAACTATTATTGCTGCTGACATAGGTTTGATGTTAGCTTTAAAAAAATCAGGTGTACAGAATATTTGGCACCCAGCTTATCAAAACTTTTTAGGTAAAAAAGTTATAGACGGATTAAATAAAGTTCAAGGCTCAGGTGCAATAGGAACTACAGCTACAATAGGTGGTGTTAGTGGTGTGGCTAGTGCAGGTTATGACATGACTTATAGTTGGTTAAACAGAATGTATCGTGATGCTAACCCTGTAGCGTTTGAAACAAAAGAAAATGGTGAATTTAAATTAGATAAACAAGGAAATAAAATACCAATGCAACCTTCTGTTACAGAAGATGTTTTAGCAGCTTTACAAACTGCGCAATACGAAGCTTTATTTTCAGGTGGAGCAGCTGCGGGTATTGGCATGGGTGGTAAACTATGGAAAAACTTTGTAAGTAAAGGTACAGGGTTTGGAAGAGAAGGTGCAAGAGATGCACAAAAAATAGGAGAATTAGCAGAACAATATAACGTGCCTATGTCTATTATTGCAGCAACACCAAGTGAAGCTGTAAAAGGTTACGCAAGGATTATTGGTATCTTTCCGTTTGTTGGTGGACCACTTCGTCAATCGCAAGATGCATCTAAAATGGCAATCAACAGAGAATTAGAAAAAACATTTTTAGAATTAGCTCCTTATCAAAAAACGTTAGATACTGTGCAAGGATTAAGTGAAGAATCATACAATGCTTTTAAAAAGAATTTTGAAAACTTTTCAGGTGCTAAAGCTATTTATTATGAGGCGTATGACGATATTGCAGAACAAATTACAGAACCTTTTATTCCAACATCAAGACTAAAAGATTATATTTCATCTATTACAGGTCAAAAAAGAACAGGTGTTCCTCTTCAAGAATCAGTGTCATTAGATGATGGTCGTTATGTACGTTCCGTAAAAGAAGCGTTTGATCAATTTGGTGTAGATGATGCAGATACAGCAATGTCTGCTATTAAAGTACTAGGACAACTTCCAGATTATTTAACTGCCACTGACTTTAGAGAACTACAGTTTATGATTAATAGTAAAATAAATAAACTTAATACGGCTACGGGTGGTGTTACACAAGGATCACAAGATGCTGTAAGTAAGATGTTATCTAGTGCTTCTAAAAACTTACGAACAGATTTAGATGATACAATGAACTGGAAAGCTATGTCAGGTAAAAACCAGATACTAGCAGAGGTAGGTAAAGAAAGATTAAAGTCAGCAAACAATTTTTTCTTTTCTAACAAAGATGATTTTGCTTCTATTTATGAAGGAGCAGGTACAACAAGAGTAGGTAAAGAAATAGAAACTAAGGTTGACTCAAGATTTTTTCAACCAGGTGCTCCAAAATCTCCTGGCGAAATACAAATTGATGAAATGTTTGATTTTATTATGGACAGTGATGTTATTCAAACAAGTCTTAAAGCACAAGAAGAAATGGTTAGACAGTTTGGACCAGAGACATTTAAAAAATTATCAAGAGGTTGGTTAGATAAACAAATTTCTAAATATACTACAGTATACAACGTACCAACTATTCAACAAAGAAATGTAAATATGGTTGAGCAAGCAGTTGGTGATGTTACAACAAAGAAAAGAATGACTGGTGTGGCAGGTGCTGCGTTTGAAGCACAACCAGGTGTTTCTGCAGGTATACCTATTATTGACGTAGAAGGTTTACGAGCAGCTCTTGGTTTAACAAAAAATATTCCTGTAATGGGAGGTATGGAAGCTAGGTCTACTTCTCTTGCTATGGAGAACATGTTTAAATTAATGGGTCCAGAAGGTAAGGAAGCATACAAAAAAATTGATGACTTGTTGACATTAGCGGAGAGAACACAAAGTTTTGATGTTGCAGATGTATCTTCATTTGTACAACGTCGTGGTGTACTTGGTGGTGCTAAAGCTGCTGCTGGTGCATTTACGTTTGGTATGGGTATTGCTAATCCAATCAGTGCTCTCGGCACAGTATTACTGGCAAGAGGAATGTCTAAGTACCTAACTAGCCCTAAAGCTTTTAAAAATTTAATGACAGGTTTGGATGATAGTGTTAGCCCTGCTCTTCGTCGTAATGCAATCTTTGAAGTAGTTAGATTAATAGATGATGAAGTAGGATTTGATAGCACTAAAGGTCAAGTGTCAACGTCTCCTATTATGGTAGGTGGCACAGAGGACAGGTATATTGTAAGAAATGCTCCTGAAGGAGAAGGCGCACGAAGAGACGCAAAGAAAAAAATACTTGGTGTAGAAGAATACTACGGTAAAAAATTAGACGCGTTAACCGTGCCTGAAGTATTAGATTATTTTGTTCACAATACTAACTTACTACAAAACAAAGCACATGCTTCTACAGTGAAGTTAGGTATTGATCCTAAAACAGGACAAGTAGTGACAGAATCAAAAGGTGGTGGACAAGGTGGTTCACAGTTTGATCAACAACAGCAGATGTTAAAAAATATTGATCCAACTAAAAAACTAGCAACAAGCGTGTTTGGTTCTGATGGTAATCTTGTTAGTGATTACGCTAAAACTCAAGTAGCAAAAGATAATTTAGCAAGTATGCAAGGTGGATTACAAGGGCAAACAGGTATAGTTACAGAAAAAAGAATACCTCAAAGAGCTGGTAGAGTGGGAAGCACAAGAGAAGTATATACACCAACAAATAAACCTAATCCTTTTTTATCAGGTATGGGCAAGGCATTTAACTTTATGACAGGTAATACACCTAATCAAATTGCTAATACACAGGCTATGCAGAACAGTGCAATTAATCCTTATCTACCTAGCACGTTAGCTAAACAAGGTTTTAATAAAGGTAAAAATATAATAGGTGGTTTGTTTAATCAGGCTAATACCAATCGATTAAATGAGGCACAGAGACAAGCTCTTGCTTCAGGTAATCTTGATGCAGCGATCGCGGCTCGCGGAACACGAAGATTTAAAGATGGTGGAATAGCAAACATTAAAAGAAAAGTTTTATAATGGCTAGAGATAGTATTTTTAGTAGAATGAAATCTAAGATTATGGGTGGTATTAACACTGGAAATAAAGATGCACAAACTACAAAATCTTATAAAGAATCAGGAAACGTTCCTGAAAATCAATCTAACCAACGAACACAATTAGATCGTTTAACTGCAAAGTATGGAGAAGGTTTCAGAGACACTTCTCAAGGAAAAATGTTACAAGATTATTTAGACGGCGTTTCTGTTAACCGTGGTGGAAACATGGGCGCTGATAACGATAGTTTTTATGATACAGGAATAGGTAACGAAGCAGCGGATAGTTATAGAAAAAGTTTAACTAACAGACCTATGGGTCCTGGATATAATAGAGAAGAATTAATAACAGGAATAAATACTGATTTAGCAAGACAAGGTTTATCAAGTGATGATTATTACAAATTTAATCAAACTTTAAGAGAACAAGATGCAAATGCTTATGATGCCGCTAGACCTTTTAGTAGTGGTCAAACAGCTAGAAACTTTGCTCAAATAGCACCAGGTTTTGGAATGGTTTCACGAGGAGTAGAAAGTATATACGATAGCATAAAAGATTTTGCAACTGCAGGACCTGATGAGACTTCTGACAATGATAGTTTAATTGAAATGACAGAAATAGAGAAAATGAATAAAGGCGGTATTATTCATGCTGCTGACGGCGTGTTTGCTGAGTCAGAAACAATGGAGATGCCGTTAACATTACCAGAAATTAAACGACACAGAAAAAAATTAGAAGCAGGTTTTCAATATGACATTGAAGTAGACGGTAGAAATCAATCGTTTAGTTTTGACGAACAACTTAGCCCTTCGGGTATTGAAACATTAAGAGAAAGAGAAAGCATTACTCCTTTTGACACAGGATTAAATATGTATGGTGGTGGTCAATTTGCAGAAGGTAATACACCTGAAGCTAGACAAGCGTTAGAAGTATTAAAAAGTATAGATCCTAATCAACCTGGAAACTTTCACATGCAAGGTGGAACAGCATTAGATTACAAAGCTAATGGTGGTTACATGAGTTCTTTTCCTAATCAAAATTTAAACACAGAGTCATTGTCTGCAAGCGATAACATTGACGATCGTATTATGAAAAATTTACAGTTTGAAAAAATGTCTCCTGGTATGATGGGATACAATACAGGAGGTATTGTTGAACCAATGGCACCAGATTTTAATAGTGGTTTCTAATGGATAATAGTCTTAAAAACATTATCTGGGTTGGGTTAATTTTAATAACTGCAGGTGCAACCTACGGAATGATGTCAACAAGACTACAAGCAGTTGAATCGAAACAAGTACAACTAGAAGCGATAATATTATCAGACATCCCAGAAATAAAAGAAAGAGTAATAAGACTCGAAGTGTTGCTCGAACGAGCATTAGCCGAATAGAATTTTTTTAGGATCTTCTCCCATAACTTGACTAGCAAGATCTATTTTAGCATTCAATGCTTTTACAATTTTTTCATCTATAGTATGATCCGCCATTAAATCTACATATGTCACTTTATTGGTTTGTCCTATTCTATGCGCTCGGTCTTCTGATTGTAACCTTACTTCTAATGAGTAATCATTAGAATAGTACACAACAGTGTGACTAGAAGTAAGAGTGAGACCATAGCCTCCTGTCTTGGGATTTCCGACAAAAAATCGTAGATCATCATCAGCATCCATAAACCTATCAACAATAGACTGACGTATACTGTCTTTTGTATCCCCGTAATATGTTGCAACACTTTCCTTACCATACTTCTCTCCTAACGTTTTTTCTATCTCTTGTATGTCATAACGGTACACGGCCCAAATAATAACCTTACCATTTGTTTCTTCTAACACTTCTAATAATTCTTTTATGCGATTACTCTTAATAGATTTGACTTCACCGTCATCAGTTTTAACATGACCACAGATAATTTGATGTAATCGTATCATTTGTGTCAAAACAGAGGCTGCCGTCATCACATTTTCGTCAAAGAACGTTATTGCCGCTTTTTTCATCTCTGTGTAAGCTTTTACCTGTTCGCTGGTCAATGACACAGAGCGCTTCGTATAAACCTTCTCAGGTAGGTCTAAACAGTCACTTTTTAAGACACGCGTCGAAAAATTTTGTATTTTTTCCTGTAATTCGTCTAATCGTTGATATTTGACAATGTGTTGAAAAGAATGTGTACCAACACTGCGTTGAACGATAACAGCATACCTTGCACGGAAACTATAATACGATTGTTGGTCCAACAACCACGGATCAAGGAACTGAACTTGCGAAAACAAATCAAGTGGTGACTTGGTAACAGGTGAACCTGTCATGATACGTCTGTACTTTGCATGCTTTGCTAATTTTAAAATGTTTTTTGTACGTTGTGCAGAATGATTCTTAATTGTAGTCGACTCATCAACACAAACTAACGTTTGATTTTTTAATAAAAATTTATACGCAAAGTCATAACCACGTTTAGTCGACAGTGCTTCGATGTTCATAATAAAAACGGTTAGGTCATCAGTGATCACGGACAACTGCTCAAGCTCTGTCTTCTCTTCTTTCTTCGGAGAGGCTGACCATATAGCAACCCTGTAGTTTATGTGATCAGCTAAATGTATTTTTAATTCATTACGCCAGTTACGTTTAATACCATTAGGTACAATGATCAAAGCTGAGTTTATTTTACCTTTGTCAAACAAAATAGCGATGTTATCAATACATACTTTGGTCTTACCAGTACCCATTTCCATAAATAATGCCCACACTTCCTTGTTCCAACTAGCTGACAATGCATCTAATTGATGTTGAAAAGGCGTCGTTTTAAATCTATAATCCATAATAACTTTCTAAAAGAGCAATATAATACTTGCTTATATAAATTACAAGAGATAAAGGAGAAATTAGAAAGATGGAATTTAAAAAAGAAAAACAGGATAAAAAACCTACTGTATTTTTAGTACAGGAAAATCCATATATAAACGTGTTAAGTGCACAGGAATATGGAGATATTGTTTTATTGTTTGAAAGTGGTCAACAAATTATGTTTAGTCCACAGCCTGCGATAAAAAAACTTCGCAGAAAACTCAAAGATTTCGATGATAATGACTATCTTTTAATGATGGGTGATCCAGCAGCAATGGGTATTGCATGTTGTATTGCTTCTGATATGAATAGAGGTAGATTTAAAATACTAAAATGGGATAAGATACAGAAAAAGTATTATTCTGTTAGTATTAATATCAATGAGAAAGGCGAAATAGATGAGCAAGATAAACTTTGAAGGCGACGCAGTAACTAACGTAAAACAAACAGGTTTAGAATCTGTTGCAGAATTACTAAGAGAACAGTTACGCTTAGAGAGTGTCATAGTAGACATGGAAGAACAATTAAAAGGTTACAAAGATCACTTAAAAAAATTATCTGGTGAAACAATACCAGAAAAAATGACAGAATTAGGCATGACATCTACTACTATGTATGATGGTTCTAAAGTAGAAGTAGTTAGTGATATTCATGTATCTATACCAAAAGTAGATTTAAAAAGAAAAGCCGCTTGTTACAAATGGCTAGAAGACAATGGTTTAGGTGACATTATTAAGAATAGTGTCGGTATAAGTTTCGGTAAGGGTGAGAGTAATATGGCAACACATTTGCAAGAAACCATCAAAGAGATGGGTCTCATACCTGAAGTAAAAGCTTCAGTGCACGCTGGTACACTGAAAGCCACTATTAAAAAGTGGCATGAAGAGGGCAAAAGTCTGCCAGAAGAGTTGTTTTTTCTGCACTTTGGTCAAACAACAAAGATCAGCCGACAAAATAAAAAATAAGGAGTAAACATGGCAAACGCTATAAAGAAAAAAGACGAAACAAACGTAGTTGCTTTTGATCCTAGCATGTTCGAGGAAGATGCTAATAAAGGATTAGGCAATCTGGGAATGGACGATCTTGCAATCCCTTTTCTTCGTATACTGAGTGATACGTCACCACAGATCAAGAAAAGAGATCCTCTATACATAGAGGGAGCGGAGAGTGGAATGATCTACAACACGCTTACAAAAGAAATATACGACGGAGAAGCAGGAGTAAGTGTAATACCTTGCGCCTACCAACGTCAATATATTGAATGGACAGATAGAGGCGAGGGCAGTGGTGCTCCTGTTAATATCTATCCTGCAGAGAGTGATATACTTTCAAAAACAACAAGAGATGAGCAGAGAAAAGATAGGTTATCTAATGGTAACTATATCGAAGATACTGCGAATCATTATTGCCTGGTCATTGGCAAGGACGGAACTTCCTCCCAAGTCCTGATTGCGATGAAAAGCACCCAACGTAAGAAATCCAAACGATGGAATTCTCTTATGTTGGGTCTTAAATTGAAAGGTGCGAACGGATTGTTTACACCTCCTTCATACTCGCATGTCTACACACTTAAAACATTAGCTGAGTCTAATAATTTAGGTGAGTGGTTTGGCTGGGATATTACGAGAGTAGGTCCTGTCGAGGATGTTGATACTTATCAAGCTGCAAAAGCTTTTGCTGATAGCGTTGCTAAAGGCGAAATAAAAGTTAAGCACGAAGATGAGAGTGTTGACAACGGTGAAAAAGCACCGTACTAAAAAACTTTATAAAAGGGGCGACCGCCGTTGCCCCTTTAAATATATGAATGAGAAAGATTTATGGACGACCAAAACAAGTTTATTGAAATATTTACAGGCTTAGACCGAGCATACGGTCAAACACAAAGCCGTGAAAAGAACGAAGCGGGCAAATTAGAAGGCCGCTCTTGGTTAGTTAAAGAACCAATTACCAGAGATAAATGGATTAATCACTTAGAAGGTAAAGAGCCGTCCCTTGGTATTATACCAATTGATGACAACAACCAATGTAAGTGGGGAGCTATCGACATAGATACGTACGATGGCTTTGATTATAAAAAATTAATTAAAAAAATTGTCGAGAATAAATTACCCCTAATTGTGTGTAAGTCAAAGAGTGGGGGTGCTCATGTATTTTTATTTGTAAGCGAACCAGTGCTTGCAAAAGATATGCAAATAAAATTAAAAGAGATAGCCGTATGGTTAGGCTATGGTGACTGTGAGATATTTCCAAAGCAAATTGAATTGAACTCAAAAGGTACAGGTAACTTTTTAAACTTGCCGTATAACCACCCAGAGTTTCCCACAAGGTATGCGTTTGATGATAAAGGTAATGCATTGATTGAATTAAGTATGTTCATAAAGCATTATGAAACGAAAGTCTTATCGAATCTCAGCATGGTCGTTATCGATAAACCTGTTACCGCAAAAAAGAATGAAGATTTTAAAGGCGCTCCTCCGTGCTTAGTTACACTAGCATCACAGGGCTTCCCTGAAGGATCACGGAACATGGCTTTGTTTCAATTAGGAATTTATTTACGTGAACGTTTTCCTGAAAAGTTAGAAGAAAAATTAGATTACTACAACTCTAAATATTTTAAACCGCCTCTGCCAAGCAGAGAAGTGTTAACAATATTTAAGCAAGTAGAAGATAAAAAATATTTTTATCGGTGTGAAGAGCCGATGTTTAAAACAGTGTGTGAGAAAATTAAATGTCAGTCACAAAAGTTTGGCGTCGGCAACTCCGCTACGAATGAGATTATGGGATTAAAGAAATGGGTATCCGATAATCCTGTGTATGAGTTAACGCATAACGGTAAAGTTATTATTCTAACAGTCGATCAATTATCTAGTCACGCGGAGTATAGAAAGCAATGTATAGCGCAAGCGAATGAAAGCCCACGGCCCATGGCTCCTGCCATATGGGCAGACATGGTAGATGCATTATTAAAAAATATGCAGGAAGATGACTTTATACAGCTACCAGGTGAGGTAACAGCGAAGGGTCAATTCTTAAACCAATTACAAATATTTATAGAGAACAACAGAGGTGCAAAGGATAGACAAGACGTACTGCAAGGTATGGTGTTTGAATTAAAAGATTATTATTTCTTTAAACCTCAAGCATTTAGAGATTTTTTAAAGACAAAAAGATTTGCCAAAGCATCTGATTCTGAGCAGTATAAAATGTTTGAAGAGTTCAAAGGTACAACCGCAAAGCTTAAAGTAAACAATAACCCAGAGCATTGTTGGAAGATAGCTACTACAATTTTAGAGTCTGAGTATAGATTAAGTAAGAAAGACTTTAGTGAAGAGGAGGCATATTAATGAAAAAAGAATTTATTGAAAATTTAATGGTTCAAATGAAAACTTTAGAAACAAAATTAAATGAAGAAAATGAAAGAGAGAAAAATGATTGGAGAAGTTTAGTTGGGAACAATGCTAAGTTGTCTGGTGATATAAACGAAGCAATTATAATTAGTCATTTAATGAAATCTGGTTGGGATGTTTTTAAAAATATGTCTTGTACAGGTCCAATAGATATGATGGCCTATCATAGAGAAAAAAATGAAATCATGACACTTGATGCTAAATCTCAGGAAACTGAACCTACAAAAGAACAAAGAGAAAAGAAAATTTACACATGTTACATGAATAAAAAAGAGGACACGCTTATAATAAATAAAGGAGAAAATCATTGCATAGAAATATAGTTATAGGTCCTCCTGGCACAGGCAAGACAACATACTTAAAAAATAAAGTACAAGAGTTAATTAAGTCTGGTGCCTGTACCTCACAACAAATTGGTTATTTTAGTTTTACCGTCAAAGCAGCAGAAGAGATCAGAGACAGAGTTATGGATAAGGAAGAGTTAAGTAAAGAACAAATGAAAATTATGTTTCCTTACTTCTCTACGCTACATAGTTTAGCGTACCGACGCCTGCAGCTACAGCAGTCACAGATTATGGATGATAATGATTATGCTGAACTATCAAGAATGACAGGTCATGAATACGTTAACAAGATGCGTAAAGGTAACGGTGTTGATATTTCCATGCCAACCGCAAAGAGTGAGTACCAAGACATTATTAATTTAGCATATGCAAAGTATCCTGATGAGGACGATAGGTTACATAAAGTGTTTAGAGAAACAACACTCAATAACTACGGCGCACGGAACATGATAGAGCAAATGGATTTAGACTTACGTAAGTTTAAAGAAGTTAGAGATAAGTATGAGTACGTTGATTACTTTGTAAATTTTATTAAACGTAAAAACGCACCGCAATTAAAATATTTATTTGTTGATGAAGCACAGGATTTATCTGCGCAGCAATGGCAAGTCGTTGACATGTTGCAAAAAGAATCAGGAGCATTAGAAACATATGTTGCAGGTGATGACGATCAAGCAATCTTTCGTTGGGCTGGTGCAGACATTGAACACTTTATTCGAATGGCAAAAGATGAAAGCAATACAATTATACCACTGACACAATCATATCGTATACCTGTAAGTGTGCACACTCTTGCCACAAAATTAGCACAGTCTATATCGCAAAGAATACCAAAAGAATACAAGCCAAGAGATGAAGAAGGCATAAGAAAAGTCTTAAATATCAGACCTTTAAACAAAGGATTAGTAGAAGGTGAGTGGTTAATTTTATGTCGGACACATGAGATTGTAAAACAAATATCAGAATCTTTAGAAGCTTACGGATGGTTGTATAAACGTTACGGATCATCCGTTATTAGTTTTAGATACATCGAAGCCATACGTGCATGGACACGTTTACAAAAAGGAGAAAGCATCTCTGGTGTTGACTGCGATACAATTTATCATCACATGGATAGCACTCGTATAAAAAGAAACTACGGTGTGTTTAAAGGACAACACGAAGGGATGTATGATTTAGATACACTTATAAAAGAATATGGGTTAAGAGTAGATATAAAGTTATCAAGTACAAGGACAGTAAGTGTGAAAGATATAACCTGGTATGACATGTTAAACGGAAAAGGTTTACGAAAAAGAATTCCTTACCTTCGTTCTATCATGCGTTCAGGAAATAAATTAGATGCGATACCTCGTATCGAAGTGTCTACCATACATGCAAGTAAAGGCGGTGAGAGAGATAATGTTATGTTAATTACCGATCTATCGTATGGTCCTTACAAATCATCTACTGAAACACAACAAGGTAAAGATGATGAAGCGAGAGTATTTTATGTTGGTGCCACGCGAGCTAAAAAAGAATTACATCTTGTTCACCGCACTGAAGGACAATACGAATACGAACCAATATTTTTTCATGAAAGAAATTGTGCATGATCTCTCAAGACTTATTAGATGAAGCAAAGAAATTAATTGGTGGTGATAGACAAACGGATTACGGTGACAAGCTCACGAACCACGAAAACATTGCAAACTTCTGGTCTATATTTTTAAAGACTAAAGTTACACCGCACGATGTTGCCATTTGTATGGCCTTGGTAAAAGTTGCACGGCTCATGAACCAACATAAAAAAGATAGTTATATTGATATGGCCGCATACGCTGCGATAGCAGGTGAAATAGAAGCAAGAACAGATAAAGATATTTCTTTTGAATCAGAAGGCGAGAAACGAGGAAGAAAAACATCAGAAGCTATTGCCCAATGGCATGAGGAGAGAAAAAAATGAAAGAACAACCTAATTGGTTTCCTAAAGTACACCGCATGCCTAGTGAATGGGTTATGCCTGACACCTTTCCTGACCTATCTGGTTATGACGAGATAGCCATTGATTTAGAAACAAGAGACCCTGGTATAAAAGATACAGGTCCTGGTTACATACGTAAGCACGGCGAAGTAGTTGGTATCGCTGTAGCAGTAGACGGGTGGAAAGGATACTACCCTATTGCTCACGAAACACCGCCCAACATGGATAAAGAGTTAGTTACTAGGTGGTTGCGTAAGCAGTGTTCGTACGAGTCTGTCAACTATATATTTCATAATGCGTTCTATGATGTTGGTTGGTTAACCACGATGGATATTGACATTAAAGGAAAAATAATAGACACTCTAATTGCAGCACCACTCGTAGATGAGAACAGGTTCAGATTTGATTTAAACTCATTAGCAAAAGATTACTTACAAGAGTCAAAATCGCAAGCCCAACTTTACGAGGCTGCAAAAATGTGGGGCCTAGATCCGAAAGGTGAAATGTGGAAGCTTCCCGCCTCACATGTAGGAGAATACGCAGAACAGGATGCCGCTGTAACGCTACGCTTATGGCATCACTTACGTTTAAAAATACAAGAACAAAACTTAATTAATATATTTGAATTAGAAACTGATTTGTTTCCTGTCTTGTTTAAGATGAAACAAAAAGGTGTTAAAGTAGATTTAGATAAAGCCGAGGTAATAAAAAATGATTTACAAAAACAAGAAAAGAAACTCTTGGGATCTATTAAAAAACTTTCTGGAGTGGACGTCGAAGTCTGGGCTGCCACCAGTGTGGCAAAGGCGTTTGATAAACTTTCACTGCCATATGATACTACTCCAACAGGACAACCAAAGTTTGACAAGAACTTTCTGTCGACACATGATTCCCCTCTCGCTAAAATGGTTGTGGAATGCCGTGAGATTAACAAAGCGAGAACAACCTTTATCGATACCATCCTCAAGCATTCGCACCGAGGCAGGATTCATGCTGAAATCCACCAGATGCGTAGTGACCAAGGAGGAACGGTAACAGGTAGGTTTAGTTATTCTAATCCGAACTTACAACAGATCCCTGCACGTAATGCTATTTTAGGACCAATGATACGTTCATTGTTTATCCCTGAAAAAGATTGTCAGTGGGGTATCTTTGATTACTCGCAACAAGAACCACGGCTCGTGGTGCATTATGCCGCCTTAAAAACTTTTTTTGGTGCAGGTAAATTTGTTGATGCGTACCAGGAGGAAGACTCTACTGACTTTCATCAGTTGGTTGCTGACATGGCAGACATTGGTCGTAAGCAAGCCAAAACAATTAACTTAGGATTATTTTACGGCATGGGTAAAGGTAAACTGATGTCACAGCTCGGTGTTGATTTAGAAACAGCAAGTGATCTACTGACAGCCTATCATCAACGTGTCCCTTTTGTTAAGCAATTAATGAATGATACAATGAACAAGGCAGGCAAGAAAGGCTATCTGTCCACGCTCCTCGGACGGCGTTGTCGTTTTGATCTGTGGGAGCCAAGTAATGAATGGGGTAAAAAAGCTTTACCTAGAAAAGAAGCTGAAAATGAATACGGCGAACATATTCTTAAACGTGCCTGGACCTACAAAGCATTAAACAGATTAATACAAGGCTCTGCCGCTGATCAAACAAAGCAAGCAATGGTATCTTTACACAAAGAAGGGTACACGGCTCACATACAAGTACATGATGAATTAGACTTTTCTGTTGCAAGTGAGAAAGATAGTGCTAACATCAAAGAGATTATGGAAAATTGTGTTGAGTTGTTAGTACCAAGTAAAGTTGATGTCGAACTCGGCGAGAGCTGGGGCGACGCTGGTGATTAAGATTTGGTTATTAATTTCTATGGTATCCATGCCTGGTATGCCTTCCGTTAAACACACTGCTGAACTGTGGTTTGATGAACCTAAGTGTGAAGCAAGACGTATTGATATAGAGAATGTTTTATATAATACTGCGGCAGAACAAGGAATCAATCCT
>Ga0208134_1000834_pt1 | contig 19356 bp, 4 predicted proteins | sample VirMetDEL_Mar_31_FD_184515 | JGI IMG/M metagenome (GOLD analysis project Ga0208134, IMG submission 184515) | Aqueous microbial communities from the Delaware River and Bay under freshwater to marine salinity gradient to study organic matter... | ecosystem: Environmental > Aquatic > Marine >... | reverse complement strand
CTCTTTCAATTCCAACCCAAAATGCCATTATGCAGTCCTCCGTGACATAAGACCCATTGGTTTTTCTTCCTGAGGTTCTTTTATTTGTACATCCATAGGTTCTTTCTCAGACATATCTTCTTCCATGATGTCCTGGAGAGTTCTTTCATCAAAGAACTTTTCAGACTTCATCATGTGATATCCGATCACACCTTTCACATTCTCATTTTCCTGAGACATGTTCTCGGCAATATTGTTTACGTTACCAAAGTTTTGAAATGCCCAGTACAAAGTCTCCATATCCTTTTGGATAAGTGCTTTGGCTGACTCATTAGTTTCTTCAGCAAGTTGTTTTTTCTTAGCCTCATACAATTGACCTAATCTAATTCTAGCGAACTTGTATGCATTCTTAAGTTGCTTAGGACTTTTGATTGCACCTGAGCTAAACTTATAGCTACGCTTTTCATCTAAAACTTTGAGTCTGTTTGTTGCAATACGCTTGTTAGCAAGTGTTGCATTAGGATCATTGACTACATCAGTTAATTCACCATACTCAATGGTCTCCTGATCATTTAAACCAGCATTCATCCAGTCTCCATATTGAGAGAACAATGAATCAACTGTATCAGTAAGTTTCTTTGACTGTTGGTAAGACAATGCTTTTACACTCTCGTCGGTATTCCAAGCCTGCATTCCTTTATTCAATGCTCCGAACTGTACGTTCTCCTGACTGAAAGTATATTCACTCAGGTCACCTACTCTAAGTTTCTCATACAGCGCGTGTATTCCAGCATCAGCTTTATCATTAGCCATTACTTCAGTCACACTACTGTTGTCAAACAGCGCTTTGAAAAAGTTGTATATCTTCTGAAAGAAGCTATTACGTTTTGGTGAATTTGCTTTAGTCTTCTGACCGTTCAGCATGTAAGATCTGAAATCCTCAGCCATGTACTCCTCGAGCTGCTTATCACTAGCTCTTGAAAATTGAACACGCTTTCCTTCATAGTCTCTGAAGCTTCCTGTTTTCTTTCTTGCTTCACCGTACAATTCTTTCTTTTGCTCAATGGTCATAAACCCTTGTGTAAAAGCATGCCACGCTTCGTGGTAGAGATCAGAGAAATCCGCACCCTTATACAAAGTAATTCCGTGCATGCCCCAGGTCGCAATTGAATTCAGATCCTGAGAGTTAACCAAGTGAAACATCTCCTCAAAAGGAATGTGTTTACTCAAGGGGCTGTTCTCATACCAAACTTTAGCCTCTTTGATTTGTTGTTTAGTCGCAGCTAAACTTTTGTCTTGTTGGTCACGGTTCTTATTTAGAAGAGGGTCATCAAAAGAATCATCCATCAAATCATTAAGACTCTCACCATTACCTGGTGCAGAATCTTCCAATCCGTTTTCTGGTGTTGGTGATGGTTCTTCTTCCATACGTTCTGGTAAAGCATCAACTTGCTCTCTACCATAAATATCATCAAGATCTTCTTGTAAAGGCTGAAATGTAAAGTAAGCATTCAACCTCATGATTTTCTGATCAGCATTCAGCTTAGTGTGTACAAAGAAATTCTCTTTCAAGAAGTCATTGTAATCCTTTGCCTCAGTAGTTAATACACCATCTTCAATAGTTACAGCAGGAAAGTTGGTACCAAAATTTGATTTGTTAATGTGCAACTTAGCCTTATCAAGTATACGGTAAAGCTTTTCACCATTCTCATTTAAAGCTTGTGTACCATCTTCGTTGGTCACCGGCATAGCATCATTCAATCTTCCAGTTCTTGGATCTGAACCGATCGGTAATTTTCTCTGGTTCTGTGACAATTGAGCTTCTGTCTTTAATAAGTCAGGTCTCAGGTTTGTAAAGTAATCAGTTAATGCCTCACGTGCTTGTTGTTGTTCAGCAGGTGTGTTAAGTTTAAACTTTGTACCATCAATGAACATGTAGCGTTTAGTATTATCACCTCTCTCCACATTAATCTGGAGACGCTTATCATTCTTGTACACATAGTTCTCAATGTAATTTTTACGTGTGTTGTAATCAATTGGATTACCCTGGCTATCAACCAAGTCATCTACAATCAAACTCACAATTGTATCAGTAAGATCTGTTTCATCAGCGACACGCGGACGCTCAATAATAACAGCTTCACCATACATATCTTCAAGGTCAAAGAAAGTTGTTCCTGGACTCAGGTTATCTCTTTGCCCGGCAAGCGTAACATTTTCTGGTTTAAAGATGTGCCCATCAAAATTCACAGAACTTAAACGTCCTCTGTAATCACTTGACACAGGGATGTAACCCATGCTTCCGCCATCAATTTTATTACGAACTGTATTGGTTGTACCACTTACATGTTTTCTGATATCATCAATAGCCTTAAGCTCCTTGATGTAAACTTCTCGAGCTGTATCAAAGTCTAAGTTTCTAGTTCTGGCCAGAGACTTGATTGCGTTGTTGTCTTCAGGTTTAAGATTCACAGAACCGTTATCATTGAAGAGACCTTCTGTCGCACGAAGACTGTAGTATGCAATCTTTCCTGAGGAGTCCAATGTAGGCGTAGCATCATTATCAAATCGGATAGGTTCTCCGTATTGATTAGTCAACACCAATAGAACACCTTTCTGTTGCGGGTCAAATCTTGCAACATCAGCAGCCATATCAGGTCCTAGGTCAGCCGCATCAATTTGACTTACAGAAACTGCCGTTAGGTAAACTGGCCCCATCCCATGATAATCCATCTCACTACTGTCGTAATCAACACCAGCTAACTCTTGGATTAGTTTTCTCTTCACATCAAAGTAAAACTTTTGCTTAGGATCCGGAACATTGTAATTTGGATCATCTTCAACGTAAGATAAAGCTTCCTGTATTCTATCAGCCCATGCTGTTGCAGGAGCTGCTCTAAAAACACTTCTTAAGAATCTACCAACACGACCACCTCGAGTAACTGGAGTTGGCGTAACTGGTTGTTCTTCCTCTTCAACCTCCTCGGTTTCTTCTTCAGTAACAACACTGTTCAGGCCTTCTAATTCTTCCTGGATACTTGACTCTGTAGTAAGATAGTTTTCAATTGCTTGAACGCCTGTCTCCTCATTAGTAGCATCAAGAACTAAATCAGACAAAGCGTTTCTGTCTAAGCCTGCGTTTCTTAAGCCTCTCTGTAATTCAAGATCCGTTGAGATAATCTGGTCAATGAAGAATGGAGTAAGTCGTGCGTAATCTACAGCTTTTTCATGATCATTTGTACTAGCCTTGATCATGTCGTAGATAGACTGGACATAATCATTCAGGTCAAATGGTTCAGCTGAGGTAGCTATCCTATCAAGATTACCAGCAATCTTCTTTCTTAATTTACGCTGTTGCGTTTCACTTATAGCACAATTCATTATTCACATTCATTTACGTCGTCCAACAAATCACTATCTAAATCTTCATCAGTAGCATTTCTACCTGCAGCAATATCCTCCTGGATTGATTCCTGATTATTAAGACCTCTTCCTGTTTCTATAGTCTCATTTGAAAGCTCTGTGCTTTCTGGTGTTACTGTCTCAGGTGTTACTGTTGATTCTGCCATAGCTCTACTGTGTTTATATTTAACTCTTTCTGTCTCAGTTCCCCTACGTATTCTGTAACGTTTAGTAGGGTCATTGATATCAGTACCAAAGATAGTGTCTTCAGTTATATTATTGATCTTAACTTTTGTACGAGCTCTGTTATTCATGATAACAGTTTCACCCACTACAAAATCTTCAAAGGTAAAGTTGAAGGCAAGCTCATCTTTCTTAGCCTGGATCTTAGCTTCAATTGCAGGACCAGTTAAACCAGCCGCCGCTCTAAGTTGAGGGTTGGAAGCAAACTCCGCTAACAACTCTGCCTCAACAGCAAGTAGCTCTTCATAGTTTTCAGCGCCCGCAATCTCCTCATCAATTCTAGTAAGGATGGATTGACGTTGTTCTTCTAACTCTGCTCTTGCAGCATTTTGATCAGCAAGTTCAATCTCATTACGTTCTTCTTTAGTAAGACCTTCCTGTACTAGAACCCATGCATCTGAAACATCCATTGCTCTACGTTCTTCTTCAGTGTAACCAAGATCTAATACTTGTTGCTTGAGTGCTCTATTCCATTGTGTAGGAATATCAGCTGCTTCAATTTGAGCAAGCGCTGTAAGTCGAGAATTAACTTCAGCAGTTTTATCAGTAAAGATTGCAGTTTCTCTCTCATTAAGTTCAGTACCTGCTTTAATCTTCTTAGCAATAGAATCTATACGCGCTTCAGATACAGCACCTGTGTCAACAAATGCCTGATACTCTTCATCACTAACTGTTTGGCTAGATGCCAAAGGTGCTACTGGAGGAGCAGCTGGAGTTTGTACTGGAGGTGTAACTGGTGTGGCTGTTCTGCCATTCGTTCTATTGTAGGCCGTAAACACTTTACGTGCCGGAGACAAACGTTTGATAAATGTATTACGGAAGAAACCAGAATTCATAATCTGTTCATCAGACATCATCTCCCAGTTCTCTTCGTGCGGTTCTAAGTTACGTCTAACTAAACTAGCATTGTCATCTTTGTACGCTTGCACAAGCTGCTTCATTAATTCAGGATGTTGATCTCTGATTTCAGCAAATGGTGTAGTAGGTAGAATTTGCGGTTCTGTGCTAGTACCTCCTGCTTCTGGAATAGCTTCTTGAGCAGCCGCAGCTTTAAGTTCTTCTATTTGCTTGTCATACTTAGCATTAATCTTTTTGAGTCTTTTGTCAAGATTAGCTTCTTCTGCAGTACGTTCGCCAACTTTTGTAAATTCTCCAAAAGTGACAGTATCATAAACGGCAGCCATGTAATCTTCAGTAGATTGCTCAGATGAAATAGAAAAAGGTTCAGGGTCTACAGCATTACCGTATCTATTTTTTTCATTACTCATGTAAGCTTTACGACTACCATCAGTAGCATGACGAATCTGAACATAAGTGGTTTCACCTTCCTCATTAGTTGCTTCAAAGTCTTCAACTTTTTCAATAATGTTTCCAGCATACTGTTCAAGCTCTGCTTTACGTGCAGCTTCAATACGTTTTACTTTTGCTTGATCTAACTGGAGTGCAGTTGGTGCACCGAAATCAGAGTCAATTTTAGTAGTGATGATGTCAAATGCCGCATTCATTACAGTACCGTCAGCCTTACGACCAAACATTCTTCTGAAGAACTTAAGCACCTCATCTACAAAGTTTGTCCAAGTGGATCCTGTACGGTTCTGATCGGCGTATGATATTTCTGAAAGCAGTGTTTGGAATTCTTGATTAGCCATTGCCTCAGCAACAAACTCTGCAGGATTCTTCATACCGTAGTAAGGCTTGCTTCCATACTTAGCTTGGTTTTCTGGTGCAGACATAAACTGATCTACAGCTGCCATAAGAGATTTAATACTTCTTCGGAAATTAGCATCTTCACTAAGACCTTCAACAGTTCTACGGTGTATCTCTTCATGCAGTATTACAAACTCAATTGGTGTACCTGCATTTCTATATTCTCTAGAATTATAACGAGCATCAATAACAGTTTGCTCAGTAGGACTATAAGTACCAGGCTTAGAACTATTTTTGACAAAAGTTACTTTTTCACCTTCCTTAGCAAGCCTTAATAGATTTTCAGCCAGAGCCTTTTCTCTATGTGTAGCAAACTTGCTGTTGATTATAGATTCTAATACTTGTGCTAACGGTACCTCACTGCTTTCAGCTGCCGGATCAAATCCAAATTGCTCAGCTAGATCATTGTAAGTTCTCTTATCGTTGGCCAGTTTTGGTCTAGTCTTAGTTTGGTATTCACTTGTACCTTCAGCTTCAGGGATTTCAATGTCCATGATATCCTGAACATAATTCTTGATTATGTTTACAGCCTTACGGTGTTGGACAGAGTTCTTTTGAATCTCTCTTTTAATCCCTGTACCACCATCTTTAGTTTTAAGTTGGTAGAATTGACCAGGCATTTTACCTTCATCAAGCAAAGGCTTAATTTCTTTCGGGTCAAAGAATACATTGATGTCACTTAAAAGTTGTAGAAGACGGTTTGTTTCTACCACCTTCATCCATTCTTTCAAGGCCTTTTCAATTTCTTGATCTCTCTTAGCAAAGGCATCTTCATGTTGTTTTGCTAAACGCTCAGCTCTTTCCATGAATGCTTTAGGGCTTGTCATCATATTGACAGCCTTCTCAAGGTTACGTGCATCCATACTAAGCATTTGATAATCCATCAGCTTGTTAAATGCTTGTTGAATGTTTTCATCAAACACATACTCTTTGTTCTCACCTGCTACATGCTTAAGATATCTTTCAAAAGCCTTGTATGCTTTCTTCAAAGACTTGTTGCCTTCCGGAGTTACTTGACCACCAACCTCACCAGAAGTTGTTTCCATAACACCTTGCATAGCCTCAGCATAGTTTTTCAAGAAGTCTCTCTTTTGAGATTTATACTTACGCCTTTTAACTTGTTCTTTGGTTAATTTTTCTTCAGGTAAGGCATCTAGTTCTTTACCAAGCGTATCAATTTCAGCTTGTACTTGTGAAAGAGTTCCATCAAACAATATATTGAAGTCGTTGATTGAAGTATTCTTAAGTTTGAGATCTGCATTAGCTTCACCCATTATAGAACTCATTCTCTCAAGAGTTCTATCAAAAGCATGCCCATTGAAAATAAATTCCTTTTGAGCAGCTTGCCAACCTACATGATTGATTGCACTTTTAATGTACTGGAGACTTCCTTTTTCGTAAGCACTTGGATTAAAAGGATTCGTATGCTTCTTCTCAACAAAGTCAAAACGGGCTTGAATCTCTTTAGCTCTTTTGATAGACTTATCAATTTTGGCTTGATACTCCTCAACACTAAGATCACCGTATTCAGCTTTAATGTCTGCCTCTTCAGCACTACGCATATCCTCGAGGCGTTCAATGAATGTGTCCATTCTCTTAGCTCTCAATGCAGTGTAAACATGATCATAAAGACCTGCATCTTTGATATCATGGTACGCTTTAGTATCACCGTTTACTTCTGCTTGTTCTGCAGCTTTATCATACTTATGCTGTGCCTCAGTGTTAGCTAAATCCTGATTGAAATATTTCATAGGGTCATTGAACATCTCGTTCAATGTGTTAGCTTTTTTATTAAGCTCTGCCATACCCTCAGCTTTCTGAGCTTTGTATTTAGCAGGATCTTTAAATCTAGAAACTCCAGCCTTAAGATAGCTTGGTGCCATTGTAACAGGTTGTATCATACCACCCATTAAAAATCCAGACATGAAAGTTTCAAATCCTTGACCAGAAAACTGTTTAGATACGTTATCTGATATTGCAGCCCATGCACCACCCTTGAGAGGAGTTCCCTCAAACTGAGCTGTATAATAATCTTTTGAAGATCCGGCTATAACTTCCTGAGCAACTTCTTGAAGACCTTCTGCAAAATTGGCTTTGAAGTAATTCATACCAACATTACCGTAAGCTCTTGGATTACGGGCTGATTTGAGAAAACCTTTCCAGTTATTCTCTACCACCTCAAAGGCATCCTTAGCAGCCTTTCTGTTAAACATTAATTTACCAGCAGCACCTTTCTCGAGTAAGTCTGAACCAACTTTCTTGAAAGGATTCATTTTAGTAAAGGCTCTATTCAATACAATTTTATTGCTGAAAAATATTGTAGGAAGGTTTGCCCAAGTTGTTGTTGCTCCAGCTTTAGCTGCAGTATCTCTAATTGAGGCTAATTCATTTTCATTTGGATTACGACCGTGAGTATGTACAAACTCGTCATACAAGTCACCAATCATTTCATTTTGAACCATACCACCCTCAAGTGATGATTCACCAAAAGCTATTCTTGCATTTCTGACATCTTTGTAAAAAGAAAGAAAGCCTGAAGATGTTTTAGCAAGCTTATCCATCTCTCTGAAGTTTTCTAACTTACCAGCGTTCCTGATAAAATCAGTTGTGTTTTCTAAAGGGTTAAGAAAACGCCCTGTACTTTTAGCAGCTTGAGTAAAATACTTTTTAGCCTTACTCATGTCTTTCAACGAGCCTAAAGTTTTAGCAAGATTTTTACTAGCCTGATATGCATTTTTAATCTTCCATAAAGCTTTACCAGTTCTAGCAACACCTACTGCTCCTGCAGCAGGTGCGGCATAGCCACCAGTTAAAGCAGTAACACCTAGTTCTGCTAAGTATTCTAATCCAAGTTCACCAAGTATACCAAAAGTATAACCTGTATTTAAAAATTGATTAGTCATGAATCCTGTAGCACCACCTTTACTACTACTACCAATGGCCATATTCTCTTCCATCATACGAGCAGCACTCTGATCAGTTACACCACCCCATCCAAAGGCATCCATCATTCCTAATCGGAATTGACTACCCCATTGACCAGCTGCTCTTCCCATTTCCATAGAAAGGCTGGTATTTTCGTTGTAGAGAGACTCATTATCTCGAGCAGCATTAAAACCAAGTTCATCATAAAGACCGTGCTGATAATAACGCTCAAAACCTATGTGATCCATACCTGCGCCAAATTGAAAAGACTTAGCACCTTGCATTGGATTAATTACTTCAGCTTGATGATTATTTCTCATGAAGTCTAAAGCACTTACAATACTTTCATGATTTGCCATAGGCGGTAAAGCAGAACCTCTTTGCGTAATAGGCGTATTCATATTTACGTCTAATGGTGCAATAGCTGCTTTATTTTGAGCAGTAGGGTTTATGTCAGCAAGCCCACCTGTATATACTTTTCCAGTAACTGGCGTACCAGCACTTAAATCAGCACTAAAAAAATCTGAGTCTTCTGGATTAGCCATAGTGTTTTATAATTGTGATGGGTCTTTAATCCCGTTCATCATATTGTATTGAGTCATGAGAGTTTGATTACCTAATGCGATTTCTTGCATTAAAACTTGGTAATCTTGAACAATCTGATTCACATCTGTTAAAGGTGATTGGTATATATTGTAATGCGGTTGCCATATAGGCTGACCTTGATCATCAATAGCCGCCATCACACTACCTTGTACCTCATAACCTCCTTGTTGGGTTTTTTTAACTTTAAGATTTTGACTATATCCAGGATGAGAATCTAATGAATATTCTCCAGCATAAGCCATCACTCTGTCAATGTCTGTATTCTGAGAAGCTTGATAAAAACCATTGGTTGCATAATTCTTGTTAAGGTAAATTGTCATACCTTGATTCATCAGTTGCTCCTTGTAAGGTCTCATTAAACCAGCATTCTTTTCACTACCCATGTGGCTGTCAATGTATGTTGAATTAAGTTTCACGTTCATTGCTGTCCAGTTGTCATCACTACCTGCGATGTTTTGATAAGTCACGTCAAGCATTGGTCTTTTCTTATTCTTAGCGTCACCCATTGTACTGAAGTCTAGCATCACTTGGCCAAACAATTGTTTAGCCATAGCATCTGTATTTTCAGGTAGATTATTTTGAGGACCTCCTATTGTAATCTTAGCACCGTTAGGACCAGCTCTGAAAGCATCTTTAAAGAAATTCATAGTATTCATTGTAGAACTACTCTTATACTTTGATGGATCTACCATAAAAAAGTTAATTCCATTTGCTTGCTTAGAACCTGTACCCGTTATACCTAATGCCTGAAGACCTCCTTCTGGAGTAGCATATTTTGTAAATGCTCTTTTATAAATATCATGTAAACCTTGATCAGCTCTACCATCATTTGTTCCAGCAGCCCAGTTTGCAACATCAGTTGGAGAATCATAATCCCAGTTACTCCAACCAGCTTCTTCAGAACCCCAACCATAACCCCATTCAGCACCATCTCCTAAACCAACCCAGCCACCGATAGCTTCAAATACGTTAGCAACTTCACCTGTAATTCCAGCAACTGTTGTTCCTATAGCGTCAACACCTGACCCAACATAGCTACCAAAACCAGGATCTAGTTGTTTGTCACCTCTGTACATTGCCTGAGCTTTATAATAGGCATCATCCCAACCACTATTGTATTGAGGTTGACCTCCTGAATAATCAACATATTCTTCAGCATTAGCATCTGCGTAAGATGTCGCAAATTCTTCCATGGATCTCACACGTCCTGTTTCAGTATCAATATAATGTTTTAACATTTCACCGTACATAGCATTATCTGCAGAAACTCTGTTGATGATGTCTACTGATTCTTTAGCATACCATTTATCTAATTGATCAAGACTAACTTTTTTAGCAGCGATACGTGTTCTTGCTCCATTTGGACCACTAGTAGTAGCCCAAAGGTTTCCTAAGTAATCTTTGTTGACTCTATTGCTTTCATCAGTCATATCCATCATCGGAAGCAATACGTTTTCATAAGCATTGCTTACTACTTGATTTGGTAATGTCCCACCTTGAAGTAATGAGTTAAAGTCAAAAGTTTGAGCCATTTGGGCTTTCTCTTCAGTTGTTGCGTTATTCCATCTTTCAACATTATAACCACCACCTTCGAGATCTTTACCAGACTCATTAATTAAGTAATCACCAAGAGCAACCAAGTCTTGAGTTGCAGCGCCAGTTGAATTTTCGTTACGTGACTTCTCTTGTGTTAATTTTAAAGCTTCACTGAAAATCATTTTCTCACCACCTACGACATCATTCAATAAAAGATTACGTTCATCTTGGAACATGTCATAGCCTGATTGATCACCTAAAAGATTTTTTTCATCCTGATGACCTGTCATCCAATCAGGAACATCTTCACCACCCATCACGTCAGTGATTACAGTACCAACATTATCTCCAATACCACCCATGGCTTGTTTCTGTTCAGACTCACCTTTAAGGTAGTCTTTATACTCAGCCAGTTCCATACGGTTTCGGTGCTTAGTATTTTCCAGAGACAATCGATTAGCCTGCTTGTAACCTTCAAATGAATATGGATCCTCTTTCATTGAGAATTCATAATCCTTATATGCCAATGTTTGAGCAGCACTGTTTATGTCCTGACCCATGTACATCATAGCAAGGGCGTTGTCAATGTTGCCAAAAGCAGCTCTAGGAGAACCACCTTTACGATTAGCAACATTTTTCAAATTACCATTTGCATCTTTTATTACACTCTGGCTTTCAACTAGAGCGCCTTCAACATTGTTCAGTTCTTTGTATTGACGAGCCAATGGACTACCTGCTGTAGTACCTTCTGTTCTAATTCTCTCTTCAAGTTGCTTACGTTGACCACCAGTCTGATTTACTTGAGTATTAATCTGTTCTTCTGCAGTCTGAGTTACACCGGTGAACATGTTAGTCATTTCTTGAACGTATGCTTGCTCAGCACCTTCTACTGAACCATAAGTCTCAACGTTTCCTTGAATCCACTGCTTTCTGTCCACATAAGATTTAGTCTTATAGTAATCAAGATATTTCGGATCCTTTGCAAATTTACCCATGAAAAGGTTTGCCAATGGTCCTGTAAGTTGAGGCCCATTCTTGGTAGTAGTGATATATCCACCTTGAAGTTGATCAACAGTGATATTTAGGTCAGCCTCTTTAGCAAGCTTGATAGCGTCGGCCATCATGTCCTGGTATGGGGTAAATCTAACATTACCCATTCCGGCAGCCTGATCATCTGTTGCATTTTTAAATTCTTCTGCTTGGAAGTTCAATGCTTGTACACCGCCTTCCCACCATGAACCACCACATTTTTCTGGATCAATACAATCTCTGAAACCTTCAGCACGTTGTTGTTCATTCTGCCAGTTACGTGTCCAGACCATATCCTTTACGATATTCTTGTTGTCTAGTAACTGATTGAATAACTCACCACCTGCATCAACATTTTGCTGAAGAGATAAATCCATACCGGACAACTTGTTTATGTCCTGGTCAATTGCTTTAAAGAATTGATCTCGAGCTTCAATATTACCGTCTCGCAGCATGGGTGCGTTAAGGAGTGACCCGTAGAGGTTACTCATTTGCTCATGAGCAGCATCATACTTGCTTTGCTTCATTTGCAAAGCCTTATTGTAAAAATTGAAATCAGGTTTGAATGCCTGAATCTGGGGTATATATCCTGTTACACCGTTTATGTATGTAGCCATAGTACAAAAATATTAAAAGTTTATCAAACCTCACATGTTTATTAGCCTCCGTAATAACCATTAGGCACACCTCCTGGATAAGCGAATGCTGCAGGATTCGCGCCCATAGCGCCACCCGGACTACCTCCCGGTATACCTGCATCAGCTTTTGCCATTTGCACATAAGCTGCATCATCCCATCCTGGATTCATACGTTTATAACCAGCAGCTTTGTCCATTACACTTGACTGGTTTGAAGTTTTTGGCGTAATCTTTCTACCACCAGTAAACGTAGTGTACCCAGTTGTTGGATCCACACTGTATTGGTCATATAAACTATTCATAGTCTGCGTCTGTCCTTTATTAGTCCAACCATTAATCCATGATTGTCTTAAGTTCTGACGAGCCATGTCCTTCTCATTCTTAAATTGCTGGTTAGCAATAGTATTCTTATCCCAAAGCTGAGTAGCAAGTTGCGCATTACGATCAGAAGCTCTATTCATTATATCAGCGTTAGCCATCTCGAATTGATTAGCTATCTGTACATTCTGATTATGAACACCTGAAATAGTGTTAGCTACGTTCTGTGCTGCTTTACCTTGAATCTGAGCAGCTCTAGCATTAAACGCTTGAGGCCCCGAGAATGTCGCTGCACCTTGAGTAGAAATATTAGCAAGTTCCGCATTAGCAGCAAGCTGTCTGGTAGGATCCATAAAAGTAGGATTAACCAATTTTGTAGCAGCCTTCGCTTGCCATGGTGAGAATTTTTCTCTTCGGAAAAAGTCTCCAGCTGCACCGGCAGTAGCTACAATATCTTCAGTCCACCATTTTGCGGGATCTGCTTGTTGAATTTCTGGTAAATGTTTTACAGCTTCTGGTTGCTGGTCAGCATCTGTCCATTCTACTTCCTCAGTAGACAAATCCTGATCAAGTTCTTTTGGAAGAACTGCCTGACCTGCTGTAGTGTTTCCAAAGAATTTATCTACAGGAGAGATAGGTTTGTCGTCATAAGTATGCATTCCGTGGGAATCTTTAAGCCCTATCGGTGTAAGATTAAAGTTTGCAAGAGTCTCTGTAAATTGTTCATCCCTACTAGCATCTTGAAGACCACGGTAAGCAGCTTGAAACATTGCAGTATTCATACCTCCGAAAAGTTCATCATCATTGAATCCTAAACTTTTCATGTTTTTCTTGTACTCTTCACTACCAGTTGTTTCCCAAGACTTGAGATCTTTCTCAGACTTCATCTTCGGCTTACCGTCTTCATATACAATCTTACCGTCAGCATCTTTCTCATACAGCATTCCTGAAGAGTTGATAGCGTAGACTTGTTTCTCACCTTGTAAGAAATTACTAATTACCTGCTCTTGTGGAATAGCAAGTAATCTTTCTTTCTCTTTATCTGAAAGTTGCCCTTCTTCAATGTGCTTCTGGTAATTAGCATACACTGCATTCTGTAATTCAGGATTACTTGTAAGTGTATTTTGAAGATGCCCGTAAGCCCCTTGCAAATCACCTAGACGTTCATCTTTGAAATCATAGTCTTTAGTAGTGTATCCAGTAGCCTTGTACCATTTACCATCTTCTTTCTTGATGTAATCACCAGGCTGAACCTTAGTCTCATCATAACCATCTTTGGTAATGTCCCACTTGACAGAACCCTTTGGAATGTTTTGATAGCTAGTCTTCTTGTTCGAAGTAGAAGCAACAGGCGTTTCACCCGTTCCACCACCGCCTTGATACTTAGGCATACTTACTCTAACACGACGCTGCGATCCAGTACCACCGCCAAATTGATATTGAGCATTAGGTCCCAGTGAAGGAAACCTAGTCCAACTCATAGAACCACCTTGAGGTTCCTTGGCATTGTTGCTACGAGCAACACCACCATACTGAGCCATAGGAGGTCCTTGAGGAGCTCCTTGTTGTTCTTGTCCTGGAATCTGTATAAGTTCCTTAGGATCAATCCCTGTAGCAGCCAAGTAAGGCATGGCGATACCAGGAATACCATCAGGGAAACCTTTCATAGATTCTTGCACCATTGCTAAGCCACCAAGTTTTAGATTATAATTAGTAATCATTCTCTCAGCAGTATCGATATCCATCTTAGTTGAATTAGGATCCATGAGAATTTGCTGATACTTATTCAAGTTGTATTGCTTAGATAAGTCAGCGGGTGTAAACCCTTTGTTTTTCTTCTTGACATTCTTACCGAACTGAGCAAGTATGTCCGGATCCTTAATCTTCATTTTATTATCTCGTGAGAAAATGAAAGAGTCAGCAGGTAAATTCAAAGGAGTACCTCCATCATAGTGACGTTTACCACCAATGTTATAAAACTCAGGGATACCACCTTTTGAAAGGTTAGTGACTACTGTTTCACCTTTTTCTGCTTCCAGATTGGCAAGCTCTCTTGGAGCAGCCTCTACAGTCTTATTGACTCTTGTCCCTTCCTTTGTACCATTAGTTCCAGGTGTAAATACACCAGCTGGCATTATAGCATCAGCACTGTTAGTACCCATGCCCGCATTACTGCCGACATTCATACCACCTTGTGCTTTAGGGAGATTTACTTTTACTCTTCTCATATCTGTAAATTAATCTAAATATTCTACTGTTCCACCCATTGCAAGGATTTGATCAATCTCTGCTTGGGACATATTGTATTCACCACCATCTTGGTACTGAGGTTGACCTCCGTATTTAACATATTCTCCAGAACCAATCGCACCAGTATTCATTCCTTGGAATTGAGTAGGTACCATGTTTCTTGGATCAATGTAACCTTGGTTCTGAGTCCACTTACCACGATCACCTTGAGTGTTTGCCATGAAATTAGCATCACCCAAAGTCTTTTGCTTCATCTGATCTTCAAATGCTCTCATCTGTCCTTGGTTACCTATTGCAGCAAGACCAGCCATTCCAGCTAAACCTGCATCAGCAGCAGCCATCATAGTCGCACCGTCTGGACCTTTTCTACCCCATACGCCTTGTGTTTGACCCCAAGGTCCTTCAGTCATTGGAGTACCTACAGGATTTTCACCACCGCCTTGCATATAAATACCAGTGCGAGGATACATCTGCGCCTGAGGAAAAGCTTCAGGAAATGGAATACCACCGCCTTGTTGTCTATAGAATGTAGGGTACATTTGTGCTTGAGGGAATGCTTCTGTATAAGCACCACCAAACATCATAGCTGGTATGTTTCCACCGTATGCCATTTGATTTGGATCCATCATAATAGGCTCTTCTTGACCACCCGGGTAAGCAGGAATATCTTGTCCAGAATCCCACATAATACTGTTAGGACCATTTTCTGAAAATATAGATTGATTAGGATCTATACCTGTTACCTCAACAGCATTAGGATCTGGTTTTATACCTTCTTCAAGGATTGCACTCACCTCATCTTTTAATTTTCTATTTTTCTCCATTGCTGTATTAGGATCTTGAATATTTAAAGCTTCAGGTGTTTCTTCACCTGGTGCTCCAGGCATTCCTGGTTGACCGTAATGAGAGAATTTCATTTTAACCTTACGAGGACCTTTTCCAAACATTCTTCCTTTGTACTTATACTCATCTAAGTAAGTATCAGCAGGATTGTAAGCAATAGCAGGACCATAGTTTTGACTAGGGCCTCTTTGCCATCTACCTGTCGGGTTTAAGTTATAACCTCCTGGTTGAGTTACAAAGAATCCTCTACCCGGCTGTCCTTGCTGAGTAGTCTGATTTGTAGTAGTGGTATCAACCTCTTCTGTCACGTTACCACGTCTTTCACCAGATCCGTTACCATCACCAGTCCCTTTAGTAGCATTTTCTACTACGTTTGCTGCGTTATCAAATGTCTTGATATCATCAGTACCACCACCGGTAGTACCATTATTAGTATTTGTGTTGATATTATTGTTTGTGTTAATATTCGTTTCATCAGTTTCCCAAGTACTACCAGCACCTCCTCTAGTACTGTTCTCATCTAAAAACCTGTTTGTTTCATCTTGTACATATTGCTGAGCCATTCTTGTAGGAACCCACTTTTGCTGAGTATAAGGAGTAGATACATCAACAAATCCTGCCTTGTACATGTTAACCCCGATACCCCCAGTAGGATCACTTATCATTGGCTGATTGATCTGGTCCATTAAATAAGGATCATTTCTGTAACCATATTGATTAGCATAATCATATTGATTAGCAGTAGCATTTAAAGGAATAAAACCTCCTCCGAATTGGTACATTGGTTGTCCTCCATAAGGGTACATATTCTGACCGCCGTATCCATACATAGGCTGACTGCCATACGGATGCATCATTGGTTGACCACCATAAGGAAAGAAACCACTATTCATTCCACCCATTCCAGGTACAGGGCCCATTTGGTTCATGTTGATTGGTTGATTCTTTTTTTGCATCTCATTAATATTTTGATTGAACATGTCCCATTCATTAACAGGCTGGTTTTGCTGTTTCATATTCTTGGCGTATTGCTTATATTCTTTTTTGGCATCTTTATCAGTAAACTTAGTCTTAAGCCTTTTCAACTCTAAGTCATTTCTGTCAGTGTTAGCGTAAATGGATCCAGCCAATTCTCCAGAAGCACCAATCATATTTTTGAATGCTTGCTGGTTATTTTGTTTCATATCACCATAAGCATTAGCCCACTGCTGAACGTTTTGATTTGGCTTATAACCAAAATTCTGTCCGCCCATTTGTCTATGCTGAGTACCTTGCATAAGCTGACCATTAGGCATCATGTGATATCCTGGAGGAATTCCACCGTAAGCCATCATTGGCGGTGCCATCGGAGGCATCATTTGTCCAGCCATTTGTTGAGCTAAAGCCTCAGCTTCTTGCTGAGCCATTGCGTTGAAATTGTTTCGAGCCATTGCGTTCTTCATAATATCTTTATTGTACTGCACCATACTGTCAGTGGTTACATTTTGAGGTGCCTTCGATGTTCCTCCGAATTGTTTCTTACTATAATTTTTTGCCATCTGTTTGAAGTTTTTCAGAAGCTCTTTTTTATCAGGAGCAGGGTATCCACCATATCGCATTTGCTCTACTGTTACATTTCTATTAGCCATCATGTCACCGTATTGTTGTGCTGCTTCAAAGTTAGCATCTAATTGCTGAATTGCTTTCTTTTGCTTACGTTTACTTAAATCAGATCCTTGAATCTTAGCAACTTCACCAGCATACATTTGTTCTTGCGACATAGCAGGCTGCAAGTCCTTTAAGTTTTGTGACATAGGTATTGGCGCTATAGGTCGCATAGGCATCTTTTTTACAGGCACTTTATCCAACTTAGCTTTAGTAGCATTCATCTGCTCTTCAAGAGCTGGTGTGTTACCTACATATCTATAACCCTGCATTCTCCAATCTTTACCTTCTTCACCATTACTACTGACAGGAGTCTTAGCAAAATCATTACGTGCTCCACCTGGTGCATTGTAATAAACCTTTTTACCATTTTCATTACCAGCATAAATTGTACTGTGTGAAGGAACCCATCTATCAGAGAAAGTGTTACCTTGGTAATCCTTATTCTTAAATAGTTCTTCTTGAACTACATCACCTGGTTGCCAGTCTTCTTGAGACACTGGTACAAAACCCATCTTTCCAAGGTTTCCTTTCATCTGCATGTTACCTGGTATTAGAGGAAACTTGTCTCCCGGATTCAAAGTTCTTCTCGAATCAATTTGCACAGGTTCATTTCCAGGTATAGTGTATCCGCTGTCACCCAATAATTCACAAGTATGAGAATTACAAAAGTATTTACCTTTATCAATCCAACCTAGGTCAGTTCGCGTAGGGATGTTACCTTCATCTTTCTTCTGAGCATTATTTAAAAGAGTTGGTGTTAATCCTTGGACTCTTTGCATCTCAGCATCATAAGCAGCTTTTTGAGCGATGTATTGATCATACAATGCATCAAAGTCTTCTTGAGGAACTTCTTCAGCATTAGTAACAGGGAATGATTCAACTGGCCGCTCTCCTGCATTAGGACCACCCATTTGAAAATGAGGGACATCACCACCACATTCAAAACAAGGTTGCCCACCTTTTCCAAATTCTTGAGATCCTTCTCTTAATACGTAGTTAGCGTATTCTTGAACACCCATTCCTGCTTGTTGTGCTTTACGTGTAAACTCCCCCGGACGTTTCACGGCTCCTTGGATCCAACCGCCCGATTTAAAAATATTACCTCCATACATTTGACCTGGTATATAACTGTCTGTTGAGCCTTGCATATTTTTAAAGTTAAACGCTTTATCTAAGTCATCTACGCTTTGAAATCCATACTTTTGTGCAAGAGTATGATCTAAATTACCCGCCATATCTCTAAAAGTCTGACTGTTATAAAAGTTCTCATATCCTTTATCTTTAATAAACCAAGCACCTGATTGACCCCTATCTTGAAATCCACCAAAAGGCTGCCATATTCCTTCAGTTGTACCTCCAACCCCTGTACCTTTCTTTTCAGCCCAGCCAGAAGACTTGTAAAAAGACTGTGTAGTTCCGTTAGGCAATTTTACTTGCACAATAGGTCTTCCGCCATAAGTTCCTTGATACTTGATCATATCAGGGTGCACTAAATCTGTACCAGTTGCACCAACCTCATCCCAATACTTACCAGCCTTTTTCATGTTGTTAAGCTGAGTAGGTATACCCGCATAGTCAGTTACTACAGGGCCTTCAATATCAATTTCAGGATTCTTGTTGTTTTTAATAACATCATCTTTAAGAGTGCTGCCTGTCGTAGGAACATTATCAGCAAAGCCTAAAACCTTTTTTCCTTTTTTAATAACACTCGCTGGTACAAAAGGTAAAGCAAGACCTGCTGAATATATACTCATATCTGCCGCATCACCTCTAACAGTTGCATCAACAAGACCTACCGCATCACTAATAGTTTCAATACCAGGTAAAGAACTGATAATATCTTTACCAGTCATAATCATTTTCTTGGTACCTCTTTTAGTATACTCTTTATTGTACTGCTCGATTTCTTCAGGTGATAACCACATGCTGGTACCCGCAGGTTTACCTACATAATCAGCCATTATATCATCAACCTTATAAAGCTCTTTGCCTTGATCACGCATTGATTTGGTATACTGTTTTTGACGGTATTCCTTTTGATCTTGGGGAGACATTGCCTGAACTCTGTAATGCTCAGCTTTATCTACTTCTTCTTTGGCTCTAATGTTTTTAACTTCATCAGATACACGTGCTCTTTTGTTTTGGTCAAGCTTGTGCAATGAACCAGTATAAGGATTATATCCATATCCACCACTATAAACAGCTTTGTGAATTTGGTCATTATATTTTGAAT
>Ga0208134_1000830_pt1 | contig 19408 bp, 21 predicted proteins | sample VirMetDEL_Mar_31_FD_184515 | JGI IMG/M metagenome (GOLD analysis project Ga0208134, IMG submission 184515) | Aqueous microbial communities from the Delaware River and Bay under freshwater to marine salinity gradient to study organic matter... | ecosystem: Environmental > Aquatic > Marine >... | reverse complement strand
GCGTTAGTACCATCAATGTTTGATATCATAAGTGTGTTTACTTTAGCAACTTTATCTGCAGCGACATCAATAATAGATGCCCTACTTGTTGTTACTGCACCTGCTACTGTCGTAGGTGTAATACTTGATACATTAATTAAATTTATTACGGCCATTTACCTTTTCCTTTATTATCCAAATACAATTGCCATAGCGATAGCAAATCCTTTAGTAGCTGAACTACCACTAGCATAAGTTTTTAAATCTGATGCAGGAATAGTTTTCATTGTTCCACCATCATTAACTACAAAACCATCTGCATCTGCCACTGTTATTGAACTACCAACAGAAGTATTTCCATCTAATAAGTTTAACTCTGCTGCTGTAGATGTTACTGCAACTCCACCTATTTGTAAAGCAGTTGACGCATTTATAGTAGGTGCAGTTACTGTTCCAGTGAATGTTGGATCTGCTACAAAAGCTACTGTACCTGATGCATCAGGGAATGTAATAGTTCTATCTGCAGTAGGGTTAGCAACAGTTAAAACAGTTTCGTGATCGTTTGCACTAGACCCTTCTATAGTAATACCTGAGTCACTTAAATATAGGCCACTTACTGTAGGGCTTGTAATTGTTTTATTTGTTAGTGTTTTACTTGTCTGTGCATAGTATGTATCAAGTAAGTCTACATCAAAATACTTTAATCCAGTAGCTGAATTATCATACATAAGTATTGCATCATTGTTTGCTACTGCTGTAGAAGTGTCAGGACTAATTGCTGATACATCTGCTACAGTATTAATCTCTGCACCTGTAGCATTAAGACCTGTTACATTATTAGCAGTTGCGTTTACAGCTTGAATACGAGCTTCTACTGATTGCTGTGTAGGAACTAATGTTGCACTATTAGAAGACATATCATCTTCATCAACAAAGCCTGTAATAGTTATAGTCCCATCTGATAAACTACCATAAGTTACAGTACCTGTTGTAGTAATTGCAGATGAGCCATTATTTATAGCACCAAACCCACTTGAGATACTACCACTGTTTAGAGCACCTACTGTAGTTACATTACTTAGAGTATCTAAAGATGTCTCCATATATGTTTCAAAGTCAGTAAGAGCTACCTGCTTCATAGTACCTGCATCATTAACTACAACTCTATCTGCATCTGCAAGTGTAGTAGATGTAGCAGACGTACCACCATCCATAATGTTTAACTCTTCAGGTGTAGCACTAATTTGAGTAGTACTTACTGCAGCTAGTACAGGAATAGTACCACTTTGGTTAGGGAGGTTAATTGTACGGTCTGCTGTAGGATCTACAATAGTAAGTGTAGTTTCGTGATCATCAGCAGTAGCACCCTCAAACACAACAGCATTCTGTGCGTTCATAGTAACAGTATCTACTACTGTGGTAGTTCCTCCTACAGTCAAATTACCTGTAATGGTAAAGTTACGAATACCTGTGTAGTCTTTATTTGAGTCTAACACTACAGCTTTAGAAGCTATGGCTGTACCAATTGCAGTACTTCCCAAGTCTAGTGCGTTAAGTTCACCTACAACTGCTGTGATGCCATCTAGTGTATTAAGTTCTGCAGCAGTAGAAGTAACTCCATCTAGTATATTCAACTCTGCTGCTGTAGATGTAACACCATCAAGAATGTTTAGCTCTGCAGTAGTAGAAGTAACACCATCCATAATGTTGAGTTCAGCAGTAGTTGCAGTCACACCGTCCAGAATGTTTAGCTCTGCTGCTGTAGATGTTACTACCGTACCTGCAAGAGCAAGTCCATTTGTTCCATCGTGAGATGCTACATTAAAGTTAAAAGAACCATCAGCAAATGTAGTGTTACCAGTAATAGTAATTGTACTACCATCTGCAGTAATGCTATCTAGTGCAATGTTTCCTACGTTAGTAATGTTTGCATCACCAAAAGATGTAGCAGCTAATGTTGTAGCTCCTGCTACAGCAAGTGTACCTGCAATGGCAGTGTTACCGCTTGTGTCTGCAACAGTAAACTTGTTACTGTCCATAGTCAGACCACCATTAAGTGCTGTAGCTCCTGTAACTGTAAGTGTACCTGCTACTGTACCATTTGCGTCTACAGCAAGAGTATCTATGTTAGCAGTACCATCAATGTACAAGTTACGCCACTCAGAGCCAGAAGCACCTAAGTCATGCGTATCATCTGCAGAAGGTATAAGGGGAGAAGCAACATCAGCAGTTACTGTAACTGTATCTGAAGCTGCGTTACCAAGTGTAGTGTTTCCATTTACAGATAAGTTACCTGTTACTGTAGCATTCTCATCTACTTGAAGTGTGTCTACTGTAGCTGTACCATCTAGATATAAGTCCTTAAACTCTACAGAACTTGTACCTAAATCTATATCGTTATCTGTAACAGGTACAACAACACCATCTTGAAACCTTATTTGCTCTACTGCTGATGAAGAAACCTCAACAAACACACCATGTCTGTTGTTACTGGTATCTACTACAACTTTATTTAAAGCATCAGTGTCAGCTATAAGAGGTACATACGCTCCCTCAGTAGAACTGCCATCATGTTTATGCCCACCCGATAAAGCAAACGCATCTCGTATAGCGTTATACTCTGCGTTTACTGGTGCAGCTTTAATAACCTCGTTAGGTTGTATTGTTGATGCTGACTGTCTTGAGTAACCTGCCATGTTATAACCTGTCTCCTACCCCAAATGTAATTACTAAACCTTGTATACTGTGTGATGCTTTACTGTCATTTGTGACGTAACGTAACGAAATTGCTTTGCCTGATCCTGATATGTTTGTTCTTCTTATTGGTGAAGGACTACCATCATATATAGCACCGCTTGCGGCATCATCAGCAGCATACGCAGCTTCGTTATAATAGGCAGCAGCACCTGTATTACTTAATGTAAAGTCATTGGGGTTCAAAACATCTACATCTTCGTAATCATAAACTGCTGACATTAGTATTTCATTATCGCCTTCAGAACGTAAGTAAGTAGCTATAGTGTAAAATATCTTACGTTGTTCAGGATCTTGCATATGTAAATAAGGGGTTTGAAAGACACTGAAAATATCAGTTCCTGCAAAAGAGTTGCCTCTTTCTTGTCTGTGTACTTTCCCTGTACTGTCTCCATGTATTACATATTCATTCTGTCCTATATACCCACTATCTGCACAAGTAGCAGTGATACCTAATAGCTGTCCATACTCAAACTGTAATCCATTAGGTGTTTGTCTAAAACCTCCTATAACACCTTGAGTATCTGCAGCAGCGAAGAAATATCTGAACTGCGTCTTTGATCTAACAACAACTGCATTCAAACCATCTAAGTCTATATCAAAAACAACATCTGTAAATACTGACTGAATGTCTTTTGATACAGTCTCTAAGTTTACATCACCTATTTTATCTGTACCAGAAACAGGACGTAGACCATCTTGTGAAAGAAATAGTAAGTCACCACCTATTTCTATAACACTATCTGTAGCTAGACAACCAAGATTATCTGTAACAGATTCCAATACAAAGTTGGCTATATTGTTACCTACAAGCTTACGAATGTTGTTACTGCCAAAAACATACAAAGCATCACGAAATGTTTTTATGGCTACTATAGGAAAACCTACATTTATTACACCTGATCCATTAGCTGCTGTATAGTTTAGTTCATCGTAAGGTGCACTGAAAAATAAGTTTGTTTCTTGGGCAGGGTCACCTGCTAAGAACATGTGGTTTTGAAATACAGCAGAAAATTTGGGGTCTGTAGGAGCGTTACTATCAGTAACTTGTTTATATGTAGTACCATCATATGTTGATGCAGGGTTAATTCCATCTGTCAATATTATTTTTGGACTACCAAAATTATACTTTGTAAACCTTACCTTGCTAACATCTGTCATCGTAGGGTTACTTGTTCTAAATAAACCTGTACCCGATCCTACCTCAATAGCTGCTGCTGTCCCTGCACTTACAGCTATCTGCGTAATTGTGTTAAAGTATTTTGTACTACTTACTGTGGAATTGTTTGGCCCATTCACTACTTCAGTTTGTGCTGTGCCTAAATAGTCTGTACCTGTAATAGTAAAGGTTTTACCTGATTCATTACCTGTTCCGAAAAAAGTAACTAGTCTAGGTTGTTCTGATGCAGCCGTTGTAAAATTTACAGAACCGCCAGAAGCCAATGCCCCATTGATTGTTAAGTTACCTGATCCTCCTGGTGTCTGTGAAGCACATACTCCATCCCTATCATTTGCAATAACATCACAGGTTATTTCCCCCCATGAAGTAGAACTGTTGATATATCTATGTAAGTAATTACTACCACTAGAAGGTTTTCTACAAGCTAAGATACCATCGTTGATACCATTAGCTACACATACACCTAGTGTACCTGTATTGTCTTGACCTGTAACTGTGCCATAATCATTGCTGTAACCATTTATCTTACGATACCCACCTGTAACAGCAGGTTCATAATTAGTTAGCTTTATAGCAGATCCAGGTTGTGTCTCACCTTGAGATAACACATCCCTACTGGTGTTTAGCCCACCCTGAGAAAAAACTTTAAAGGAAGCTAAATTTTCAGCCATTACATATTACCACTAAATGTACTTGTCCCTGATCGTTCTATTACTGTGGAGCGAACTACTAATATATCATCTACTAAAACTCTACGCATTGCTTTTATGCCATCTTCAAAATTGTTTTGATGCATTGCAGCACTTTGTTCATTGCTACGGAATCTCATCATAAACATCATAGCACCGTCTACAACTACATGTTTAAAACGGTCAGGTATAATTACTGTATCATTATAATTTGTTAATTCTGTGGGAAAACTCCAGTAGACGTACTCTATCTGGTAGGCTGCATCTGGCACAGGTGTAACACCAAACTTCTCTTCTAGTGTTTGATATACGTAAATGGGTGCGCCATCTCCATTAGTTAAATCACCTGTATCGTCTATGCTACGATGGTTTTGTATATAGTCATCATAAGAAATAGGTCTAAGCCTCATGGGAGTGTTACCTTTTGAGGTAAGCTTTTTAAGGTAAAAAGTATCCCAGTCTGTGCTAGAGTAATCATTAGGAAAACTATACTGTCTAGTACCTGCAGTAAGATCTTGTGTTTGAGTTGTTTTTAAGAAAGGCCACTCCTGACCATCTTGTACAATAAGACGTATACTGTTATTGATAGCATCTTTAGCTAAAGCTTGAACATTACGTACTGAGTCAAAGCCTTCACCATTAGCATCTAAGGTAACTTCATTTAACCTGCGTAATAATTCATTAACTAATGTAACATATGTAGCCATTTTAGTATCCCTTAGATGTACTTAAAGGGGCAAGTTTCCCTGCCCCCCTAGTTTTGTGCTTATGCAAGCAAGTCACGATCTACTTCGTCAGGAGCAGCATCGCCTTGATCACTAACATCCATCATCATAGCGTAAACACGTAGTTTACCTGCTGTGAATGTTGCACCAGCACCTGCAAAAGTCAGGTCTAGTGTGTCTGCTGAAGCAAGCGTAACGTCTGCAGCAGGTGTAGCTGAAGGAGCATATGCCCCGTCTGCTGCGCCATCAATATCAAACGCTGCAACAAATTCGTCAGCATCTGCTGCACCCAATGTTACTGTTGCGTTTGTACCAGTGTTCATAGTTGCAGATTCTACAACACAAACACCTGCATGAAGTACCCTTGTATTAGCAGGTATTGTGAGACATTGAACTACGTCACCCGATGAACAGTCAATAGCCTGTGCAGTAAGATCAATAGTTTTCTGTACCATGTAAGGCGAACGCCCTCTTTGGGAATTACCGTGTGCAGGTAAAAGCAAAGATGATATAGTAGCCATAAGTTTATCCTCCCTTACGCTGCGTTATATTTAGCAGTTACGATAGCTTCTGGACGAAGTATCTTCCTGCCGTATAGATGCATACCGCGAACGATGTCACTAAATGAATCTGGATCACGATAAGTCTCAACTTTGTTGATTTGCTCTGCAGTTGCTACTGCTGAGTCGTGACCTGCCACGATAACACCGTAGTTAGTATTTTGGTTTGCTGTCCCAGTTGTACCTGCACCTGTTCCTACCGCAGGTAGGTTTGATGATGTGTACATACGGAAGCCATGAATGTTATTCAAGACTAAACCGTTTTGCAGCCCTGCTCCACCGAAGTCAGCATTCATCATGCGTGAGTCTTCGTCTTTGAGTAGTTCTACAAACACAGGGTCAACAACGAGCCATCTGCCTCTTGTATCAACTTGCTGTTGATCTAAAAGACGCCCCATACGAGCAATAACTTGTAAGGGAGTTGCTGTTGCAGTATCAGCAGCAGTTGCACCGCCTAAACGTGGCTTCAATGGAATTGAGTGATCACCTGCAGATGATGTCGTAATGTTTCCAAAGTCACCCTTCTTAAGCTTCATAGAAGAAAGAAGTTCGTCTGTACCTGCAGTTGAAACAGCTACTGAACCATTTACTTGGTCATTAACTGTTCCTGCATTTGCGTGTAGCGCAGACTGTTTGTAACCTGCCAAATAGCCAAGGCATTCTTGGTCCATTTGATCAGCTAGTCTGTATGCTGCACGATCAGTTGCAAGTTGCATAAAATCTACGTGACTATGGGCTTCCTCAATATCGTCCATCTTAAAAGCAAAATAATTGGCTTTATCAACAGTCAACTGAAATTCTTCATCGTCAAGATCTTGTGCTTGGATTTGGGTTCCACGAGCATATGCGGATACAGAAATTTCTGGCTCCTTAATAATTTTTACCGTGTCACCTTGGTTAGCAATCTCACCAAAATAATCGTTATTGGTAATTGCATTAGCTACGGCACTCTTGCGGAATGCAAGTTGTACCTGCTTGGAATAAATGATTGGTGAAAAGTTACCGTTTGGTAAATTCCCATAACCACTCGCTGTAGTAAAAGCCATTGTAATTCTCCTTATATAGATATGGCTATGTTAAGTTTTACACATCATATCCACGAAAGAGGCCATTCATTTTAGGGTAGTCAGTGTTGCTAATCAGTTGGCCTACTTCATAGCTACTGGGCCTATATGTCTGGGTAGTTCTTATTGTGGCTTAGTGTTAGTCACACGATAGAGTAACATTTAAGTCACTCTAATCATGTTAGTAGTTATACTTACGAATTTGTTATTGTCAAGTAATTATTTAGACATATCGTAAATAAACTTTCCACTACGAATAGCTTCCATGATCTCATCAGATCGTTTCTCATATTCTCTAGTGGACATCTTGTTAATCTGAGACTCACGAAGGTATGTATTACTTTCTTCAGTTTCAGGTGTATTACGTACACGAGCCTTAACAGCCTTAGCTGCATCCTTATCGCTTGTGCTACGTTTGTTTGTAGTGATACCATTGTCTGCTTTGTATAAGTCTATTACTCTTGCTACAGACTTAGCATCATCAACATTCTCATATAGTGCGTCTTGTACCCACTTAGGCTGTTCTTTAGCCCACCCATGAAACGCATCGTTAGAACGTATTTCCTGAAAGTCGGGGTGCATACTCAGTAATTCAGCTTCAGCTTTCTCACGTTTAGCATTTATACGTAGCTCTTCTACTTCTTTTAAACGCTTATCAATATCTAGTGAACGCTCTTGGGCTTTCTTATCTGCTATAGCTTCTACTATTCCTGCTACATCAGGATACTTCTTAGCCCAAGCTTCTATCTCTTTGTCTGACTTAGGTAGTACAAGTTCATTCTTAGCTGCTGAGTCTAGCTGTCCTTTTAGCTTTTCTATTTCTGTCTTATGCTCTTCAGCTTTGTCTTGCATGAAACGTTGAATGTCAGCATAGCGTTGCTTAAATGTTTTCTCTTCTGCGCTTAAGTCATCGTCTGAGACTTCTTCTTGTGCTTCAGCTTTAGATTCTTCTTCTTGTTTGGAATCACCTTTTGCTTGAACTGGGGCGTCCTTAATAGCTTTGCTACTGGGTTCTTCTTCCTGTCCTGAGCCACCTGTGTGTTCCTCTAAGAGTTGCTTTAGCTCTTCTTCGTCACGCTGTGCACGAGCCGCATTTCTACGATGTGCTGCAGAGTCTACCATTATAGGCTTTGTTTCTTCTACTGCTGCTGTTTGTTCTACCATTTTGTTTCTCCTTATGTTGGGGCCAGCCGAAGCCAGGTATCCTTATAGTTATATGGAATTACTTTTTGTTTTTCTTCTTCTTAGGTTTACTTGCTAGTCCACCTTTGTTAAAGATAGTTCCTGAAGTTGTTGTAGAACTTTCTTCGTCACTTGTTGGTGTATCACCTGCAGCCTGTTGTTCTCCTGATACCTCAACTCCTGTTAATTCTTCAACAGCCTCTGCTCTTTCTTCTGCAGTCATATCATCAAATTGACCAAATTCTGCAGCAGCTTGTGATTCGCCAGTGCTACCACTGCTGATTCCAGGTTCTGTTGTAGACGTAGATGTAGATGATACAGGTACAATTGGTTTAGGCTTCTTAAGACCTAGCTTTTCTATTTCACCGTCATTTAAACCTTTTATACCCTTGTCTAATAAACGTTTTACTCTAGAAGCATTTATGATAGCGTAGTGTCTAGCAGCTACACCATTACCCATTTTTACAGCCCTGTCGTATGCTGATTGTTCTTGTTGTGATAATAAGGTTACGTAGCCACCGTTTTCTGTGCTTACAATACCACTTAGGTTAGCATCATCACCAAGTGCAGTAGTTAGTTGTTCTACTGTTGGCATGTCACCGCCCATAGAAAGTCCGTACACACTATACTCAGGTTTAAATTTCTCTTCTTCTTTGTCTTTAAAAATAGAACTCATATCTTCTTTAAACTGACCATACCCTGCTTTAAGCCTATCTGCCATAGTCATGTCATCAATTTCTTTAAATTTTGCTGCTAAGTCTGGATTTGTTGTTTTCCAATCAGCGCCAAACTTTTTTTCTAATGCAGCATTTAATTTTTTTCTATCTGCTATTGTTTTAAGTATTACAGGAGCAGCTAAAGGATTTATTGCAGCCATGCCAGTAAGGGTTGCTTGCTGAGAAGCTAAGTTACCATATATATTTATATAGTCTTGCTCACTAGCTGTACCTGCTAATGCACTTTCAAAGGTTTCAGCATAAGCATCGCTTTCAGCTTGTTGTGCAATAGTTGTTAAACTTTCTACTTCTTGATTAATATCATCGTTGTCTGATTCATATACAATAGGTTCTTCTTCTGTAGTAGTCTGTGTTGTTTTATAATCTTGACTTATATAGTCATCATACTCTGCTTGAGTATTAGCTGTAACTATTTCACCGTTAGGACCATACAAAGTTACAGGAGTAAACGGAGGCTGAAGACTAGGTGCAGGACCAAACAAGCTAGACCCTACATAAAAATCGCTAGGTGGCATGTATGTCATACCATCTTTTATTATAGGCTTTGGTATGTTTGTTTTTATATTTGTGTTTGCAGTATTTGAAGCAGGATCACCTGGGTTAAATGTAGGACTAGATATATTTGAGAAAGGATTGTTAATTGGATTACCATAAGAGTTAAGAGATACAGTACCGCCTGGAAAATAACCTGCATTACCCTTAGCAACAGGTGCACCTTGTCGGTACATCATCTGTTGTTGCTTATAAGGGTCAGACATTGTGGCTTGTGTAGGTTGTCCTGTAATGTAGCCGCCTACTGCTGCATCTACAGGTTGTCCACCTATTCGTCCATTAGCTTCCATCTGAGCTAACTCTATCTTAGCATTCTTTCGTAAATCTTCAAAGAACTTCATGCCATAAAAACGAAGAACATCAGCAGGTACTACATATTCACCTTCACTTAGTTGTGCAGGAATGTCATCTCGTACTTCTTCAGGTAGTGAGCCTGGGGGTACTTCATTGCCTGATACTGGGTCTACATCAACTTTATCAGCCATAAATGCCATCTTCATTTGATCGTCCATTACTGCCCCACCTTCGTTAAATCCTGTATAATCCATATCTAGTTTAGCATTTTTAGCTAACACTAATGGCCCTATCTGTATTACTTCACTTGCTTCCCTTACAGGAACGTGTTTGTTTTCACCTGCTCTTACATAGAAACCACCCTGTCTACGAGGGTCAAAACCAACCTGTGTCCACTCAGGATCATTTAAATACTGTGTAGCTTTGTTTCTTATTTCATTTATATCAAGATCTTTTATATATCCTTGAACAGTAGCATAAGGTGTTTTACCTTTTTCACCTGTTCCTATTTTTTCACTAGTTTTTATAGAAGATATAAACTTTACAGATTCTCCTTCACCTGCTGTATAGTGTATCGCTTTTGCATAATGTTTTCCCTTTTCAGCATTCTTAGAAGAACCTGTAACAATCCAAGTATCAAATCTATTGTAAGCAGGTATATCTAGTCTACCGTTAAATAAATCACCTATTTTAAGAGATGACTTATTTACCCCCATAGAAGAGGCATTATCTAATACAAAGTGTCCATCTTTTCTTTGTTCTTTATTTAAAGAAAAAACAACAGCTTTACTTGATGGCTCTCTTGGTAGTGCATCCCAAGCATCAACAGGCTTATAATTATCTACGTTTGCTAAATGTTGTTCTCTAGTAATTTTATTATCAAGTAAATCTTTTGTTGAATCCTCTAACTCAGGGGTTCGTATAGTAGGATTAACATCCCTAGATTCTTCAACATACTTTCTTACATTTTCTTGCCAATCATCTACAGTTTCTGCTTTATCAAACTCTGCCATTTTTCTTTGGTATTCAATGTTTGATAATTGAGGTGTTACTTCTTCTTCTTTAGGTTTTAATCTAATGTTACCACCTAATGAACCTAAAGCATCAGGGTCAACCTCAACACGTTTACCTACATCTAAAGTTTTTCTTGCACCTGCTTTTATTGCTGAAGCTGCTGCATCTCCTATACCAGGAATCAAACCTATTATAGTTGCACCACCTAAAGCCCCTGCTAGTAAATAGTTAGGCTCTTCTTTCTGCAGTTCTTCATATACTTCTTTAGCAGCCATAGCATCACCTATGACAGGTGTTAGTTCTGCTACAAACTTAGCTGCATCCATAAAAGTAATATCTTTTGCAGGTGCTGCATCCTTATCTACAAACTTGTCAGCCTCCTGCTGTGCTCCTTCAGCAGTGTAACCAAACATTTCCATTTGATCACTAATCTTATTTAGAGCCATTAACTTTATCCCTCAAATATTTTAGTCTTCGTAATGTAGAGATTGAACCTTGGCAACGATGTAAGTCTATTGCCACCTCTGACTGCTCTAGTCTTCTTTGCTGCTCAAGAATTAAAATGTCTAGTTCTTCACAGAATGCATCCCACTGTGCTTTATTGTTTACAAAACTCTTAAGCGACATTACCACTAAACCCTTGTTCATTTGGTACTGGGGCTATGCCTGTTCCAATATTACCGCCACCTGCACCTGTTGGATCTTGAACGTCTGCACCTGCTGGAGCACCTTCAGGTGGCATTGGTGGTGGTGTCATGGGTTGTTGAAAGCCTTTCATTATCTCAGCTTGTATTGCTGCGTCTTGCATAGAGTTAGTAATTTTGTCAGGGTCTAGATCCATGCTCTTAGCAATCTCTCTAATAATGTAATCCATTTTTGCAAACGGAGCTAGTACTGGATTCTGCGCTACCTGTAAGAACTGCATTAAGCGTTGGCTACGTACTTCATTAGCCATCAGGCTTTCAGTACCGTTAGCTTTTATCTCTAGGTCACCCCTTATGCTTTCATCAAAATCAAACTGCATGTTGAATGCAAAGAAAGATTTACCCATTGGGGCAATAAGATAATCATCTACATTCTTTACAACAGTCCTGATACTACCGTTGGCAGCAGACATAAGCATACTAATACCAGAAGCAGTACGGCCCACACCCGACACGCCTGTTTGACCATGAGCGAAAGATGGGAAACCAGTTGATTCATCTGCTAATACCCTTGCCTTATCAAATAGCTGCATGTTTTCACCTGCAACGTTTGGAAACTTAGTGCCAAAGATAGCTTGTCCAGGTGCACCACCTTGTCTGCGAAAGACCTTACCTGGATGTACGGATAGGTCTTGACCTGGGACTAAGTTAGTTTCGTCTATCTCAATAAGAAGATTACCAGATAATACAGCATTGTCAACAGCCATTCTCATAAAGCCGTTCATTAGGGTCTGTGTGTCATCCATGTTCTCAGCAATACCTACACCAAAGAAGGAGTAAGGGTTATGCTCAAAGGGTACTGCGTAGTAAGGTATACGTGCAGGTTTGAAGGGGTTAAGCACACAACGAATTACTTTACCGTTGACTGTCCATATATTAGCATTGACTTCAAACAAGTCATTATATTCTTTAGGTATCTTAATACCATTCTCTTCAAGTATATCTTTATCAACAAAACCCCAGAACTCTAATACTTCCCAACGCTCACTATCTGTAGATATACTATCATCGTCTTCCATCTTCATTTCCCAATGCTTACGCACATAGTCTGAGCCTGAAGCTACAGCGTCTTCAATAGCATCTTCCATAAAGTATGGTCTATCTTTTAGTGCACGTATTTGATTACGTGACATCTTGTGTCTCTGAACAACGTACTCTGCATCGTCCATAGATGTAGCTTCAGGGTCAGGGTAGAAGTCCCATACAGATACATGATTAGTTGATGGTACAGTTTTAATTAGTGGATCATACTCACCTTCATCATCCCAGTTAGGATACTCTTTATCTATAGCGAATGGGCCTTTCATTACACCTGTGCCTAGCAATGCCATCTCAAATGCCATACTACGTAGATGCTTAGATGCCCCACTTTCTTGTAGTTGATCGTGTATCTTCTTTTCCATCTTCTTAGCTGCTACCATAGCAGGATGGAATGTCACACTCGTAGGAGTTGTACCGTCACCTTCTATTACTTTTTCGGATACTGATGAAAGCTTATCACTTACACTACCCATCTTTTTTTCTAAATCATATAATGTTTCACCTGGCTTTAGTTTAGTTTCAGGTGTAATTAGATAAGGTTTATTTGTTTCAGTAGTAAAGGTAGTTTTTAATTCTTCTGAAGCCTTATCTGCGTTGGGATCTAAGTTAATGTGTACTGCCTCTGCCACACCGTCAGGTAATACAGAAGGATTTACAGAAAGAGGAAACTTATTGTTACCGAATAGTACATCTACTATCTGCCCATATGCAGCTAGTGTTTTGGTCTTAGTAACCTTAACAAATACTCTAGACTTTTCTGAAGAAGTAAACTGTACATCAGGACCATATATACCTCTGTAGTTTCGGTATGCCCTCATCCAACGCTCTTCATCACCTAAACGAGCATCTTCAGCACGTTTGTAGCGATCACCTACAAAGGATACTATGCTGCTTACACTTTCAAAGAGTTTGTCCTCTTCACTCTCTGCAGCTATTACATCATCTGTCTCAAAAGATAAGTCTTCTATTTCTGCCATATTTAATATCCAAATGTTGGGTCTGACATCTGAAAGCCAGAACGTTGTTTTGAAGGATCATAATCCCATATAGAACTTCTTGGTCTAGTCATTATACCGTAGCGTAAAGCGTCATACAAGTGATCTTCTGCGTGAGTATCTACATCTTCAGGGTTCTTTTTATCTAGCGGTATCGTAGGTATCTGTGCTATAGTGTTGGTGCAGGTGGAGAAGAACACGAGTCTAGGCTCTTCAGTGAACTCATCCACCTGCAACCTACGGTGTATCTCATTCTTACCAGACACTCTAGATCCACGAGAGCGATCAGAAGGACGCCAACGGCAACCCTTCATGTTCATTTGCTCTGCTAGTGATGGTCCAGTATCGCCTCTGTTGTGCCAGAGTGATGAGTCCAAAACACCGTACCTCATTGTACCATCTTCTGCTTCTGCTTCTAATATCATGTCAGCTAAATCTGTAGCTGTAACCTTAGAACAGTATAACTCTCTATAAACCACCAGTTGTTCATCTGGTGAAACAGCAAACCAAAGTACTCCTGTGTAAGAACCGTAGCCGTAGTCGCAAGCCCTGAACCTAGCCCATGATCTAGGAATGTCGTATGGGTCAACTACGTGTATTGCTCTGTTAAACTCAGGGAATGCTGCTCCTTCATTAGTATCCCAGTTACCTTCTAGTAACTGCTTTCTCTGGTGCTCTGGCAATGATAGTAGCATTGCTTCGTAGTCACCACTGTCTGCTAGGTATGGGTTGTCAAACAAACTAGCAGGTATAAATCTACGCTTAAACAAGGGCTGTCCTTCACGACTATGCCCTCTAGGAAATCTTATAGTCTCACCCGACTCAATGTTAGTAGCCCAGAATGGCTCATTTGCAGGTGAAGGGTCTATAAACATTTTCTTTACCCAACTATGTCCATTGCCTCCTGGGTTAGTAGTACCTCTCATGTACAAACCTAGCTGAGAGCTAAATGCTGAACGAAGTCGTGACCTCATATAATCCCAAGCATAAGGAGTAGGCCACTGTGTAAGTTCATCAAAGCCAATCCAGTTAAACGCTTGTCCTTGGTAGCGTGTCACGTCCATGTCTTTATCTAAGTAAGACATCCACAGTCTACCACCTCTAGGTGCAATCCACTGTGATTTACGTTCACTCCACTTAATGCCAGGTATTGCTTTAGGGTATAGCTCTTGACTCTTCTGTATAAGTTCCCTAAGTTCTTCAGTAGTATGGCGAACAAGTAGACCACTAAAGTTTGGATCGTTTAAACCATGAAGGGGGTCAGCAAGCATTGCAAAGCTCTTACCACCACCTGCTGCCCCTCCATACAAGACTTCTCTTTCAGATGCGGATAAGAAGCTTGTTTGTGGTCCTGGGTTTGGTTTAAACACTACTTCTTGAGCAATGTCAACATCAAACTCAGGCGCTTTTACTTCGGCTGCTACAACTTGTACTTCAGGCTCTGGCTTCGCTTGGCTTGTTTGTGTAGGCTCCGATTCTTTCTTCTTCAAGGTTCTTGATTTCTTGTAACGTTTCTTGGAGCCGCTTGGCAAGCTTGCGCTTAATTGTAGCTGCTTTCTTACGTTTTCGCTCAATGTCTACCCTTTTCTTAAGTCCTTCGCCAGATATATATCTACCTGTTTGCTTTGTTAACCAAAGTGCTACTTCTTTATAAGTGTATTGCAAGATATGATTCTTTGCAAGTTCTAATGCTTCTAGCTCTGGGATGATAGGCTTAAGTAGCTTATCATTGTCAGGGTCAACTTCATAACCAAACGGTATTGTTCTAGTTACTCTAGCTATTACGTGCCACTGTTTTTCTGCACCTTTGTGGGGTCTAGGTAGTTCCCAATAGCCAAGAGATTCACGGTTTACACTTATTCGTTTGTTCCTTCTTTAGATGGTAATATAAATACGCCACCGCTAGATGACGATACGTCTACTCTTTCTACTTTACCAAGCCCTGCTCTGTCAAGTAAGTCTTTTGCTGCAGACATCTTATCTCGTATACCTAGCTCTGTTGGGTCACTAAGTGCACCCACCATAGCCATAGCAGCTTTAGGCGCTGTACGTGCAAAGTAGCTACGAGTACGATCACCTATCTCATCTTTCAAAGATTCTACAATAGCTGTAGTACTAGAAGACTCGCCATACCCTGATAGTTTCTTAGCTTGTACAACATCCCCTCCTGCCTCTTCAAACAAGACTTCAAGGAACTTCTGTTGTTTTTCTGTTAGGTTTCTTGCCATTTATGTCACCATGTAAAGTAATAACCCTAGCATACCTGCTCCAGTTAGTATTATTAATATTGAGAGAGTCCAAGTTACGATTGCTTCTTGTATCTCTGCTTTACGATACTCTTGCTCTTTCTTCTTCTTACGTATCTTACCTTCAGTAGCTACAAGCTCATCCCAAGCGGATGGCCCCATACTGAAACTAATCCAGTCTTTTAGCTCTTTTCTCATTTCTTCAGCTTTTCTTTTAGCTGTAAATATTTCTAGAGCTTCTGCTTCTACAGACCCACCATTGAGTGCTTTCCACCAAGGAGGATTCTTGTTTTTTTGTTCAGCGTAGGACAGATCACTCATGCAACCTGCCCATTGGGTCAACTGTCCTGACATTTCTTGTAGGTCTTTACCTACCTGAAAACCTTTCTTCAACGCATTGAAAGCTACGGTTGCACCACCGATGATTGTTACTGGGTCCACGAGCCTCCTCCAAAAGTACTCCTAGTATCATTAAAGAACTGATTGTGTTTTTCAAAGAGCCTTACCTGATAGTATAGCCCTTTCTATATCACATCTACCAATGCCTAAGTCTCGTAGCTCTCTGTCAGTCATTTGGTAAAGTTGCAAACGTGCAATCTTACGTCTAGCTGACTCTGTTCTAGCTTCTATTAGTCTGTTAAATAATCGTCTTATCATTTTATGTATTATCCTTATGTTACTGCCTTTATTGGCTGTTACATAGTTATACATAAATAACGTTAGGTTAGTAGAGACAATACGGAATATCCGTTATGTCGGTTGGTAATGTTCCTCCCCAGATAAAATAACGTGAGCGTCTGCACCTGATTCTTCAAACCCTACAATCTTATCACCTGGAGATAGTGCAAGATAGCTACCACCTTGTATTACTTCTTCTAAGCTATTACCTGCAAGACTGTGATCATCTATAATAAAATGATATGTAGTTGTAGAAGCTTCGTACCATTGCAAACTATATTTTTTAGTAGAGGTAGCACCAATAGATACGTGCATAAATCTGATAAGGCTTATATAGTTGTTAGGACAAGTGTAAATAACATTACCACTATCCCCACCTGCAGTAGCAGTGAGGTCTTTAGCTGCTGAAAAGAATTTAGCATCTGCTAATATAGTCACTTTTTACCTTTTACTTTCTTAACTACTTTAGTTGTCCATGCTTCATTCTCTGGTGTATCAGGATCATCAGCAATGTAGTGACCTTTTTTATCCCTAGCTCTAACAGTTTCTACTTCAGCAGTACCTGACATCAAAGCTTCTAGTTCTGGTACTTCAGTTATAAACCCACCGTCACGATCTGGCTTATCCATTACTACTGCTTTGTTGCTATCTATAACTGTGTTACCCATTACAATGTAACCTAGAGATTCTATAGCTTCTTCTTGTTCTTTAGTTAAATCAGTCATTACTTACGAGCCTTTCTATTTGGTGGTACGGATGCACCTGCTCTAGCTGCACCACCTTTAGAGTAACCTTTTTTCTTTTTGGTCATGCCGCCTTTATTCATTTTACCTTTGCCGTCTGCAGCATAAAAGGGAACCATCTTTCCACCCTTACCTTTGACCATCTTCAAGCCACCTGCTGCGTAGCCCTTCTTTTTCATACCGCCCTTGGCATAACCTTTTTTCTTCATGCCGCCTTTAGCGTAACCCTTCTTCTTCATCATCTGTTATATCCTCACTGTATAAGTTGTTAAACACTCGTTGCGTATCCCATACGTAGTCTACGTCTTCTTTTGAATTATATATGTTCTGATTTGGTTTAAAGTCTGGTGCACCTTCTCCTGTTTCAAACCAAGCAGGGTGAGTTACTCTCACTCTATTATTGGGCAACGCAACTATGTTACCTGTGTATTCTCCTGCATCTAACAACTCTAATACGTGAGATTGTTTATGTTGTGCAGGATCGTCTGCTACTTCATTGTCTGTGTAGTCTACAGTGAAGTAATACTTTGCAGGGTAGAACTCACCATCTACCTTAGCTATCCAAGGAGCAGGACTTGCTCTTTCTAACTTGTATACGGAATGTGTATGAGACATACAATCCCAAGGCTGTGCCATATATGGTGGTAACTCTGTAGGCCAATCCTCTAAGGGTGTATCAGCTACAAGTGCAGTCAAGGGCATCCTAGCCCACATTGCACCACCGTGTATATTCTCTGAGTCATCAAAGTCTGACTCACATCCAGTAAATATAACTTGAAAGCTTAACGTTCTGTTTGGCATGGTGGTTACACCTATGACCATACAATGTAAATACTCTCCATGATATTCTTCTAAGTTCTTCGTGTATTCTCTACGTACCCAAGCCTTGAAGTATGGTATACTGCTAGTAAGAAACGACATTACTTTCCTTTCGGTTTAACACCTCGCTTCTTCATACTAACAGCTATTGCAGCTTGTTGTCTAGGACTTTTAGCAGCAACACCCCCTTTGTTGGCTCTAAATCGTCTAGTCTTCTCTGCGATTTTCTTAGGTTGAGGTACATGCTGCTTACCTGCCGCCTTGCCTTTTCGTTTAGCTCTGGTTGTAGCGGCATACTCACTGCTGCTAAGAGACTTAATAGCCTTATCAGGGAGATAACGCTCCCCAGTTTTAGCACTAGGCTTACCACTCTTGGTACGCCATTTCTGGTCACCCCACTTCTTTAATGACTTCTGTGGTGCTTTCATCTACTTAACAGCAATCACATTCTGGGTGACACTTACGATTGATAATCGCACACCACAATCTTTTTATGTATCTTATCATGCTTTGTATCCTCCACCTTTTGCTTTATATTGCTTGGCAACCATCTGCGCTTTACGTGCTGACCATTGTCCAGGCTTTCCACCTTTACTACCTGCTTTGACTTTTGATACGAGCTTCTTACGCATACCTGGTTTGGTGTAATTATTAGATGCATTTACTACCATGCCTTACAACTCCAATATCTTGCAGTGAATTTATCTGTAGCTGTATCACAATTGTGTCTAGCTCTGAAGCTCTTACGTCTATCAGGCTGATCTTTTTTGATACTCATATTAGGATCACCAAAACGAACTACCTTTACTTGGTCATCCTTCTTGGCTAACACGGCTGACTTCTTAGCTGCACCTGGTGTCTTCTTAGGTTTGTTGTACCCAGGGTAAGTCTCACCACGATACTTTAACTTACCACTGGGTAGTCGCTCTACATCCTTAGTTGTTGCCATTAGTGTTACCTATTAAAATGTTATTCTTGCACCCATAGTGATGTCACTAAACTCAAAGTCTGGATCTGATGATAACTCAGAGTACAACTTTACGTTTGTGGCAGGTAGGGTGTAGTCTACTACGTAATCCAAACCTGTGAATACTTCATCAGCGTTTAGATCAAAAATATCTATTGTTGTTTCTACAGAGAAGTTAATGCCACTGTAAGCTATACCTGCGCTAGGTGTTAACTCCCAGTTCCACTCTTCAATGCCAGTAGTGTAGTTAATATCGTTCTCTGCACCAAGCGACAGAGTTTGTCCTGCTACTGGGATGTCCATAGCTGTAGCTGATGTAGCTAACGCTCCCGACAATCCTAATACTATTGCTAAATTCTTCATGCTGTTGTATCTCTTCCTTATGTTACTTAGGGTTCATTAAACCCATGTGATCTCTATTCATAAACTTAATAGTGTTCTCTAACAAGGCTAACCTTTGCTGTAGGGCAGTGATCTTGCCTATC
>Ga0208134_1000829_pt1 | contig 19421 bp, 14 predicted proteins | sample VirMetDEL_Mar_31_FD_184515 | JGI IMG/M metagenome (GOLD analysis project Ga0208134, IMG submission 184515) | Aqueous microbial communities from the Delaware River and Bay under freshwater to marine salinity gradient to study organic matter... | ecosystem: Environmental > Aquatic > Marine >... | reverse complement strand
CCTTACGTTAGAACCGTAGTTGGTTACACTACAACAACATCAAAAACAGTTGTATACAATATTACATCGCTAGATGTTGTAGCTTTTTTACAATTAAATGTTGATAGTAATGACTACCCGGCCGGCATTGGCACTGTAACCGTGTCTGATTCATCAGGCGCAACATGGACTAAACTAAGCGGAGGCACTAACGGTAACGTATGGTACACAACAAATCTAACAACAACTGGTAATAGAACTATTACTGTAACACTTACAGCAACTAGCCTAGCTATAGGCGGTTTAACAATAGCTAATTGTACCACCGATGTGAGTAATAACGTTCACGCGTTTGCGATAGCAGATACCGTTACTGTTCCGGTAACATATACAGCAGTAGGTAATGTAGCATTAAAATTTGGAGGGAGCAACTATGGAGTTCTGTCCTCAGCAGGAACTCAAGTAGTACAACAAGGCACCGGTAGTGTAATAGGCTCCGTTGAGGTTTGGGTAAGAGATATTACTGCAATACCCGGTGGCGGCGAACTCATGGGGGCAGTAATAGGTGGTGCTTTGGAAGACCTTGACTTTTGGGTTATTGAACTAGTCAAGAGTTAAATAATATAACTATAACCGTAGAAATACTTTCTCCTTGATAGTAGCTTAATTAAAACTATAACAATAAGTGTAATAATAAATAAGTAAAACAATTTAATCTAATAAAATTAGTAATTATGGTAAAGAAAAAAGCAAACACTTTAGACGAGAAAGATTTCAGCATGCTGAAACAGTACATCGAAGCTATCAATAAACTGACGATGGAAATTGGCTCTATTGAAGTCAAGAAGAATGTTTCAATAGGAAACCAAGTAAAACTTAATGAGGAGTTCCAATCATTCTCAGAAGGTGTTCAGTTTAAATATGGCAAGATATCAATAGATATTCAAACCGGGGAGTATAAGACTGAGGATGAAGTTAAAGAAGAAGAAGCAAAACCCAAAGCAGATGGCCCTGATCAGAAAAATTAGTATTGGGCCAGACTATAAATCAGCCATGCACTATTCCGTAGGGCAAGAGGTTTATGGTGGTAATATTATAATAGATATTCAAGTAATGGAAGACGGGTCTTCTGTTATAATGATAGAAAAAGAAAACGAAGTTAAACAATGGAAAGCGTTCAATAGGAATGTAGCGGTATCCATCGAGTATAACATCGACTTTGGATAATGAAAAGTGTTCACGACTTTTTAATCACCCCAGCAGGTGAAAGATATAATAACATAAGCGAGTCCGGGTTAATACTTAATACTGAAATGCAAAATCACAATTACGTAAACCGTGAAGCTATAGTATTAAGTTGTCCTGTTCTTGGCAATGATACAGGGATAGAAGTAGGCGACAGAATATTAGTACACCATAATATCTTTAGAAGATTTAGAGATGTACGTGGTATAGAAAAGAATAGCAGAGCTTATTTTAAAGAGGACAAATTTTTATGTCCTAAAGATCAAATATACATGGTAGATAAAGGTAATGGATGGGAGGCTCTTCCTGGATTTACTTTTGTTCAGCCCATTGCAGATACTAGACTATTCGTAACAGATAAAGAACTACCACTATGGGGTATAGTAGCTTATTCAGATAAGAACGAACCTAACGTAGATAAGGGCGACATTGTGTCATTTGCTCCAAGCAGCGAATTTGAATTTATAGTTGACAATAAAAAAGTATACAGAATTTTATCATATAATATAACTACGAACAATGGATGTAAACGAAATGAAGTTGCGTATAATCCAGGCTGGTCAAAAGGCAGTTGAAGAATTAATTAAAGTAGCAGAGGAACCAATTATTGGTGAAAAAGGTACAATGATTATAGACGGAGAAGAAACGCCTTTAAACAGTGATGAATTATCAGCAGACAAATTAAAGAATGCAGCAGCTACAAAAAAGCTAGCTATCTTTGATGCTTTTGAGATCTTAACAAGGATACAAGCAGAAGAGAATGTTCTTAATGAAATAGAACCCGATAAAAAGGAATCTTTTCAAGGTTTTGCAGAACAACGTTCTAGAAAGAAATAATGAGCACTTACGAACAGGATTTATATAAAATAGTAACCCCTATAAAGAAGAAGAAGTTAGATAGACTTAATCGTTCTAAGAAATGGGAGTATGGATATAACAAAGAACACGATATCATAGTCATTAGTAAAGATGGCACTATAGGGGAGGTGTACGATATCCAAGGCTTAGTAATTGCGTTGCCAAAACAAACAAAGAATATCGAGAGCAGCTCAAGTAAGCCACAGGATCAGCGCTGGACAGCACAGGAAGAACCTAAGGAGCTTGAAAGAATCAAGAGTATATTCGAGTGGGAAAACAAACCGCAGTCATTTAAAGACACCTGGTTCCCTCATATAGATAAGCAATTTGATTACCGTGAGAATGGATACTGGTTTTATAACAACGGTATTCCTACATATATGACAGGAAGTCATTGGATTTACCTTCAGCATTCAAAGATCGATGTTGGTAAAGCTGATTTCAGAGAGTCAAACAGATTATTTTATATATTCTGGGAAGCCTGTAAAGCAGATCCTAGATGTTATGGTATGGATTACTTAAAGAACAGACGTTCTGGGTTTTCATTCATGGCTTCAGGAGAAACAGTTAACTTAGGTACACAGCTATCAGATTCGCGATTAGGTATATTATCCAAGACTGGAGCAGATGCTAAAAAGATGTTTACAGATAAGGTTGTTCCTATATCAATAAATTACCCATTCTATTTCAAACCAATACAAGACGGTATGGATAGACCGAAAACAGAACTTGCTTATAGAGTTCCTGCTACTAAGTTGACAAAGAAAGGAATGATTGTTAAGAATAAAGATGCAGATCAAGACTTCATGGATAACATGCAGGGCCTTGATACAACTATTGACTGGAAAAACACTGGTGATAATAGTTATGATGGTGAAAAATTAAGGTTACTAGTTCATGATGAAAGCAAGAAGTGGGAAAAACCTAACAATATATTAAATAACTGGCGTGTAACAAAAACTTGTTTACGTCTTGGTAGTAAGATCATTGGAAAATGCATGATGGGATCTACTTGTAATGCATTAGCTAAAGGTGGAGAAAATGGGAAAAAGTTATGGTTCCAATCAGATGTCGCGCGTAGAAATCGCAATGGACAGACAAGCTCAGGATTATATAGTTTATTCATTCCTATGGAATGGAACTTCGAGGGATTCATTGATTCTTATGGATACCCTGTCTTCGATACGCCAGGAGAATCCACTTATGGGTTAGATGGATCGCTAATAGAGATAGGGGTTATAGAACATTGGGAAAATGAAGTTGAAGGTCTTAAAGACGATCAAGATGGACTTAATGAGTTTTATAGACAGTATCCAAGAACAGTAGAGCATGCTTTTAGAGATGAAACAAAACATAGTTTATTTAACTTAGCTAAATTATATGCTCAGATTGACTACAACGAGGGTTTAAAATACCAAGGTGTTGTAACAAGAGGAAATTTTAATTGGGAAAATGGAATAAAGGATACAAAGGTAGAGTTTCTACCTAATCCAAGAGGCAAGTTTTATGTGTCTTGGGTGCCTGATGCTCATTTACAAAATAATGTAATAACAAAAAATGGCATCAAATATCCCGGTAATGAGCACATGGGTGCGTTCGGTTGTGATAGTTATGACATATCTGGTACTGTTGGCGGTGGCTCTAGTAATGGTGCCCTTCATGGTCTTACAAAATTTAGTATGGAGAATGCTCCACCGAATACGTTCTTTCTCGAGTACATAGCTAGGCCTGCAACAGCAGATATATTCTTTGAGGATATACTAATGGCTTGTGTATTCTACGGAATGCCAATGCTAGCAGAGAATAACAAACCTAGACTATTATACCATATAAAGAAAAGAGGCTATAGAGGATTCTCTATGAATAGGCCTGATAAACTTTGGAATAAATTATCAGTTACTGAAAAAGAAATAGGTGGTGTACCAAATTCAGGCGAAACAATGAAACAGGATCACGCTGGAGCGCTGGAGTATTACATCGATCAAAACGTTGGTGAATTGAAAGAAGGTGGATGGGGAAATATGTACTTCCAAAGAACATTAAATGATTGGGTTAAATTTGATATAAACAATAGAACAGCGCATGACGCGAGTATAAGTTCAGGCTTAGCGGTTATGGCTTGTAATAGAAATTTATATAGACCTACAAACGAGGTAGTTAGAAAACCTATTAATCTAGGCTTTTCAAGATACAAACAAGGCGGATCAAGTTCCACTATAATTAAAGACAAATACTAAAACAATTAAAACGTATGGCTGAGTCAGTTGTAAAACATTTTTTTCCGAGTCAAATAGCTTCAGATGCAGAGAAGTTAGATCCGGAGAACGGAAGAAAGATTGCAAAAGCAATCGAACAAGAATGGTTTGGAAGTAGTTCTGGATCGAATCGCTTTGGTAGTAATCAATCTACCTTTCACGACCTTCGCTTATTTGCGCGCGGAGAACAATCAATGCAGAAATATAAAGACGAAATGGCCGTTAACGGTGATTTGTCTTACCTTAATATAGACTGGAAGATAGTTCCTATATTACCTAAATTCGTGGATATACTTGTTAATGGTATTTCAGAAAGAGACTTTAAAGTAAAAGCATCTTCTATAGATGAATATGGTGTAAACAAAAAAACAAAGTATATGGAATCTGTATTGAGAGATATGGATACTCAAGAGTTAACGGCTTTTGCTTCTCAAGAGTTTGGCGTTAATCTTCAAGAGAATAACCCAGATAATTTACCTAAAGACGACACTGAATTTGAACTGCACATGCAAATGTCTTATAAAGACAATGCTGAGGTTGCAGAAGAAGCTACAATTAATAAGATATTTAAAGACAACAAATATACAGATATAGCTAAGCGTGTTACTTACGACTTGACAGTCATAGGTATTGGAGCTGTTAAAGACAGATTTTCACCATCAGAAGGTATAGTTGTAGATTATGTTGATCCCGCTAATTTAGTTTGGTCATATACAGATGACCCTACTTTTAAAGATATATACTATGCAGGAGAAGTAAAAACAGTTCACTTTAATGAATTGAAGAAACAATTTCCGCATTTAACTCAAGAGGACCTTGAAAAGATATCAGAACAAGGTGTTCAGCAATCAAACAGCTATAGTAATCACTCTAGTACAATTGACACTAATACAGTGCAAGTATTATATTTTGAGTATATAACTTACTTAAATGAAGTACATAAAGTAAAGACTACATCTACAGGAGCAGCTAAAGCAATAATCAAGGATGACTCATTTGCTCCACCAGAAAGTTTAGAAGGAGATTACGAAAGAGTTAGTGAAACTAGAGAGGTATTATTTGAAGGCGCTTATATAGTAGGCACAAATACAATGCTTAAATGGGAAGTTGTTCAAAACCAAGTAAGACCTAAAGCAAGTACTCAAACGGTTAAACTAAGTTATAGTATATGTGCTCCACGTATGTATCAAGGTAAAATAGAAAGTACTGTTGGTAGATGTACGGGCTTTGCAAATATGATTCAATTAACACATTTAAAATTACAACAAGTATTATCAAGAATGGTTCCTGATGGAATTTATATTGATGCTGATGGTTTAGCAGAGATTGATCTTGGTAATGGTACAAATTATAATCCTGCAGAAGCAATGAAATTGTTTTTCCAAACTGGTTCTATTATAGGTAGATCATTTACAGGCGAGGGAGATTCAAATCCAGGCAAAGTTCCTATTCAGGAATTATCATCAGGATCAGGTAATAACAAAATACAATCATTAATCACAACGTACAACTATTATCTACAAATGATAAGAGATGCTACTGGATTAAATGAAGCTAGAGATGCAAGCACTCCAGACGCAAGAGCTTTAGTTGGTGTTCAGAAACTAGCGGCAGCTAATTCGAATACAGCTACAAGACACATATTAGAAGGAGGATTATTCATTACGCAAAATCTAGCGGATAGTTTAACTGTTCGTATTTCTGATGTATTAGAGTACTACCCAATGAGAGAAGAATGGATTAACAGCATCGGAATACATAATGTATCTATATTAGACGAACTAAAAGGTCTTCATCTAAGAGACTTCGGTATTACAATAGAATTAATGCCTGACGAAGAAGAAAGACAGGTTCTAGAAAATAATATCCAAATAGCTCTAGGCAATCAAATGATTGATCTTGACGATGCTATCGATATTAGAGAAGTTCAAAATAGTAAATTAGCTAACCAACTATTAAAACTTTCTAAACGTAAGAAAGCTGAAAGAGAAGCAGAAGCAGCACAACAAAACATGCAAGCTCAAGCACAAGCTAATATGCAAACACAACAAGCAGCTGCTCAATTAGAAGTTCAGAAATCACAACAGATAACACAAGGACAAAAAGACTTAGCAGCATTCAATGATAATTTAGCTAAAGGATCTTTAGATAGAGAAGTTGAAAAGAAGAAAGAACTAATGCAATTTGAATTTGACCTAGCCGTTCAGTTGGAAGCTGCTAAATCCCAGCCAACTGCTAAAGATGAATTCTCCGAAGGTAGAAAAGATCAAAGAGAAGGCCTGAAGGAAGGTAACAAGAGACAAATGCACAAGGAAAAACTAAGTGCAAGCGGCTTTGAATCAAAAGGCAATGACTCAATTAACAAGGGAATAGACTTAGGTTCCTTCGAACCTAGGTAATATATTAAGTGTATAATTATATAATATCATATCATGGAAAACACAGGGAACGACGACAATGTCGTAAAAGTAAATCTGCAAGATTTAGCTCAGACTAGAGATGATGCAGCGGAAAATACTACCCATAAGGTAGATCTTTCGAAACCAGCAGAAGAAGACGATAACGCTCTTCAGGAAATAACAGAGGCAGCTGCATCCTCAGAGGCTAGTCAAGAAAGCGATCAAGAAGAAGGTGATCAAGAAGAAGGCGACGATAGCCCCTTAAATGGTAATGACGATAGCGCATTAAGTGAAATCACTGATGACGAAGAAGACGCTCCGGTTATAGCGCAAGATGCAGCACAAGATGAACTTAAATCTGAATTACCGGATAACATTCAGAAGCTAATTGACTTTATGGATGATACAGGTGGAGATATTAACGATTACGTTAAACTTAACACCGACGTAGATTCTTTAAGTGAAGCAGACTTACTAAGAGAATACCATCAAGCATTAGAACCATCATTAGATGCTGATGAAATTAGTTTTTTAATGGAGGACTTGTATGATTCAGATGAAGATCTTGATGATGAGAGAGAAATTAAGAAAAAAGGAATTACAAAAAAGAGAGACCTAAGCAAGGCTAAAAAACACTTGCAAGGTATCAAAGACAAATACTACGATGAAATCAAAGCTGGCTCTAAGTTAACTCCTGAGCAAAAGAAGGCAGTTGATTTTTTTGGTAGATATACAGAAGAAAACAAGGAGAATACTAAGACAGTAGCTAAAAGAAGCGAAATTTTCACACAGAAGTCTAATATGGTTTTCGGCGAAGAGTTCAAAGGTTTTGAATTTAAAGTAGGCGAAAAGAAATATAGATACAATGTGAAAGACGCAGTTGCGGTCAAGGAAGCTCAGTCGGATATTAACAATTTTGCCAAGAAGTACTTGGGCGATGACAATACTCTATCTGACGCTAAAGGCTACCACAAAGCTCTGTTTACTGCAATGAATCCTGATGCAATAGCAAATCACTTTTACCAACAAGGTAAGGCTGATCAAGTTAAAGCATCGGCAAAAAACGCAAAGAACATTAACATGGATCCTCGAGGTACCCATGGAAAAGATGTTCCAAACGCGAAAGGCTTCAAAGTGAGAGTAGTAGATAGTGACAGTACAGCTCCGGGAAAATTGAGAATTAAACGGCGGTAAAATTAATTACAGCCAAAATAGAACATTATGAGTTTTGACACTAGTGGGGCATTCCCTGCATCTTTAACTCCATCGCCTACTAAAACGTTATTTGACGGTAACTACTTGGCAATTGGATCAAACGACTTTAACTTCACTAAACAATTCCTACCGGAAGTGTACGAGAAAGAAGTAGAGCGTTACGGAAATAGATCAATCGGATCTTTCCTACGTCTAATATCAGCTGAAATCCCTATGGCTTCTGATGAAGTTGTATGGTCTGAACAAGGTCGTTTACACATCGCTTATGATGCGGCTGTTATTGAAACAGTAAACACTGCGGCTGATAACACAATTACAATCACTGGTCACGCTATTAAAGTGAATCAGAATATATTAGTATCTTTCGGTGCTGTTAGTGTACGTGCTTTCGTTAAATCGATCACAGCTAACACTGTTGAAGCATATCCTTACGATGCAGCTACATGGCCAGCATCTTTCGTTGCCGCAGGTACTAACCCTAACTTAACTGTATTCGTTTATGGTTCTGAACACGGCAAAGGTACTTCTGGTCAAAGAGGTTCTTTAGACGCTGGGTTCCAAAAGTTTTCTAATGCTCCTGTAATCATCAAGGATCTTTATTCTATCAACGGTTCTGACACTGCTCAGATCGGATGGGTTGAAGTTACTACTGAGAATGGCGCTGGTGGATACTTATGGTATTTAAAATCAGAACATGAAACAAGATTACGTTTCGACGATTACATGGAAATGATGATGATTGAATCTGAAAAGGTTGGATACTCTATCACTTCTGCAGCAGATCCTCAAACAGGTGATACGTTCACAGTTCGTGGTACTGAAGGTTTACTTTCTGCTATTGAAAACAGAGGTCTTATCTTTAATGATCAAGATTTCAACAACGCAACTGGTTTAACTGGTTTAGCTGAGTTTGATTTAGTATTAGGTGAGTTAGATAAGCAAGGTGCTATCGAAGAGAATATGTTATTCTTAGATAGAGGAACATCTTTAGATATCGACAATATGCTTGCTCGTGCAAATTCTTACGGTACTGGGGGTACATCTTACGGTGTATTCGAGAACAAAGAAGAGATTGCATTGAACTTAGGCTTTAGCGGTTTCCGTAGAGGATCTTATGATTTCTACAAAACTGATTGGAAGTATCTTAACGATGCTGCCACAAGAGGTTTAACAGGTGATTTACAAGGGGTATTAATTCCTGCTGGTGTTTCAACTGTATACGATCAGAACTTAGGGAAGAATATTTCTCGTCCTTTCTGTCACGTTCGTTATAGAGCTTCTGAGGCTGACAACAGAAGAATGAAATCTTGGATTACTGGATCAGTGGGAGCTGTTACTAGTGATATCGACGAGATGAACGTTCAGTTGTTATCTGAGAGATGTATTTGTGTACAAGGAGCTAATAACTTCATACAATTCAAAGCTACTTCATAGTAGTAAGAATTAATTATATTGGTGTGACGGGGTTCGCTTTAGGACCCCAGATCATCTTTTTTATCAACTATTTTATAAAATTATATTATGTCAACACCAAGAAAGAAGGCAGCTGCGCCTAAAGCTAAAGCTAAACCAGCCAACAACGCTATAGAAGCGATTGAAGCAAAAGAACCAGTTACAATTGGATACGAAGGACAAGCGTCTGGAACATTTAATACTGCTCCTATTAAAGATGAATGGGAAATTAGAGATAGAACTTATGTATTAGTAACACGTAAAACACCTATTCTAGTGACTATACCATCAAGACATACCGCTAAAAGAAATCTATTATGGATGGATAATGAAAAAGGGTATGAACGTGAATTAAGATATGCTACTAATCAAAAGTCAGTATTTGTTGATGAACAAGAAGGACATGTTACTCTTGCACACATTCTTATAAGGAATGGATCATTATTTGTTCCAGCAAACAAAGTATCTTTACAAAAGTTACTTTCATTGTATCACCCTTTAAAGAATAAAATATACAAAGAAGTAGACACTAATAAAGAAGCTATCGATGATATCGATATTATGGATTTGGAATTAGATGCACAAAACGCAGCAGCAAATATGGATATTGATTTAGCTGAAGCTATCATGAGGGTTGAACTTGGAAATGCAGTAGCTACGATGAGTTCTAAAGAACTTAAAAGAGATTTACGTATGTTCGCAAGACATAATCCTGCGCTATTCTTAGAATTAGCTAATGATGAAAACATCGAAGTTAGAAATCTTGGAATAAAAGCTGTTGAAGCAGGTATACTTGGATTAGCAGAAGATCAAAGAACATTTATATGGAAGTCCACAGGACGAAAAGTTATGACTGTACCTTTTGATGAAAATCCTTATTCAGCGTTAGCTCAATTCTTCAAGACAGACGATGGCATAGAGATATTTCAAAGCATCGAGAAAAGATTAGGATAATAACAATTGTGACATTAGCCTGTTATATATAATAATAGCAGGCTATCGTCATAGTATTACAAATAAAAACTATGGCAATAAACGTTGATACTGTGTACCAAAGGGTGCAAGCAATTTTAAATAAAGAGCAAAGAGGCTTTTTAGAACCACAGAAGTTCAACTTATATGCCAATCATGTGCAATTAGACATATACGAACAATACTTCTACGATCTAGCACAATACTTACGTATACCAGGTAACTCTTCAGAATACTCAGATATTATAAGTGTAATAGAACAAAAGATCAGTTTATTTGAAACTGAGGACGCATCACCTACATATTTAACAAACTACTTTAAGCTACCTGTTGATTGCTATCGACTAGGTATTTTATTATATGGTAATATAGAATGTACTAATGTTACTAAAAAAGAATATAGCCATATTGCAAGGTCGCCAATAGGTAAGCCATCTAACGCGAGGCCAATATATTTCAAAGATATAAACGGAGTCAAGGTGTTAGGAACTGTTCAGTTCACAGACGCTGTACCAAGCGCAAACCCTATAACTATGCAATATGTAAAAACACCTGGTACTGTTGTCTGGGGGTACTCAGATATATTTGGAGTGGAATCATATAATGCATCGACATCAGTAAACTTTGAGTTAGATCAAAGCGAAGAAACAGATATCACATTAAAGATACTAGCGCTAGCTGGACTTGAAGTTAAAGACCTATCAGTCTATCAGACAGCCGCTCAGGAAGATGGAATGGAAAATCAACAGGAGGCAAGATAGAAATTGAAGCCTTAAATACACTTAGTTTGCTTCAGTTCTGGGTGATAGTTTAATAAGGAAATACATAGTTATGGCAATAAAAATAAGTAAAGTCGGAGGGCTGGTGAAAGTGGAGGATGCGCAAACAGAAACTTCAACTTATATAACAACAGAGGCTTTAAGTATACGATTCAAAGCGGATCAGCTAATAATTTCTTCTGAGTTTTTAGAAGATAGTGTTTACGCATTAATCACAGATGTTCAGGATGGAACAGGTTCTCCTATAGGTAATGCAGCAGCAATCGCAGTGTACATAGACGGGTTAACATAAAACAATAGAAGAAATGGCAACAAAAGTAAGTGGATTAACTCAGCTTCTAGTTATAGAGACTTCAGAGTATATTAAATACTTTAATAAAAGCTGGGTATCTATTAGATTTAAAGCAGGGCAAGTTATAATTGGGTCTGAACTACAAGAATACTCAGAAGTTATTCCTCTTGATGAATTCCAAGACGGAGTAGGCACTCCTATTGTAACGGAGGATGCAATTGCAGCTTATCTCGGAGACTTATTAGAATCTGGAAGCGGTTTAGCTCCAGGGAACTCTGTTATTTCTCAACAAGTAAGTACTTATAGTAATTTAGTAGCAGGCACTACTGTCGGAGACCTAGCATATGTTGAAACCGCACAGGGAACGAAATGGTTACCAGGGACAATTGGCGGAACATATTACCCGGCTGGACTTTACGTATGGGGAGGAGCATCTTGGGTTTCAGACAGGAATTCTATAGCAACAGCTTTAGATGATTTATATCTTCAATTCTTACAAAATAGAATAATTGTTACACAAGCAAACAAAGACACAACTCTAGGGGGCGTTATTGATTCAAGCAAACAATATTTTTTAGATGGAATAATTGATTTAGGAACTACCCAAATAACGGTACCAACTACCGGATTAACTATAGCAGGTCTAAGCTTCGATATAAGCGGTTTAATTTCCTCAGAGGATAACTACTCTATGATTGTGTCTGAAACGCCTGCAATCGGTTCAGGAAACGTATTAGGGGCTGATTTCTTTATTTCTGTTACAGGCGCTGGCAGTAAGGTTTACGACTTGTACGACGCAACTGGATTTAATGCTTTTGAATTTGCAAGAATAAACTATATTGATTGCAGTTCTTTGGGTGACATTTACGATTACAGACAAGGTTTAGAAGAAGGAACGGGGCGTTTTGGCGGCTCGCCTAGTTTAACTTTACACGGACTATGGCGTGGTGGATATAGAATTACGACTTCAATAGTTAGAAGTTTAGCAGGTACTATGACGGCACCATTATTCAAAGAAGGTTTAGTCTTTCAAATGAATTCAAGATTCTTAACAGATATAAATTGTGACTTACCAACACTAGCACCATTTTCTGATTTTAAAACGTTTAATTTTCCAAACCCTAGCACGGTGCAACTTAAAGGAGCTATTTTTACAAGGGACGGCGGTTTTAATCCTAACGACACTAATATCTTCAGCGATTTAGAAGCTTCTGATTTAGCTTGTGATTGGGACAACAACATCGGTATTAAAAATACTTTTATCGGTGGCGCTTTAAATAATGATGCGGCACTTGAAACGGTTATATTAACACTAGGAGAGGCAGTGGATTTAAACGGGACTTTTACTTCTAGAGACTTACAACATTTCGACACACCTGCAAACGGTAGACTTAGACACATAGGCACTAACCCGACTGACTTCTTGGTTACTTGGGACTTATTAATTGACGGGAAAAACAACGATAATTATGAATTGTTTTTAATCAAAATAGATACTTTGGCAAATGTAACGGTAGAAATTACACAAGTTAGAACGGTAAACAATTTTCAAGGAGGTAGAGACGTTGGAATATGGACGGGCTCAGCGCCTGTAACACTAAACCAAAACGATGTAGTTTTTTGGCAAATAGCTAACTTATTAGATACGGATAATTGTACGCTAGAAGTGGATTCAACTTGGACAATAACAGAAAGATAATTAAGAACAATATATATATATATAAAACAGATGGGATTTATAAATGAAACAGACCAGTCATATTACGAAGGGAATAATATTGGTGGATACCAGTATGTATCTATTGATGATATTATAAACAACTTTCTTATTATGTTTACAGGCGAAGGGAAAGTGATTCCTAAATCTAATAGGACAGAAATACAAATGCATGCTAAAAGAGCTATTCAAGAATTCTCTTACGATGTATTTAAGTCGTTTAAAGGGCATGAGATTGAAATCTCTCCTACATTAACAGCTAGACTTCCTAAGGACTACGTAAACTACGTGTATATTAGTTGGATTGATAATTCTGGGTTAGAGAGAAAACTAACTCCGCAAAGGATGACAAGTAACCCATCTTCAATAGTTCAAGACAGCGATTTTGAATATACTTATGATGTTGATGGAAATATAATAGAAGCTAATGAGTCAGTAGCTTGGACCCGTTTTAAAGCAAATACAGAGAATGCATCTGTAGAAGCTGGAACAGAGCTAGACGATGTTGATGCTATTGCTAAGGGTTTACGCGGGGAAAGATTCGGATTAGATCCAGCAGAAGCAAATGCTAATGGCACTTATTATATAGATGAGAAAACAGGTTTAATACATTTCAGCGGAGGTATGAATGGATCTATAGTCCATTTAAAGTATATATCTGACGGTATGGCTACAGACGGAGAAATGGTTGTACACAAGTTCGCTGAGGACGCTATGTATAAGTATATCCTATATGCAATACTATCCGTGACAATGAACGCTCAAGAGTATTTAGTTAGAAGATATAAGAAAAGTTTTGTTGCAGCCAAGAGAGTAGCTAAGATAAGATTAAGTAATTTCAAGTCACACGAAATGGCTCAAGCACTTAGAGGTAAATCAAAACAAATAAAACACTAAACTATGGCTGAATTGAAAAGACTACTCGTTGGAGCCAAAGTAGATAAAGATTCCGACGAACGGTTTGTAAAAAGCGGCGAATTTAGGGATGCTGTTAATATAGAAATTATAAGTTCTGAAGGTTCTGATGCTGGTGTTGCTAGAAATAAAAAAAGTAATACATTACAAAGCACTAAAACATATAATGCGAGCACAGGGAAGCGTACTTATTGGGAAGAAGGCACAGGTACAACGTTCCCGTTTGACTACGACTATTCAACAGCTGAGACTGTTGGTATATATAAACATTCTCCTACGAACACGATATACTCTCTTGTTACATCTAGTACAGGGGATTTTATTGTTGAATATAATGATGATACTAAAGTCATATCGCCTATATTAGTAGATACTACTGGGGACATACTTAAGTTTACAGCAGGTAAAAGAATAACTGGGATATCATTCTTAGAAGGAACGCTAGGATGGGTTCAAGACGGGGTTGAGCCTATGGCTATTGTCATTGCAGATTTCAAGTCGGGATCTACGGATTTTGTTACCCATACAGAATATGAGGGTAGAGATTTTATAAAATCTGATGTTACTCTAATAAAGCTATCTCCGCTTACAGCACCAACTATGTCGTTGCAGGAATCACTTCGTGATGGCATACTAAATACTACAACAAGAAACAATTTCACCTTAGCCTCTTTAAACGACGGGTCACTGTCAACACCAGGAGAACCAGGGCAGGCTGTGTTATTCTCTATACCAGCAGGATCCGCTTTTATAAAGGGTGATAAAATAAAATTATCTACACTAGCTCCCGCGACTGATGATCTACTTACGACGCATGAAATGAACATTGTATGTACGTCGTCTTTAACAGGAGGGTCATTAATATCAGGGACTATAATAAGTTCTTCATTTCAAATAGAAGATAATCAAGTTACATGGGAGGTAGACCTAATAGAAGGTAAACCCTTGTTTGAATTGCTATTTCCTAGATTTAGTTATAGATGGAAATATAAAAACAATCAATACTCTACCTTCGCTCCTTTCACCAAAGTTGGTTTTTTAGCAGGAGAATACTTATACAATTCTCAAAAAGGATTCAATACAGGCATGACTAATAATGTGCGTAAAATAAGCCTTGGTGCATTCAGTGATTTTCCGCCAGACGTTGAAGAGGTAGACATACTGTACAAGAAATCAAATTCATCAGCTGTCTATGTTGTTGATACCATAAAAGCGGATGTTACTACTTATGATGTTACAAGCGAATTAATATATAAGCTAGTTAACTCTACTCAGCTGCTAAGACCATGGGATAATGTTCCAAGGTCCGCAAAAGCTTTAGAGGTTGTTGCTAATAGATTAGTTATAGGTAATTACAAGAAAAATTATAGTGTTGATAGTTCCATAAAGTTTAGCGGAGCTATAGTCGATTCAACTGCAGTAGGGGAGATAAACATCCCAGAAGAATCTGTAAAGTCGCTAAGGACGTACCAGGCTGGTGTTTTATTTAAAGACGATATGGGTCGAGAGACACCTATATTTTCAGATAAATCAGGTGTTATAAAAACAAGCCTAGAAGATGCCCCAACCTCAAACAGATTACAATTTCAACTAGAAGGCGCAGCTCCTAACTGGGCTACTCACTTTAAGTACTTCGTAAAAGATACAGCTAGTGAATACTATAATCTTGCTGCAGATAGGTTATATCAAAGCGAAGATAAGTTAGCTACATGGATATCATTTCCATCATCAGAAAGAAATAAAGTAACAGTTGATAGTTATTTGATAGCTAAAAAAGTGCATGATCAGAATGATCCTGTTGTTGACTTAGATAACAAATTTAAAATAATAGATATACAGAATGAAGCGCCTGTAGAAATAGCAGAGGTTAAAGAAGAAGTTATAGAATCTCAAATATGGTTTGATACCAATTTCGGTGATGGCAATGCTCAGTTAACTAGAAACGCAGGGTCTACTCCGATACCAAATTCAAGGGTATTCTTAATAGCTAGCGATACAGATTCGGCAGCTAAAGGCACAACTTCTATATTAAGGGATGAACTAGTAACAGGAGCATTCATTAGATTCTCTGAAGGCGATTCATCTTACTCTAAATATTATAAGATAGCTAGCGTTCTAAATAGTAGCGATACAACCAGGTTCACTGGGCTCGGAGAAACATCTAATGTCCATACTAAAGTATACGTAACAGAGCCTTTTGGCGAAGATGTTAACTTTATATATACAACACCTGGAGATCAATCTTCCCCTTTAAGGAATAGCCAAGTGACTCTATCCGTTAGTACTCAACAGCCATTAGCAAATCAAGAGCAATTCACCGGTAGATTCTTTATAAAATTAGCGTCTAACACTGTACTGAATAATGTATTCTCATCATCTACTGATTTTATTACACTAAATGCAGTAAACTGTTATTATGGAACAGGCTCAAGTGGCGGATATATAAATGGCGATGTTAATTTCAAGATACACGCAGGTGGTAAATACCCAAGAGCAGGATATGCTGTAAGTAATACATCTGGGGGTTTAAATATAGACGAAAATCCGCGATGGGCAAATGATGATACTAATGATATACCTTACGATATTCTTTTCGAGAAAAGACATAGGAATCCTTTAGATAACGATTTAATTGCAGCTATAAACACAGTAGGAACTAAAATAAGATTTTCTAATCATTCTACGGTATATACCATAAAGTCTACAAGAGCTCAACCAATAAGCCATAGGAAAGAATCTTATACAAGATACTGGACGCAGTTTGATAAATTGCTAACAGCATCGGTATCGCCACATGTCACAGGAGTAGCGGTTACTGTGGAAATTGTAGGGTTACAAGAGAACAAAGCTTTTACATCGAACAATCCAGCTATATTTGAAACAGAACCAGCTGAAGGAGTAGACTTAGATTTGTATTATGAAGCTAGCGATGCCTACCCTATATCTGAATATAACGATATTAAAACACTAGATTACTTTAATTGTTTTGCTTTTGGTAACGGCGTTGAATCAAATAGGGTTAGAGATGACTTTAATAGTGTAACTATAGATAAAGGTCCGAAAGTTTCCGCTGTTTTAGATGAGCCTTACGCGGAAGAGCATAAAACAAATGGTATAATCTGGAGCGGAATACTTAATTCAAGTTCCGGTGTTAATAATTTAAACCAATTCTTAATAGCCGAAACTATAACTAAAGATATATCTCCGATATACGGGCCACTTAATCTATTACACGCAAGAGACACTGATATTATAATAGGTTGTGAGGATAAAATACTACAAGCCTTAGCTGATAAGGATGCGTTATACAACGCTGATGGATCATCTAATATAACTGCATCAAACGCAGTGATTGGGGACGTTAGACCGTTCGTGGGTGAGTATGGGATCGATGCTGAGTCATTCGCTTCTTACGGATTTAGAATATATGGTACCGATAAGAAAAAAGGCAAAGTTATTCGCTTATCAAGAGATGGAATTACACCAATAGTATCTGGATATGAAAGCGAACTTGAAAAAGTATTAAATGCAAATTCAGATTTATTTGGTAGTTATGATGCTGATACTGATTCTTACAACTTAGCGATTGACGGAAAGACCCATCAATTCAACGAAGAGTCAAGAGGATGGACAGGTACTTGGGAAATTAATCCAGATGCTGCTTTAACCTTGAACAATATATATTACACTTCATTAGGAGGCAGACTATGGGCTCACGACGAAGAAACAGTTAGAAATAGCTGGTTTGGAACTGCGTCAGCAACATCGAGTATAACATTAATTTTTAATGATCAACCATCTTCTGTTAAGAAGTTTAAAACGCTTTCTTATGAAGGAGACACTGGGTGGATAGCGACTGAGGTTGAAACTGACTTACAATCAGGGAGAGTATTGACATGGGAGACAAGAGAAGGCAAGCATTACAACTATATAAAAGGTCTTCCTACAACATGGAATAATACTTCTCAAATAGGCACATTAGATGCTAAAGAGTTTTCAGTACAAGGGATTGGCAATTTAGTATCAATTTCAGGAGATACAACTAAAACAACTTACATAGTTAATGTATATGACGATCCTAGCGATCACGAGTATTCAACGTTTGGCGACACTTTTGACGACACATTCAATTGATTATTATTAAAAAATTTTTAAACCAAAAACTATGAGTATAAAAACAGATGCTATCATCATAAGAGATGAGGTTTTAGCAAAAGCTAATTCAGCAACGAGAGTAGGCACGGCTTTGGTAGCCATAGCAGATGATTTAGTAGCAAAACAAGCAGCTATTGATTTGAATACTGCTAAAGAAACAAACATTGCTCACCCATTAGTAGAAACAGCAGTACCTGTTGGAGCAGTCTTTACAGATAACGATACTGTATATGATGATACTGCAATACAAGCAGAGGTAGATTTAAATACCGCTAAAGTAGGTATTACAACACAACAAGCAGCAGATATAGTAACTAACAATGCTAAAGTAGGGGTAACAACAGAAGAAGCAAATCCTGATGTAGTTTCACAAGTTGAAGCAGAAGCAGGTGTAGCAACAGATGAACGTATATGGACTGCTGAACGTGTTAAACAGGCTATTGTTGCTTTAGGAGGTAGTGGTAGTGTAGATGATACTGCTTATGGTATTAGTTGGGATGGTGTTACAAGTACTGCACCATCTAAAAATGCTTTATATGATTTTATTGAAAGTCAAGTATTTAAAGTTGATGCATCAAGTAATATAGTACCTATCTTTTGGGGAGGAAACCAAACCCAATATGATGCTTATTTTAATATTACAGACTTTCCAACAGGAGTACCAAATGAGTATTTTGTAGTTATTACAGATGGAGCGATAACACCAACAACCGCTAGTGATATAGTAAACGTACCAAGTGGCAATTTAGTAGCAACAGATGTTCAAGGTGCTTTAGATGAATTGCAAACAGAAGTTGATGGTTTAAGTGGTGGTGGATTAGTAGTAGGAGATATAGATACGTTAGCAGAACTTAATGCTATTGTAACAGATGCAACTCTAATAGATACCGCAGATGCAAGGTTAAGTGATGCACGTACACCAACAGCACACACTCACGTTGAAGCAGATATTACAGACTTAGGCACTTATTCAACAGACATACACGCTAATATAATTGCTTTAAACGCAGTTACTGGAACGAATACAGGCGACCAAGTTATACCAGTAACGGGTGTAGATTTTGACCCCGTAGGAACAGATAATTCTGATGATAACGCAGTAAACACATTGTATAGTGGTTTACAAGCGGAAGTTGATTTAAACACCGCTAAAGTAGGTGTTACAACAGAAGAAGCAAATACAATAGA
>Ga0208134_1000828_pt1 | contig 19432 bp, 13 predicted proteins | sample VirMetDEL_Mar_31_FD_184515 | JGI IMG/M metagenome (GOLD analysis project Ga0208134, IMG submission 184515) | Aqueous microbial communities from the Delaware River and Bay under freshwater to marine salinity gradient to study organic matter... | ecosystem: Environmental > Aquatic > Marine >... | reverse complement strand
TTTTCTTTGTACTTGCTAATTCATTAAAGAGTTCTTCTAAACCTTCAATCTTAACTTCTTCTTTTTCAATCTTTTCAGTTAAGTCTACCTTCGCCTTTGTAATGGCACCGAAAAAACTTCCAAGTTCATCTGCAAGTTCAACTTTCTGTTCTTGTTTCTTTTCAACAAGTTTTATTTCTTTAATCTTTTCGGCAAAATTTGCCTCTTGCAATTGAGCAATCTCTTTCTCTATTTCTGGGTCAATATCTATTTCTTCAACCCTGGATATTAGATGTGGTGCCCAACCGTTATTCTTCATACCCATATTTATCTAGTTACACTAGGCGTTACTGTAACTCGACCCTCTATTTGTCTTGTAATCAAACCACCACTATCTGTTGTTGTTAAGTCCCACACATATCTACCTTCTGTCAAAGCAGCGGTTACTGTGTCTGTGAGTGTGATTGAGCATGTGCCATCAGTTCCACTTACAATTGCAGTAGTGAATGATGTCGCACTTGATGATAGATGAGTTTTTCTCATCTTGCTTGTAATTGTCTGACCTGAAATATCTACAACAGTTCCTGTAGAATCTTTAATGGTTAGCGTCTGTGTAAAGTCAGCATCCTGGTCGATAGTTAAGTTCTGTATCGTTGCCATTCAAATTTCCTATAAATTTAGATTATAATACTATTTATAAGTGTTGAATAATTTGCGGATTGATTTCCTTATACCGGTATTGGTTGGTAAAAATTCAACACCTGCGTAAATGTATGCTGCATTAAAGTGAACAAAAGTTGAATTCTCTAGTTTTCCAATTTTTACAAAGTGTGGTACAAATAATACATCACCTTCTTTAACTTTTATTTTTTGAGTAAGTTTATTTTCTGTCGTATCTACTATATCTACTTTGCCGCCTTCGGTTTCAAGAAAATAACAAGCTGACATAAACATGTATCTTTTTCTAGTATACCAAAAATCTAGTGGAGTTGGTCTATCATAATTCTTTTTTGTACCCAATTTTAAATGTTTCTTATCTACACCTATTTGCCACCAATGTATTCTATCATATGCTTTTGGACTCACCTGATGTCCTTTCTTCTTCATTGTCCAAGCAAATTCAGGTAGTTTTAAATTTTCGCCTACCTGTTGCATGGTAGTATCTAAAACTTGCTCTTGCAAATGTTTAAATATAGGTAAATCTTTTTCTATCTTTTCTAATAAGACCTCTTTATGGTCCTCGTGTTTTTTTGCGTTCATTACAAACAGAAAGGGATGACTAGCCATTCTTCCTCCAAAAATTTTTATCGTTATAATGTTTTATCTCATGTTCGGTTAGATACTTTGTAAGAGGTACTTTTGTTTTTGTTAAATCTCCCCTAACTGTATGTAAGTTTTTCCAACCATGGTCGCCTTCTTGTTCTGCAACCTCTATGTTTTTTAAATCATGTTCAAAAGACTCTAGCTCTAAGAATTCATAAATTCCATTCAATGTTTCAGTTGTATTGTCTATTAAATCATCATATTCAACTAAATGTATACATTCAGAAAACCAACAGTCTTGTTTCATAAGCCTTGTAGTCGAATGGAACGAATCATCAAGCCATGCATGTAAATCATCAAACACTTTGCCCTTTAGAGTTTCCCCATGAATAAAAGTTTCTTCGTTTTCTTCAAATATTTTCATAAATGAAACAACAATTTCTGCTACATCTCTAACTGTGCAGATAACCTTTGGTTTGACACCATATATTTCACTATACATATGCATATTAGAAATTTTATGCCAACTTCTTCTTTTATCAATAACTATTTCTTTGTCTGTCAATTCATTAAAGTATGAATGAGCCACATTTTTTAAAAATGGTTTCTTTAAATCACGAGTTTTTAATGTGTCTAAACAGGGTATTTCACTTTCTTCAAACCAAACAGAATAGTTTCTCCACAATATTTCTACAAACGGCGATGTGGTTGTAACATATACTTTTGGATTTTGATTCAGTATTGCGCCTAAAAGTGTCGTTCCGCTTCTTGGCAACCCAGCAAGCATGTGTAATTTATTCATATTGATTAGACTTTTCTAAAACTAATTCATCAAGATTATTGTTAATTCCAACAATACCTTCACACCAAGTATTAAATGATAAAGATATTCTTGTGCTGCCTTGAATATAATTACCATCTTGGTCTTTTGCAGTAGGCATTTTGCTCCCAGCGCCTGCACCAACTTCTGGAACACCATGACTTAAATGTGAGGGAAATAAATACAACTGACCAGTAGTGACAATATATTCCCAGGAATTTGAGTTAAAGATATTGTATTCTTTTGGCACAATCTTCATAGGCAACTCATCAACCCCTGGTTTATGAAATAATACATTATCTCTTTGCTCTACAGCTTGAACATAAAATACACCAGAAATCATTGAGTTATGATGTCTGTGTTCTTGATGTGCTTGTCCAGCCTGAGTGTAGTTTGTCCAAGACTGTGTTATGTATGTTGATACATCTTCTGTAGGAGATATAGTTTTAGATACATATTCATTTAAAGAACTTTGTATAAACTCTTTAATTGATTTTAATTCTTTACAATCATTTAATATATAATTACTAGAACTAGTTTCATTATACATATTTGCTCGTCTACTAAGACCTTTAATATAGTCTAGTTCTTGAGTTGTGATATTTCTCTCTAGTTCGTAGATACCAACGGGTGTTGGGAATAACTGTTCAATCATTTTTCATTCCTTACATAATATTAAATTTTATAATTATTTAAACAAATTCATCCTCGGACCATTCTAATTTAATCTCCCCTGTCTTATAGGTTGTGGGTTTTGGTGGTTTTGGCATATTATCTGTAGTTAGTCCTTCATTAACTAAATAAGATTTACCATCTTCATGTACAAACGACATTTTGCCAACAACAAAGTCAGCAGAATATCCAGTTTCTTCAAATTTACTAAAATCATGCATCCTTTTTTCTGTTTGCACCGAATTTTTAGATACCCAGTCCCGATTTTCGGCTAAAAAGGCTTCTTGTTCTTCTATCGTTATGACATCACAACACACCTTTACATCATTTCTTCCTCGTTGTGTTTGAACCAATGTCATATTTACTGTACTATAATCAATATTACCATCACCATCAGCATCTCTTTCTATTGCTTTATAGTGTAGCGGGGTAGATGATGCTGCCCCACCGCCGTGAGTTACTTCACCGCCACTTACTACTTCTAAATAGTGAACACAAAGATATATTGGACCAACATAGTCTAATTTAATTTCAAGTTTATCATCAGGAGTATATTTACCGCCCTCTGTTCTTCTCGCCTTTAGTGTAGTATTATCTTCCATTATTGTTTCCTTATATTATGTTTACGATATTTGACCAGTGTTTCCTGCCGTAGCCGAACCTGCTTGACCATTACTTGTTCCTGTGCTACCTGCCGCCCCACCTGAAGAAGCGGCACGACCATAATTACCGCCCTGGCCACTTGCTCCAGCCTGTGCTAAGTTGCCGCCTGTACCACCTTTACCAGCATTTGCAGGACCATTGTCATATTCAGTACCACCAACGCCGCCAGTGGTTGAACCCCCAGGTCGACCAAATCTACCTTGAGAAAACTGAGCATGACCGGGATACGCAATACCGCCCGAACCGCCGTTGGCACCACCGCCTCCGCCTGAACCAATACCAACAAAGAATCCTGAATTAGATGGTGCACCAGCAGAACCTCCAGCACCACCGCCGCCTCCGTTTCCTACAAAACTTGCAGTTCCAGCAGAACCGCCTGTTCGTGTTCCTGCTGTTGCAAAAACTACTGATAGATAGTCGTTTGCAGTTTGTGAGTGTTCAAATGCATCACCCCCATTATTAGATGAACCAGCAGAACCTGAATTTCCAGAACCAGCCTGACCTGCAGGATGAGTTCCACCAACATTCGGATGAGAACTACTACCACCACCATTACCACCACCACTTGATGGATTAGCTGATGTGTCAGAGCCTGAAGCGCCTACAATCGAGCCATTATTAGTAATAGTAATAGTAACGCCTTGACTCCAACCTGTATCTGTTTTCATTGCAGGTGTACCGGTTGATGTAGAACCTACTGTAACGCCGCTATTGATAGTCAAAAGAACTGGCACATCTAAACCAGCACCAGCGTTTTGAACAGCAGTCTTAATATTGTAGTTATTTGTATTACTACCAATAGTTATGGGCGTTGCCGCTGTTGTGTCATAAAAATCTGACATATCTATAGCGCCAGTCGATGGGATAGCATTACCATCACCATCAGTTGCGCCAGAGAAAACATTATCACCACCAGCGTAATACTCACTCATTCCGATAGGGTTTGAACCGCCCCATTCTGTTTGAACAGCAGTTAATGTTAAAGCACCTGAAGCTGAGATTGCCATACTATACTCCTTTTAATGTATCGATTTCTGTCTTTAATTCTTTGATTGATTCAATTAATACACCAACTAAGTTACCATAAGATACAGATAGTGTATTATTCTCATCATTATTTTCTTTAACAACAACTGGGAACACTTCTTGCATCTCTTGTGCAATAACACCAGTACCAGGTTGGTCGTTGTTATCGTTTCTTGTAAATGTAACACCACGCATTGCACATACTGTTTCTAGTGCATTAGGAATTGTTTCTACATTGTCTTTTAGTCTAGCATCTGAGAACGCAGTTACATCATTGTTAAATGTGGCCGCACCAGCAGCAGACATATCTAATGTAAGTGCTGTGATACCTGAACCACCATCATTTCCTTGGAAAATCATATCTTTATCAGATACTAAAGATTTTAATGTGATATTACTAGCTGCCATACTAATATGACCCATAGCAGTTGTAGCATCATGGAAAAGAACTTCCCCACCATCAGCATCTAATATAATATCTCCAGCAACATCAACTGTCAAGTCACCAGATGATAAGTCGATTTCTGTGCCATCAATTGTGATGTTGTCTACTGTAATACCAGCGTCTGCATCAACAACACCACTAAATACGCCTGTTGTTGCAACGATACCATCATTAAATGTTGCCTTACCAGCAGCCGACATATCTAATGTAAGTGCTGTGATGCCAGAAGAACCATCTTCACCAGTAAAGATAATATCAGAATCATCAGTTTCACTATGAATATATAGACTACCAGTAGAGTTGACAATGTATGAATTAGTTCCGCCGTGATATAGATTTAAATCTCCTCCAGCACCAATAGTTAATCTACCTGATGAACTATCAGCAGTATTATCATCTGCATCGGCGTCTGTGTCTAAAGAAAGAAGTCCGCCTGTTGTTACATTGGAAGTGCCGTTATCGATTGCACCAAATCCAGTAGCAATAGAACCTGAACCTAATGCACCAGTCGTAATAATATTGCCACCACCAACATTATGTGATGAGAAATAAGTTGAAACAGTATCGACATTGGTCATACGCATTGTACCACCATCATTGATTAGAATACCATCACCAGAAGCGACAGCAGTCGTACCTCTTGCAGTACCACCGTCAATTAAGTTGAGTTCGGCAGGCGTTGAAGTAATTTGAGTCGCAGAAGCAGCCGCAAGAACAGGAAGTGTTCCTGATACATTCGGTAAGTTGATTGTTCTATCACCAGTTGCATCAATAGTTGATAGAGTTGTTTCGTGGGCGTCAGCAGTTGCGCCTTCAAAGATAACAGCGTTTGAAGCGTTCATTGTTACAGAGTTTACGATTGTCTGTGTTCCTGTAACACTAATATTAGGAACATTTAATGTGCCTGTGCTTGGGTTGTAGTTTAAATTGCCATCTGATTCGAGTCCTACATTACCACCATCCGCATCTGCACCAGCAACAAATGTAAGAACATTATTCTCATTTGTATCCTCATTGTCTGTTACTGTTACAGTAGTTGCAACAGCAGCTGTACCAGAATAACCAGATGAAGTAATTGTGCCTAGTGAAGAACCAGCATCAGCAAATGTGATTGTTCCACCATCTGCATCTAGTGTGATTCCGCCAGATGAATCTAAAGTAACTGTAGTACCTGCTAACTCAGCAGTACCATCAGCAGTAATTTGTATGTTTGCAGCTGCAGCCGCAGCGTCTGTAGTAACAATACTTAATGTACCGTTAGTGCCAGCAGTAAAGACTGCCGTGTCAGATGATGAACCAGTCATTGTAATAACTTTGCCGTCAACAGCAACATCATCAACAGTTAGTGCAGTTAAAGTGCCAACTGAAGTGATTGCACTTTGAGCCGCTTGTGTAACTGTTAAGGCAGTACCAGAAGCGTTACCTGTAACATTACCTGTCAACCCACCAACAAAGGCGGTTGATGTAATACTTGTTGCGCCTGTAACCACACCTGCATCTATACTAATTGTGCCATCTAGTAGAATTGCTGAACCAGAAGCCGGCTCAATGTTTATCGCAGCGCCAGAATCTAAAGTTAATACACCAGCCGAATCAATATCAACAGTACCATCAGCAGTGATTTGTAAGTGTGCCGCTGCAGCTGCAGCGTCTGTTGTTACTAAACTTGTTGCGCCGTTAGCTGCAACAGTTGTAACGAAAGTATCGCCAGAAGAACCAGTCATTGTCATTACTTTACCATCGATAGCAACATCATCTACAGTTAGTGCAGTTAGAGTTCCTAGACTTGTAATGTTTGTTTGAGCAGCACCAGTAACCGTAGCAGCAGTACCAGAAGCATTACCTGTAAGATTACCAGTTATTGTGCCTGCGGCTGTAACATTTGCACCACTAAAAGTCAATGCAGTCGTTGTGCCTGATTTAATTATTAAGTTACCAGATGTGTTTACTGCACTACCAAATGTGGTACCGCCGTCTTTGAAGAATATATCTCCACCATCTGCATCTAGTGTGATATCACCAGCAACATCTACTGTCATATCTCCTGAAGATAGTGCAATAGTTGTTCCGTTAATATTAAAGTCATCTACATCTATGCCACCATCAAAGGTCTGTGTGCCTGTTTGTGTGAGTGTTCCAGTAACCGTTAAGTTACCAGCAACAGTAGCATTATCTGCAATCGTTACTTCAGAAGTTGAGTGACCAATCGTTACTGCAATGCCAGATGTTTCTGTTGCAATCCTTAAACCACCTACAGCATTCGTTATATAGGAATTTGTACCGTCATGGTATATCAACATATCACTACCAGTACCAAATTTTGCATTAGCACTATCGGCAAATGTTGCGTGTGAGCCTGTTAAAACATTAAATGCGTTTGCTGTAAAAGTAAAATCATCAGCACCAGCAATTTTGAAATCTATTTGGTCATCTGTACTAGCAGTTATAGAAGTATCAGCATCAGCGTCTAAAATTAATTCAGAACCATTTAAGTCTTGTGGTAACGGAGCAATTGAAGTGAAACTTGTTCTGTCATTAATGACATACATGGCATGGCCATCAGTTGGTGCACTAGCGAATGTAATTCTTTTATAATCTCCGTTGCCGTCTTGTCCTAAAGTAAAGGCCTTGCCAGAGCCTGGTTCTTGTCTTACATTATTGACAAAAACTTCTAATGCGTTTTCAGAGCCAACGGGAACTGCAGCTGATAAATCAAACGCTGTGGTTGAGCCATCGCCAGTAAAGTTATCCTTTGTTGGTACTGAAGTAAATTCTTGAAACGGAGCTTGTCCTATATATGCCATTTTTAATTATCCTTCTTTTATATTATTATATTTATAACGAATTTAGCAGTAAAATTTGCCCAATCTAGTTATTATCCTTATACATCTTCTAATATTGAAACAGTTACATCTAGTGAGTTTGTTGCACTACAAAGCGCTTTTAATACATCTGCGTTTGTGCCGTCATTCATTAGTACTAATTTATTACCCGCCATCACTTCTAACGCAGTTCCTGGAGGAATAATAGCGTCTTTAACAAGGTAGACATCATTTGAACCATCTTCATTATCAATAAAAAGGTCAGCAAATATGCCGCTTGTAGTCTTATTTGCCATCGTAATACCAATAACAATTGTTTCTAATGCAGCTGAACTTGCGCCAGCTGGTACAGTATATATCGCAGCTAGAGATGTTCCTACATTTGGTGTGCATATTCTTTTAAAATCGTTAGCCATGTTGTTTTCCTTTTATTATATTAATCTTGTTCTTATATTTATAACTATTTATAACACTTATCCAAGTGCAGCTGCTAAAGCGACTGAAAATGCCTGAGTCGCCGCACTTGCGGATGTAATTAAAGTTCCTGTTTCATTCGGTATTGTAATTATTCTATCTGCCGTTGGGTCAACTACTGTTAGAGTAGTTTCAAAGTCATCAGCAGTTGCGCCTTCAAATACAATACTAGAATCTGTTAAATTTAATGCTGTTGCAGTTAAATTTGTAATGGTCGGCGAATTCAATGTTGGACTTGTCAGGGTCTTATTTGTTAAAGTTTGTGTGCCTGTTTTTGTAACAATTGTATTATCAATAGCTATTGTTACTGTTTGTCCTGATATTGAGGTGGCAATACCTGTACCGCCTGTGATAGTGAATGTTTGACTATCTAAATCTATAGAACCAGTACCACTATCGCCAGCAAAGTCTAAATCCTGAGCAGTAATTTGTGCATCAACATATGCTTTAATACTTTGTTGTGTTGCAACTTTAGTAGCGGAATTAGATGACATATTATCTTCATCGAGCACAGCACTACCAGAAACGCCAGTATTGAGAACACCACTTGTAATTGTTGGTGCAGTTAATGTTTTGTTTGTCAGAGTTTCCGAACCGGTTAAAGAAACAAAACTATCACTTTGTAAAGCACTATTAAATTCTGCAAGAGAGCCTGTTAAAGTATTAGAATCTAGGTCTATGCTTTTGTTTGTGAATGTGTCTGTTGTTGCTTTACCAACAAGAGTATCTGTAGCATTAAAGAATGTAATTGTTCTATCGGCAGTCGGGTCAGTAAAGGCCAATGTAGTTTCATATGCATCATCAGTTGCACCCTCAAATACAAGAGGACTTGAACCAGACATTACTACTCCAGATAAATTTTGTGTGCCAGTAAATGTTCCACTAAATGTACCGCCGTTAATCGTTGGACTGGTTAGAGTTTTATTTGTAAGTGTTTCTGAACCTGTAAGAGATACAAAAGTAGCACTTTGTAATGCACTATTAAATTCTGCAAGAGAGCCTGTAAGTGTATTACTATCTAAGTCAATCGTTTTATTTGTAAGTGTATCAGTCGTTGCCTTACCAACTAAAGTGTCAGTAGCGTTCGGTAATGAAACAGTTCTGTCAGCAGTCGGGTCAACAATTCCCAATGTTGTTTCGTGAGCGTTATCTGTTGCACCTTCAAAAACTAGAGGACTACCACCAGATAAAACAACTGAAGTTAAATCTTGTGTTCCAGTAAATGTGCCACTAAAAGTACCACCATTAATTGTTGGTGATGTAAGTGTTTTATTTGTAAGTGTCTGAGTTGCATCTGTTATGACTAGAGTACCAGAAGCATCAGGGAATGTAATCGTTCTGTCTGCCGTTGGGTCTGTAACCGCAAGTGTCGTTTCGTGAGCGTCATCAGTTGCGCCTTCAAATGTGATTTGAGATTGAAAGGTTGTGTCGCCTGTTTTGATACCTGTTACTTCTGTGTTCATTAAAGTAATTGCCTCAACAATATCTGTTGCTGATGCGATTACACCAGAAGCACTTGTAACGCTTGCAATATCGCCGACATCTGCTGCCGTCAAATTATAAGTCGTTCTTAGTGTGTCTAAAGTATCTGTTGTTGCTACTGTTCTGTCTGCCATAATACTATTTATCTTATCCTAAAGCAATACATCTAACTATATGAGTAAATTTGCTAGCGTGTGTTGCGGTTGTTAAAAGAGTCATACTTGTGTCTGGTATTGTAATAACATTATCTTGTGATGGTTCTGCAATATTTAAAGTCGTTTCATATGCATCAGCAGTTGCACCTTCAAAAACTATTCCTGTTCCGCCAATTTGCATTCCAGATGTTGAAGTCCCTGAAGCAAATGTTAAAGCATCTAGTGTTGTACCAGTTGTAAAAGTTTTATTTGTAAGTGTTTCACTGCCTGTCAATGTTGCAGGGTCAGAACCAATTGTTAATGTTACTGCTTGACCTGATGCCGAAGATGTAATCTGACTACCGCCTGCAATCGTAAAAGTCTGGCTATCTAAATCTACAGAACTTGAACCACTATCGGCCGCAAAGTCTAAATCCTCAGCAGTAATCTGACTATCTACATATGCCTTAATACTTTGTTGAGTTGCTAAGTGCGTGGCAGAATTAGATGACATATTATCTTCATCTTTAATTCCCGAACCAGAAACAGCAGTATTTAATACAGCACTTGTTAATACTGGCGCTGTTAAAGTTTTGTTTGTAAGTGTTTCTGAACCAGTAAGTGAAGTGAAACTAGCACTTTGTAATGCACTATTAAACTCAGCGAGAGAACCTGTTATACTATTACCAGTACCACCAAAATCAAATGACTTATTTGTAAGTGTGTCTGTTGTCGCCTTACCAATTAATGTGTCTGTTGCATCAGGGAATGTAATTGTTCTGTCAGCAGTCGGGTCTGTAAAGGCCCAAGTTGTTTCGTGGGCATCATCACTAGCACCTTCAAAGACAAAAGGATTTGCACTTGTTAAAACTGTTGCTGTGATATCCATAGTGCCTGTAAACGAACCACTAAATGTGCCATTATTAATTACTGGTGAAGTAAAGGTCTTATTCGATAATGTTTCTGAACCAGTCAAAGAAGCAAAACTATCACCCTGTAAAGCACTATTAAATTCTGCTAAAGTCCCCGTTATACTATTACCAGTACCGCCGAAATCAAACGACTTATTTGACAATGTATCTGTTGTTGCCTTACCAATTAAAGTATCAGTAGCATTTGGTAACGAAAGCGTTCTATCAGCCGTTGGGTCAACTAATGCTAGTGTTGTTTCATATGCATCATCACTAGCGCCCTCAAAAACTAAAGGACTTGCACCAGATAAAACATTGCCAGTAATATCTAAAGCGCCAGTAAACGAACCACTAAATGTGCCGCCGTTAATTACTGGACTTGTGAGGGTTTTGTTTGTAAGTGTATCAGTAGTGTCTAGTAATACTACATTACCACTACCATCTGGGAAAGTCCAAGTACGGTCAGCAGTTGGGTCTGTAAATGATAAAGTTAATTCATTATCATCATCTGTAGAACCTTCCCAAACCATAGTTGACATTGGGAATACAAACGCATCTGTTGTGATTTCTGGAAGCTCTGGATTAAGTGCTACAATCGCCTCAACAACATCAGTTGCAGAAGCAATATAACTACTTGCATCTAATATGCCTTGAATATCACCGACATCAGCAGCTGTACCATTAAACTCGTGTCTAAAGTAATTTAGTGTGTCTGTGGATGCTACTACTCTATCTGCCATTTGCCAAACCTATAAGTAAATCTTTAATCTCTCTCATTTCTGTTTTTAATTCATTCACATCACGAATCACACTTCTGATTTCATCATTCTGTTCTTTCTGTTTTCTTTTTCTCGACATATATCGAGCATAAGCATCTGAATCAGTATTGATGATTGCTTGAGATTTTAAATCTCTAACTAAGTGTGTGTGTCCTTCAACCTTTGCAGTATCACTCATATGATTAAACTGCCAAGGCAATTCCTCTCATATCTCGTAAGATAGGTGGATACGAACTATTCGTTCCAGTCAAAACAACTTTCAACTGAAATGCAGTAAACTCTGGCAAACCACTTGCACTAAATTGATGTTCTTTAAATGTAACATCATCTTTTGCAGGTTCTACTGTTGCATCAGAAGTTCCGTCATCATTGAATCCTCTCCAAGCAACATCGCCTAGTTTTCTTGCATCTTCAGCACTCGTAACACGATAATATAGTTTAACTGTACTCGTAGAACGAACATTTGCAGAAACTCTAATATCTAACGCAGTAGCATCATCTTTCAATATAACAGGTCTTGTCATATACTTAGCAGCAGAACTACCGCCAGTATTTGTCGTTTCTTCAGTAAAGTCAGGAGTAGTTCCATCTACTGGGTTATTCAATCTGTTCTGTATTAAGAACGCACTCAATCTTTGTGTGTCAATCACAGGCGAAATATTATTATTGTCGGTCGGCGTTGATAAAGATATTGCAAGATTAAATGACTTACTACCAGACATCTCATTTGTTTCATTGATTGCACTTGCAATTAAATGTGGTGCAGTCATATAGTTATCTTCATTAAATGTCGCCGGCACTGCCTTTGATGTTGCGGCCAACGAGTATTCACTTTCAGAACCTTCGAGTGTTTTTCCAGTTGTGTTTCTCATTGTGCCAGACAATGATGTGCCTGGTGGTTGTATTGAGCCAACAACAGGTTGAATTACATCATACAATATATTTCGAGTTGCAGTTACATTGTTAAGTCCTGCACACTCACCAGACGCCGAAGCAGTATCAGAGTTTTGTGCAGTAATTGTATAAGAATCTAACTTAATATTTCCAATCGTAGTATATGTGCCATTAAGGTTTGTGTGTGCAATGCCATTATGTGAACCAGAAGGAACGCCTGCAATTGTAACATTAGCAGATGTACTATGCATACCATGATTTGGATGATGAACAGTAACCGTAGTAGAACCACTAGTTGTTGTAAGTGGGTTCTGTTTTAATGTCTTAGTCGGAACTATATCGTTTACAAGATGAACTGTACCAGTTGTGTTTTCTGTAAATGAAGCACGATTAAGAATAAACTTCACATCTTCATTCTGTTCAGCAGTCCAAGTACTTCCGTTTTGTGATTTAAACATTCCGCCAAAGTATGGTTGTTTAGAAATCAATCTATTACCATCTAAAGTCTTTTGTCCCATCTTCGCAGTATAAATTGTGTATGTGTCGTCATTAGACTTTGCAACAAAACAATATTCTGTATTTTCTTTTAAGAATACAGGACTTGGGAATGTAAATGTTGTTGCCTCAGAAGCATCTGAAGAAATATTTACATCAGCCGCATCTACGAACACTTGACCAAACGGAACAATTGTTTGAGATGGATATCCATTAACCATTGTTCTAATCTGAACTTGTACAGGAGTTGCACTTGATTTACTTGAGAAATATAATTGACAACTTGTAATAAACAAGCCGTTACTAGAATCAACAAAGAAAGACTGTGCAACAGGATCCCTGTTTGGATGTCTATGTGGAGGACTACCGCCCCAAACTTGCGTATTCTCTGTTCTTATATTTGTTCTCGTAACAGTTTGTTCTTCCGAAACATCTTCTCTTGAAACTTGAGCCTCTCTCGTAGACACGATAGTTTCTTGAACCTGTTGTATCATTCCTTTTGCGGAATAATCAACTTCAGCAGATGTAAATACATCGCCAGTTAGGGTATTAGTTGAACTAGTTGTTAATCTGAATGTTCTCTTACCTGTTCTCCACTTAGGTGCACCAGAAGTTTCAGGGTCGGGGATTGCAAAAGTTCCTGTTGCTTCGCCAGCCGCATCAGTTGTTAGGGCCGCACCTGCACTACTTCCTGTTGGTGTAACATAAGCAGAAACATCAATACCATCAAAGAACGGAAAAATTCTTGTGAGAGGTTTCATATCTTTTGCAGTAAAGGCAACATCTTTTGCTCTTATGAATGGCGCAAACGCAACACTCACTACTCTATCACCAAAACTTGTTCTTACAGCATTCGGAATTAAACCAGTACGAATTCCTGCTCTTCTGAGCCCAACTCGTTGTTCAGTTGTAATTGTTGTTGCTCTGTTTCTCCAACCAAATCCACCTTGTGTATTCTGTGTTCTGTTTGTTTCTTGTACTGAACCAGACCATTGTTCGTTCCAGTTACCCCAAACAGTACCAAGATTTAAGTCTAACACGCCAGCAGAAGCAAGAGATGTTAAAGTATCAAATGTTCCTGGCATATCAACCTGTAGGTCAGGTAATGTTTCTGTTGCCATCCATTCGTCCATCTCAGGATTAATTGTTACTGTACCAACATAATCAATTACATTAAATGGTTGTAAGTTGACTGTGGTGCTTGCATATGGTTGTTCTGCATATGAAACACTCGTGTATGGTAGTGTAATTAAATCACCAGTCTTTTGATAACCGTTAGTTGTTCTAATTGTATCAGTCATTGCAGTACTATTTGCCAATGAACTATCCGATTCTATTAGATTAATGTTATCTTGATGAAACGCAGGGCGCAATTCGCCGTTTGCCATATCCATAGAAACAGAATAGTCTGCATCAGATACATCTGCGATTCCGTGTCCAGTAAAGTTGTCTACAATGATACCATTCTTAAATCTATCGAATCCATCAGCATCTTGTATTTGCATATTTTGTGCTTCTGCCTCTAGTAGAGATAGTTGTGTGTAGTATTCTACATTCTCTAGTCGTTTCTCTATACGACCAATATCTCTCATTGTGTATCTTCTGTTATCTTGTGGTGTTATTTTAATATCAGCAGTATTGAATGTAAATGCAGGTACAAACATCTTGTACAATAACATAGCATCTGCAATACCTTCAGGTTCGATAGGCTCAACTGCCGAAGCACCAGAGATTACTTTGAAGTCGCCATTAGATGCCATGAATACTTTATCTCTACGACTTAAATAAAACTCTAAGTCAGCAGTAATGTCTGTATTAAATTTTGCAAACTCAACTGTAGAAGCACCTGTACCACTATACTGTCTGTCTTGTCCATCACCAGCATTTATAGTTGAAGCATTGTCAACTCTTGGTCTAAGGTCTAACACATCTCTTAATTCAAACTTTTCACCAGTAACATCAGAAGTATAAGAAGGTATGCTGCCATATCCAATACCCGAATAACTGTCAACAGAGAAGAAGTTACCAGCGCCGTGGGCGTAGTAATCGTATGTGATAAGAAGTCTACCTGTTGGGGCAGATTCACCTGCTTTTCTTACTAGACGACCAACATCATAGAAGTTATCTCTCATTCCAGTATCTAAATCAAATCTGTGTGTAATGTCTAGGTCAGTCGAAACAGCTGCAGTATCAAAGTCAGCTGCCATATAAACAGACTGAACATTGTAAACATCAGCATAGTTTAAATTGATTTCAGTTAAACTTGCAAGAGCTGATGTATCAACAGTCTTAGTTACATCTGTTGTTTCAGTCTTTGTTTTTGCACCAACAACAGAAGCAGAAATAGTTGCAAGAATCTTAACTTTACTTCCATTAAATGTACTACCCAAATCAATTGCCAAAGTTTTACCTGTTGGTGAACCACCAAGTGTATAGTCGCCAGAACTTGAAAGTGTTATAACATCTCCAACTTCACCAGCGCTTGCACTACCACCTTTAGTCATTATAGAAACGGTAACATCTGCTTCTGAATGTGCAGTAAAGATTTCGTTAGTACCAGCAGTTAGTGTCGCAGTACCAGAACTTGAAAGGGTTGAAACGAACTGTCTGCGAATCTTAAATGATGTATCACTTAATCCAGAATTATCTTCTGTTAATAGTGTCTTAGTTACATTGTAAGGTAACTTAAATAATAAACTATCGTTTGTCGGTGATTGTATTTTTGTTCTTCTTCTTGTAAACTGTACTGTCGTTGCAGTTGTGCTACCTAAGCCAGCAGACATCTCTGCCTTTGTATCTGAAGCAATACTATCTACGATTCGTGTAATTGTGTTATTTCCATCGTCTGTAAATGTAATTGAATCACCAATCTGTAGTTCAGTTGTGAATTTAGTTCCAGAACCAAATACTGTATCTGCGGCCTGTGATTCTTGAGATATTACGCCAGTGCTATCTTCTAGTGTAATCTTGTCGCCAGCATTTGCTGAAGCGCCAGTAGTTCCGTTTAATAGTATATCTCCAGCAGTCGAAAGAGCTGCAGTCGTTGAAATTGTTCCTGTTAGTTTCTTGTGAGCACCAAATGTTGATGTTAAATCTACATCAGCAGTGTATGTCGGCGAACCCGCCATTGAAACACCTTTTGTTTGTGCAAATACTTTTTGTTCAAATCCCTTACAACCAAATGCATCAAACTGTACAACGGCAGTATTTTCAGAAGAACCGCCTGTTGCAGTTTCACCTTCTGTGAATATTCCTTTTACACTTGATAGAATGACGATTGTGTGTGATGCTGTTCCGCCAGATGTGTATGATGTATAACCAGTTCCGTCAACTGGGTCTGGTGCATCTATGGCCGATGTTGAAGCATCATGCAATTGAAATGTTGTTGCATCTGGATTCTTTACAGTATAGAAGTTGCCATTGAGTTGTGTCATTCCACCAACACTTGCAAATTTGACTTGTTGTCCTTCTAAGAAATTGTGTCCACCAGAGCATGTTACGACAGGTGGGTTTGTCTGTGTAACTCCTGTTACTGTAGCAGCGCCTAATTCTGTAATACTCTCAACAATACCTGTTGCGCCTGAAGTACCACCAGTTAATGTTTCGCCATCTGTAAGAGCGCCTGAAGCAGGTCCATAAACATTTAAGTGGGCGAACATTACAGTATCAAAGAGATAGTGTTTATATGTGTTACTTGTTAAAGAGCCTGTTGACATGAAAACGCCAGAAGCAGTTCCAGAGTTGTATTCTATACCTCTACTCTTTGCACGACCAATATCGTAAACCGTACCATCATTATTGACTTGTACTGTTCCTCTTGTAGCATGAACTGCACTTACTAATCGAACTTTCTTATATGCTTCTGTTTCTCCAGAAACGAATCCGACATCAGGTGTACCAAAGACATTAGTAACATTAACAAATGAAAGTTGTGAAACACGAGTAACAATACCACTCGCAGTATCAAAATCTCTCGCCTTGTCTATGTCGACATAAGTTGTTCCATGTTTTTGAATTTCATATCCTTTAACATATGCCTTTCCTTGTGAAAGACCTAATGCCAACTTAGCTTCACTAGCAGTATTACCATCAGCTGATGTAGCGTCAGTCGCATAGATACCACGATTATCTCCTGATATTAAATGTTCTCTTGGGTCTAAATCAAAATTACGAACAACATAATCACCACTCTCGTCAAATGTTCTTCTTGCCAAAGTATCTTCTATAACAGAGTAGTCGGTTGCCATAACTTTATTAACTACTGAACCACCATTAACTCTTAACAACTCAACAAAACTTGCATCAGCTGTTGAAGTTAAAGAAAGTTTCGCAAGGGTTAATTCAATCTTAAATCTATGAGCACCAGTTGCGTTTGCGTTTGATGAACCAGTCGCATTGTCTAATAAAGATGTGTCATCTGTTGATGTAACAAAAGTTTCTGTTATTGTTAGACCGACACGGTAACTTGGTGTGTTTGTGTATTTGTCTAGTATTAATGTTTGTGCATCTACAACAACAAAGAAACCATTAATGTAGTAAGTACCCGCTTCTATCTTAACGGCAGAACCTGTTGCCGTTGTCGAACAAACTGCTGTGTCGCCAGAACCACTAGTTAATGTTTCGCCATCTATAAATGCATAACTAGCGTTGTCTGTTCCTGAGTTTTGATATTTTACAAATAGTGTATCAGGGTCAGTACCGTCTGTTACAACAAAATTTACAACATCAGCAACAACACCAGAAGTACCACCAGTTAAAGTGTTGCCATTGTAGTCTGCTAATGTTCCATTAAATGAGGTTAATTTAACTGCCTCATAATACATATCTGGTTCAATTTGACCAGGAACGACCATTGCGCCATGTTTGAACATATGGTCACCAAATTTTTCAATTTGATTTTGCGTGATAGATTGTTGGGTTGTTAGCTCTCTTGCTTGAACAGCATACGCTGGTCGATACATGACTCTATGAAACTTTTTGGCCTCATTATAGTCATCAAAGTAAGGACTAACATTAAAATCAGTTTTAGATGGCATGGTATTCCTTTATTTAAAATTCAATAATTAACTTAATATTTTCTGTCTGGTCAGACGCCCTTGTGATTGGACTCCTATTCTCCACATATAGTATATCTCCTGAGTCAGCTGCAAGTTCTGGATTAGAGTAACCAGAACTAAACGATACTGCGTTTACTGTGGCCGAACTTGATGTGTTTGGTGTTGCACTTGCACTTGATGTTTGACCTGTGATTGCGTTTGCACCACTAAATGCAGTTGAATTACCATCCGAGTCTGTTCCGACATCTGGGAATCGTGTTTGATACCAGTATAGTATTTTATTTGTTGCATCATACTCTACAACTTTACCAACCGCACCAGTTGTTGCCTGATTAATTTCTTCGTCAGCAGCAAATGTTCCTGATACAGATGAGAACACAGCAGCATAAAGTTGTCGCCTTGTACTTGCGCTTGCAACTGTTGTTGTTCCATAGTTGTAAGGATTTCTTACAAGCCCGATTCTTCTAAAGTCGTTTGCAACACCAATATCAGATGTGCCTTCAGCACCAACGAGTGATTTGTTTAACATCACATAGAAAGCGCCTAACTCTTTAAGTGCATCAGCACCATGACCACCTTTAGGCGGAATGATTACATTAATGTTTGCACCAGAACCAGCGCCACCAGCATTTGTAGCAGCAACGATATCAGCGTTTGTAATATATGCATAAGTGTATCCTGTTCCAGCAGTTGTAATAGAAACAGATGCTACAGCACCAGAACTAATTGTTACTGAAGCGACGCCAGATGAACCATCACCACGAATAGGGATTGCAGAAATTGTTCCAGTACCACTACCGCCGTCAACTGTATAACTTGAACCACCAGCAACAATCAATGCAGTATCTAATGCACCATTAACAGCAGCGGATGATACAGTAGAATCAGTTGAACAATGAATGAAGTCTGTTGACATGAAGTTAAGAGTTTCAGCAGATGTCAATGAGTACATATATTTCCAACGATAACCATCAGATGTACTAAAGATTGAGTTTGATGTAGAAGTTGGTTCTACTGTTGATGCCGTTGCACCATCATTCTCAATAACTTTGTAAACTGCATATGAACTATTCATCACAACAAAAGTTGAATCAAAAAGATTTGTTGCACCACTAGCCGCGGCATTTGATGAACTGATATTGTGTTCATACATATCGTAAGTTGTGCCTGTAGTCCAATTTCTTCTTGGTATACATCTTGACACATCTGTTGATGCTATAATTTTTGCACCTAACATATCGTCCCAATTATAGAACTCAGAACTTACATCATCATTAGGCGTCGGCGGTGAAGCGTCTGTTCCTTCTGCGATTGTGTTTCCTTGAACATCAACATCTGACGCCCAAGAGTGTGCTCTTCCTATAAACAAATAATAAGTTTCAGCAGATGTTTCCGAGAAGGATTCAACGAACTGTTCCGCATTATTTATTCTGAATTTATTTGTGATAATTGCTGCCATTAGTTTTCCCTATACTTTATATCTATTTATAATGATTTACTAAGCGCTTTTCGTTAC
>Ga0208134_1000827_pt1 | contig 19443 bp, 36 predicted proteins | sample VirMetDEL_Mar_31_FD_184515 | JGI IMG/M metagenome (GOLD analysis project Ga0208134, IMG submission 184515) | Aqueous microbial communities from the Delaware River and Bay under freshwater to marine salinity gradient to study organic matter... | ecosystem: Environmental > Aquatic > Marine >... | reverse complement strand
CATACCAATCCCAGCAGATCAACTGGGACCAAACCTCAACACCCCACTCGTTATGATAATGGTTTACTTCTATTCTATCAAAGTAATCGACATACGGAGGTTCTTTGTTTAGATCAAACATTAGAAACAATAAAATTAACTTAACCATCTTACTACTGACCCCACAACAAAAAGATATATAAACACAACATGAACCATAGCAATCATTATTAACAATCCCAAGGCTATAGTTTTCCAAGTAGGATTTTCACGATCTTTATTTTCTGGTGGTTGATACGGATTCATCTTTATCCCATTCTATTTCTTCATAATTTTTATCGTAAGTATCTTTGTCAACTGGTCGCTGACGATCACCTTTACCACTCATTTGTCAACTCCTTCAAAGATATTTCCGATAACTTCTATCCTACCGCTAAAATTACTGCCCTCGCCAGCCTGATTAAACATCTCACCATTATACATTATGTCAGGCCAATCGTCAAAATCTATCAGACAAAAAAAGCAAGAATGTGGATCATAGTTTACAACCTTTTTGTTGTGATATTCTTCGTGATTATCAATAATATCCCCCTCATAAATCTCAACTCCATTCTTATCTTTGAGTCCAGTGTACTGTTGTGGAATATCATCTTCTTCGTCTATTGAACACAAAAGACCTTTATTGATTTCAAACAGATCGAAGTATCGGAATTTTTCATTGTGTCTGTTCCAAACCCTAAACTTAATCTCTCTCATTTGTCACTCCTACATAATTTTGATGCTAAGATGGTAGCACAGGCACGAATCGCTGCGTCTTTGGATTTAAGTTCTATGTCCCAGTCGTACTTCCAAATAGTAGGACAGTCTGTTGGCATGTCTGCATGGGCGCGTGGGTTGGTCTTTTCTGGGTGACTCTCACTGTAATGAAACAGAGGTTTGATCTTACCCCATGTAAATGCACAAGTTTCCATAGGCTGAAACTTTCCTGATGGATTACACTTGTGATGAAGATTGTCAAACGTAATAGGTAAATTAAAGTAGTGTAGAAGATTACCAACAGTCCAGCAACCTTTGTCCTCGTTCTCAATCACTAGCCTCCTAGTCACGCTTTGATCGCACTTGTTTAGGTTGGACATGAAGCGAGTAGCAATATCGGCAAGGTCGCCCTTGGTGCAGTTGACATGAATATTCATAGGATTGTAGTAACTACGCTCGCAACCCAGCATGTCCATGACCCAACCGTGATGGTTGAGTTCTCGGATAGTCTTGTCTACTGCCGCTTGGTTTTCGCTGGCAAGCACGTTGAACTGGTCTGGATGCGTGGACAGACGAACCTGCCATGACTCGTTGTAATAAACAATGTCACGAAATTCCTCCATGATCTGCTCGTACTGAGGCACGTTCTGTACGCTGTACTCAAACTCTGGATGCGTAAGACATGGGAACAATGCGCTTGATACACGGTATCCCCAGCCGTTGTCTGCACAGTGTTCTATGCACAGGCGAGTAACCTCTACGTTGTTGAGCCAACGCTGACCTAGCTGGTCTAGTGCGTACTCTGCTCCATGCTCGTCACGCAGTTGATTAAAACGCTTCCAAGTCATAGTCTGAAACTTGTAACCTTGCTCTTTGAGTTCGTTACTGATACAACATAAATTATACATAGGTGACTCCATAAAAAAACGATACATGGTTATGATGATGTGTTGAACGCAAAACTAATTGCATAACAATTTAAATCATAACACATATATCGTCGTTGTAAAGTAAAAACTTTAGGATAATGCGATAAATACAAATAAATTGTATGACATGTTGAATCCTAAAGTTAAAGAGTAATAACAATGTGAATACTTATTAAGTATGATGTCTTAAATTACTCTGGTAGTCCTGCATGTTCTACAGACAATCTATCTTGAAAAAATCTATAAAGTTCTCTGATCGCATGATTGTAGTTCTTTCTGTGCATAAGAAAACAATTATCTTCTTCTTTGGTAAACTTAGTTCCTGCTTTAAATGTTTTACCATCATCGTCAAAGAATCCACCGCGCTTTTTACCCTTGAGCTTAACGCCATCTTCTTTGGCTTTTCTAATGATGTAGTTTTTCATTCCATGATAGTAGAGATTACTTCTGGCAACGCCGCCCCTGAAATGAAACGGGGTCATCCCAAACAAATATCTTTTAGCAAATTTCCAAGACGGCAATTTACCGTTTACTTTTCTCAGAGTACCAGATTCGTCTTGCAGACAGGATAGTACGCTGTAGATTTGAGGCATACTAATCTTGTTCCAACATATATCTCCAACCTTCCATTTGCCCTTTCTGTTATTTGTATATCTACAATTAGTTAGACCGAAAGCATCTTTAGTGTTATCAGAAAGTTCAGATTCCATTTCTGACATTAGTGATTTTAGTAGCTTAGTATTCTTATCATCCTCATCTAAATACTTGTATCTTCTTGCTAGATTTAAAGTATAGTTAATCTCATCTTTCATCCTCCAAGACCGTTCTCTTTTTTGGCTTGGTTTAAAATCCTTGGGAGGATTCATCATACTTATTTCAGGAAAGTCTTTTATTAAATTATAAATTGAAACTGGATCATTTTCATCTCCCTTTTCTTTTTCGGAGTACGCACAGGCTCTTGGTGTAGACTGCTGCGGAAACAGTTTTAGTTTGATGCCATTTTTTTGTAAATCGTTATAGATTTGTTTTAACTCGTCGGCTACAAAAGGTTGCGACAAAGACAAGGGCTTTCTATCACAACCTAGATGAGCATACTCACAGATTAAAGTTGAATTTGGTTCTAATCTTTTGTGAAGTTCTAGCACTTCTTCATGGCTAATCTTGATTACTTGTTTTGTTTTAGAGTTAAATAGTGTAGATTGATTAACGCCACAATCCAAGACGTAAGTTGTTTTAGACATTTTATCTGTACCTTTATCTAAAAATATTGAAATAAAAAACTAGGAGTGATGTTCTAAACACTTTAATAAGTGTGACAGATTGAACTCCTTATGCTACATAATAGGACAGAACCTAGTCTTTGGCAACACAAAATAAAAAAATATTAAAATAAAAAAGGGGCTAGGATGACTAAGTGAATACAACGTGAATTGTATAAAGATATGAATCCTAACCCCGACCACCAACCACAGTGGAGTTTACCAAGAATCGTTGATTACATCACCATCTTCTAGTTCGTCAAGATAATCTTCTTCATCGTCGTAATCATCCTCTGAATAGACTGCTTCTTCAAGTTGCTCACGGGCAACAGAGATTACTTCGTAGCTACTGACTCGCATCTTCTCGCAGTTACAGTCAGATGGAACGCTGACAATATCTTTCGGGTTGAACTTTACAAGAACAACAACACCAGTGTTTCCCGCCCAGTTGCAAGCATAATCATAAGTACCAACATGAAGTCCAGTGTCGCAACCCTGAGTATGATCGTCGCATACCTGTCGTCGCTTCATGCTGGCAGTATCACCAACATTGTTACGGAAACTGTTGCCAGTATAGATGTCAACAAGATCGCCCTCTTTGATCTCGCCGTTCTTACCTTGGATCGTTTCGCCAGCGTAAGTCCTTACACCTTTGTAACCAACCAACATGCCGTCCTCGGTGATTGGTAGACCCTTGTGACTTGACCACCTGTACGACTCTTGAACAGCACGTTCGCTGACGTTATCATACAGGTTGGTAAGGTAGTTCATCATAAACTGATGAGGGAAACCTTGCTGTAAACATTCCACAATCCTGTTTGTAGGATCTTTGGCAACTTGCTCGTCCTCAAAGTAGAGCAGTCCATCGCGAAACTTAAAGTCGCCTTCGCTCCAATCCTCTACAATAAGACCAGTATTCAAAAGATTCACAAACTCATCTGCGTCACCAGCATGTACGCACTGGATAAGAGATGTGTAGTGGGGATGTGATGGATCAAACAAATGAGGCTGACCATTAAGTGTAACAGTCCAGTGTCCTTGTCCGTCTTTGATGTGACTCAACATAATGATTCTCCTAAACGTGATTGTAAGGTAGCGGGATGAAAGTCTGAATCCAAAACATTTTGGATGATTCACTGAATCCCGCTTTGTATTATAGTATATTTATCGTCTTTGTCAATAACAATTCTTTAATTCTTTTGTAGAATCTTGGACATCTCTGTAATAACTATCAAGAGATTGATCTACATGCGCCAGTCCCGCATTACGATTCCAGTCGATATGATTCAAAACGTCTACAATATACGTTTCATCTGGACAGTAAACTGCCTGAATCATACCATCTTCATCAACTTCTACCACAATATGTTTGTCATTCATTAGAATAAACCTTTCTTGTTCTTCTCTACATATCTTCCTAAAGTCTTATCTTCTATTGTTTTGTTAGTAGGATTGTAGTGCAGGAAATAACTACGCTCTGCAATCCTGTTTGTCCAACAAAACTCTCCTTCACCTTCTACTTCGTACTTCTCAAAAACATCTAAACGGTGACGCTCGTAATCTCCTTGAGTCCAAAGGTGAGCATCGCGAATCTTTATAATCTTTAGACCTTCTGTGTCTACATTATTCTCTAACCAGAACATTAACTCGTCCTTTGGAATAATCTTCTTGTCTTTACGCATTGGTACTGGTGACGGTAAACCCATTTGCTTTCTCCTTGATGTGGTTGATTAAAATGTCAATTTGACTATCGCTGGCGTGAGAACCATTCCAGTGTAGCAATTCTACAACAGGATACTCGGCAACAAACTTGTCTGCGATCTTCTGCAACTTATCTTCTGACTTGATCTTGTGACCAAGACCCAAGGCATTGTAAGCAAACTTGTCAGAGTGTTCTGCTTTTGCCAACTCTACAGTGTCACTATACTCCTTGACAATCTCGTTGTCAAACCTGTTTCCAAGTTTTCTGAATAATTCTTGATACGGATTCTCCCTGTTTCTCTCGTTCTGAATTACCTCGATGTCTGGCATACTTGCTGACTCTCGTTGGATATACTCTCCAAGACTAATCCAATTACCTTGTTTAAACGCTTTGGTTTTCAGGAAAGCGGTCTTGAGTCCGTAGATAGAATTGATAGCAACACCAAGATGCTCAAGACTATCCAGAATGTTCTTAAATTGATCCATGCTGTAACTTTGCGATTCATACCTGTTGATCTCAACGTACACTCGCTCGCTACCATCGTTATCAATCTCAACATCATCCCAGCACTCATTTGCTTTGACTCTCCATCCAGTAGTCTTGCCATTCCACTCGGCAACCTTTGATCTTGTAGGAGTTGATCCTCCGTAGCTATTGCTACTTTTCGGCACAACTTCTTCCAAATCTTCAATCAAATCGGCAGGAATACCAAGCAAATCAATTTGCTCCTGCTTGAGCAATACAATTTGTAGACCTCTCTTGCTACGCATCCACTCCATGATACGGGTTTTCATGCGGTCTTTGTGTAAGAAATACCTGATGTCCCAATCATTATTGTTTACAAGTGGCAACCTAGTAAGACTCTCGATGTCTGGTGAATCTCTGTGCCAAGTGCCTCGCTTGTATGCGGTGATACGCTCGTCACCATCTTTGATGGATGGCAGGTTGAACTTATCAAAACCTAATTTAGAGTTTCTTAGAACATTACGCATGGAACCTGAGTAGACTTCTGCTTTCTGCTTCGCTCTGACAAACTTACACTGCTCTGCATTTAACCTATCATAAACAACTTGTGCTAGATTGTCAGTAACTTGCTGGATGCGAGACTTGAGTAATTTCTTTGTGCTATCGTCCATCGACAATTCTTCACGACCAGCATTGAAAGACAGATCACCAATCTCAAAGTTGATAAAGCCAGACAGATCGCTACGATAGTCCCGTGGAATCTTGTAGGCAACATTACCCATACGAGCATACAAACTACCATAACCAGTGTTGAACGAACCTTCATCACAAACAAACTTGTAATCTTCCTTGGCAAGAGTCACTTGCCTGACCACATCTTGATTATTGATGTTGGGCAGTACGTCAAAATACTTGAACACGTTTACTGCTTCGTCCTCAAAATCATCCTCGCGACCATTCACAGTCATACTGACCTGCAAACCATTATCTTCGTCGGTATCGTTAGAACACAACAATGCTACCTGTGGTTCTCCGTACTCGTCCTTGTAGCAGGAGTAATCGTTCTTGGTTCCATTGTAATAACTTACAACAGAGAAACTATCTACAAGAGAAAACGCTGACTTGCTACCTAGACCCAACGCTCCCACAAAATCATTGCTACCAGTTTTAGTAGAATGAAAATAAGTAGTGAATATTTCACGAACTTGCTCGTCCGATAGTCCAGTCCCATAATCACGAACCGAGAAGTGAGGTTCAAGACGAGTAGGAAGGTGAACATCCCAAGGTTGCTCGTTACCAGCAGCAACGTGAGCATCATACGCATTACAGTTGTACTCGCGAACAACCGCACGAACTTTGTTAGTATAGATATTACTGGATAGAATCTCAAATGCTTTGGCACTTGCTTGGATCTTGAATCCAGAAGTCTTGAAGTCACCATTGATTTGAACGTCACGCTTGTCGTTTGAAAGAATTGCCATAGTTAAGTCTCCTAGTAAGTGGTTGGTATGTCTCTATTGTACAGTGGGTATCGTCATTGTCAAGTAATTACTTTACCATTTTCTTAAAATATTCCACATGATTAAAGCATTGCAGATTATTGCCTGTAAAACTATAACAGTTCTAATAAAAGCGATTGTATCCGCTTCTTTATTATCACCGATCTTTTCGCCAAGGGCTTTTGCCCATAATTTCCAAAACTTTTTCATTTTTGTGTATAATATTGCAAGGAGGTTCGATGCAATGAATAAAAATTTAAAACCAAAAATACTTGAACTTAGAGAACAGGGGTTTACCTACGACGAAATCGTAGAAAAACTCCAATGTTCCAAGGGTACAATTTCTTATCATTTAGGTGAGGGGGTAAAAGAAAAAACAAGACAAAGAACAAATAAAAACAGAAACTCTAATCCGTTAAGAACTAAATACCATCAATTTAAAACCAAGACTAGAAAACGCCCTAAAATGGGTGAATATACTTCTACTGTTAAAGGTATATTAAAATTAAAACGAGATCATTTTGCAACCATCGAAGGGAAATACTGTTATATGTTTACACTGGACGAACTAATCGAGCATATCGGAGACAATCCTAAATGTTACCTAACCGGAAAAGATATAGACCTGTCTAAAAGTAGATCGTATTCGCTAGACCATATTATTCCACGATCAAAAGGTGGTGATAGTTCTTTGGAAAATTGCGGATTGGCTTGCCGAGAAGCAAATCAAGCGAAGTCTGATTTAAGTTTAGAGGAATTTGTTTCTCTTTGTGAGTTAGTAGTAAATAAATTTAAGTAGCCCATGCTGGTTACGCTCCAGCTCTAATTCTTTAGAAGAGAATTGTGCTATCTATCACACTCATGGGCCGAAAAAGGGCTGAAAACAGTACAAACGTAAACACTGGTCTGCTGACAGACAAACCTTTCCTGATTCCCGCTTCCAAGCGATACAGCGAACCCAAGACTCAGGGAGGATCACTTACAGCCTCCCGTCTTGTCTCAGTAATGACTAGCCCTGTCAAGCCGGTCATCGTTATTACGCAAAGTTACGTTCAATTACTCCTGTTTACAACCCTAAGTAGACTTGGTAGGACTTGAACCTACGACCAAGAAATTATGAGTTTCCTGCTCTGACCAACTGAGCTACAAGTCCGTAAGTAGTGCAGGTAGGAGTTGAACCTACGGAGGCGAATATATAAGATTCGCTTGGATTACCGATCCGCCGCACCATGTTGTCCCTATTATAACATCGGGACTTCGTATGTCAAACTTTAATTAAAAAGTTTAGCAACATCGTCGAATACGATTCAACAATCGCTGTAGTGGTCGAACTGCTTTAACGCGAGCAACAACACTACGAACTGGTTGAGCATCCACAACCCCACTAACCGCAGATCGTACTGGGGTAGATTTTGTTTCGCAGTGATGACTAGCATCAGCAGAACCAACCATCAACGCGAAACCCAAAACAACAGCAACAACAAATCTCATTCTAAATCCTTTTCTAAGAGTAAACTTCAAACAACACATACATTATAGCACTGAACAATGCTATGTCAACAACAAAAAACAAAATTTCTCCTACTTTCATTGGTGGATACTCAACTCACCGTCCAACGCTTCCAGCATTTCTTCAATGTTAAAACTTTCTTCTTCCACAGTATTAACATCGTCACAATACGCTGACAACTGAATCAAAGTATTCCACAAAAGAAACTTTAGTTCGTCGTCTGATACTTCTACATCGTTGATCAATTTTTCAGCAATCTTCATCATCTTCTCCATATAAATTATCAATGTCACCAGCATAACCATCGCACATATAATCGTCTTGGTTTTCGCAATCACCACCACAATATCTGCAAGTCATCTCCAACTCCTAACTCTAGTTACAATTTTACCACACTTTGCCGAAGCATCGCCTGTTAGTTTCATCTTGGTTCTTGGCGCACAGGTGCTAGGGAGGCTACCATCTACACTGTAGCCCATTCCTTCAAATCGTCCAATCGTTCTGCCAACATGAATGTTTTTGCGATACTTCAACATAAAATCTGCTTCTGCCTGACACTTCTCCTGATCTGTCATGTCGTCATGCCAAATCTTATCACTTGTTCTTAATGGTAACATACAAATTACCAATGTCAATCCTTTAACTGCAAAATTCATTTTATATCCTTATTTTAATCAATTATCATAGTACATATTGTAAATAGTCTCTGCAAGCCACTTTCTAGCAACTTCGCTTTTTAGGTTTATTTCCATATCGGCAGCTTTCTTTAATATAATCATAATATCTTCAATCATTTTCGCCTCTGAATTTCTCGTTGGTAAAATCCTCTGGTTCCATATTCAATGACTCTAGATTAGCGTGAAACACATCGCTATCTTCTAGCATGATAGAGTAAATGTCATCATATACGAACTGTGTTAGTTCTTGGAATGACATACCATTAACAATAAACTCTGTCAAGTTCTTAATCATCTCATGTGTAGGTACTGTAGTATTATCCATTATCTAATTCCTCAAGAGTATAATCTTCTGCGTCTAAAACTGCTTGCTGTGGGTCATACTTGTAGTAATCGTTCAAACACCTCTCAGCATAGTCCACCAGAGTTTCCATGTCCCAGCCGTCTACTACCAGTTTAGCAAGTCTTTCGGTTCTGTCAATAGTTAAATCTGTATCTTCAATCATTTTCTTGGTATCACTCATCGTCATCACTCCTTGGAGAATACTCAACATCGACTGACCAAGAGAAAGAATCACAGAAGATTCCTTTCTCCAACAAAGCCTGATGGATAATCTCGCTAACAGTGTCAAAATCATTCTGTGGCATGTCAATACCGCATAGTTCAACTTCTTTGGTTAAAAAATCATTCATCTTCAATCTCCTTATGCGTACATTTTACAATATTCAACAGAAAAGTCAATAGCTAAATCGTAAACACTTTCAAAAAATGCCGCCCGATTGAAGGCATCGTAAGCGTCTGTTGGCGAATCGCCCCAAGACATACCACCAGTGACGTTGAGTTCGTACTTCTCGCCCTTGTTATTGTGGGTGGTAATTGTGGTAGTCTCGCGACTAACAGTAGAACAAGAACTCTCAATATCTTCTATTAGTTTTTCTAAGCTATAATCTTCATCATCAAGACCGTACCAATCTTGAAACTCATCGGTTTCGCTGGCTGGCAGATTGACAATCAACTCGCGGAAACGCTCGCGGCGATCATCTGTCATGTCGAAGTAAGGAAAAGTCGCTAAAGTAAAGTCAGCACCCATATCAATCGTCCTTTGTCAAAACACTGTCGTTAAAAGTAAGTTTACCAAATTGTTTCCAACCGCCTTCCATTTTAACAGTTATCGGCTCTTTGTCAAGTGGTTCTTTAACCTTTTCTGGTTCTTTTTGAAAACCCAACCAAACAAGAACTAACAATAAAAGTATAATAATGGACTCGCCCTTGGACATTACCAAATTCCCCAACCTAAAATATAAATCCACCCAAACACCCAGCACAATGCTAGACTGTCAAGTATAATATCATTATCGTCCATGTCAACCTTTATATTCAAAAATTCTTGCTGTACACTTACAATTTTCTCCACAAATCTTACAGGGGAAAGCCTTGTTGTGATCTTTATTCCAATATCCCCTAATATCGTCCCTTGGCTCGAATCCATTGTTCATTAACATTTTCTGAGCAGGAACAACACCGTCCACAAACCAAGCGTATGATTTGATGGTCTGGACATTTTGCTCTTGTAACCACTTTATCCTGTGTTTGACCATAGCATCACCAAACCCCGATCTCTGCATAGTTACTACAGAGGTTTTGAGTATTCCTAGCAATCCTTCTTGTTTAATTTGCACAGAACAGTATCCTCCAAAACCCCGCTTCCAATCGAAAGGTTTTCTGTAAAACAGAAACCACTGATGAATACTACTATCCCAAGTTTGCTTGAAGAACATACCTTCGCCAAACGTATCGTCTACCAATTCTTCTGCATGAACAGCATAATGTATAGGTAGGTCTGTAGGTACTTTAATTATCTTCATCGTCTATTATTCCTAACCAGAGTACAAGAACCATCAGTGCGATAGATAGCCCAAATGTTGTAACGAACGTGAACACACTCATTATACTCTCCTTATCGTAATTGTCAAGTTCAGGCTTTAATCTTTTTCAGAATTATTGTTTTGGAGATAGTTCTCTCGTAATTCGCGACAGATGTTTCTTTCGTAACATTCTGCACATTTATATATTCTTCCTTTGTTTGTAGATACTGGATAGTAGTTTTTTGTATTTGATAAACAGTCGGCACAGGTCTTGTTTTCTTTCATGTTTCCTCCGTAGTTAGGGTATTTAACAAAACTATAGAGGGGCTTGAATTTAAATGTAAGAAAAATCTCTTTAAATAGTTTTTTTGTTTTTTTTATGTAGGGGTTGGATAATTACTATTAAATAAATATGGGGTATATAAAGTGTTAATATATACATAAATACATAATAATACTTATAGACAATAACATACACATAGACATAAACAAGTAGTTGTAATAAATGTATGTCAAACCTCGTCCCCTCGCGATAAGTAAAATATGTACAATTTATATGAGATATTTAACATAATAGCGTAAAAACCAGTGTTTTATGGGGTCAAGTAGGATCGTTAAGTGTCATATGTGTATATATTTGTGTGTAATATATCTACTATTATGGAGTATTGTAACATGAAATTTAGTAAAAGTCAAGTAAAAAACGCAGAGCCTGTTCGTATTTCTGTATTACCCTATATGGAGAAAAGAGACTTATTTGTTGATGAATGTGTTGACTTAGCCAATGAATGGCGTTCAAGTCACGCCTCGTTCGTAGGGTCAAAGTCCAAGCGCGAGCTAAGGAAGGAGCTAAAAAGCTACATCATGGCCCGATCAGACCTCAAAAGTGGCAGTTTGCTATGGACTATTGTAGCAAAAATGGTATTATCATGGATTGTAGAGTGGATTATTAACAACTATATCATAAGTAAAAAGTCTTAATGTGAGTTTAATTTCCTTTAGTCTCTCCTGAGAGGGGGGTAGTATCGGGTTAGTGGCGCATATTTTCACATGGGGCTATTTTCGACAAAATGGGCGGATTCTCATATTGATACAAGTTTACCAGTGCAATTTTCCTGTTTACAGTCGAATATAACCATATTAAGAGACTCTCATACACTCAAACACACTAGAACAAGTCTGATGTATGATGTGATGTACCTTATCTTCAATCAAATTATTTTTTTAGCAGAAAGAAAGTAATTATGTATTAGTAATAAACATATAAAACTTCTTCTATGCTATAATCTTCTTTTACTTACGAAAGTATAAATTGTATCCTCGGCCCAAATAGACCCTGATTTTGGCTGACTGTCACTATTGCCCACAATCTAGAAAGATAAGGGGCGACATTTCGCTGACTATCACCATTGCCACCAATCTTTATATATTAAGTAAGACAATATGTATGAATTGGCTGACTGTCCACATGGCCCACAATCTTTGTATATTAGGAGGGACAAATGCGCCTATTTTGGCTGACTATCACCATTGCCACGAATCTGTTAAGATAGGGAGGGACAATCGGAATCAGATCTGTCTCAGATTGAGACTAGATGTGTCTCACAATGAGATTTATAATTATGTTGTTAGTATATAAGTTTGACTAATACTATATCATTATATCATTAGTATCGTCACCTGTCAATAGATACTTTACATAAAGTGTTGGCATATATACACTTACAACAAATGTATGTTAATTGACGTAACTCTATACTACCAAAGGACTTAGGTGGGCCGGGGCCGCCCCGCCCGCCGCAACTCCTTGCGGGACAAGGACTTACGTCAATCGATCAGAACAAAAATAAAAATCGCCAAAATAAAAATAATAATATAATCCATGTCAACCCCCAAGATGAAAAAACCCGCACCCCCACTAGGAGGGTACGGGCAACACACACACCTTGATTGACTACGCAGCAGCAGCGAGAGCGAGTGTCTCAGCCGTTCTGACTGCCTTGTTATCAGACGCCTTGAGGATGCGGTCAAACTCGCTCTTGAAGCCTTCACGCCGTGGAGCGTCCCACTGGTTGAACCCCTGAACGGCATTGTATGCTTCCCAAGCGGAAACCTCGAAACCCGAACCGATGGCAGGTCGTCCGGTCTTGATTCTCTCACGCTGCAAACGCTTGAAAATCTTTTCAGTGCGATTCTTGTGAATCGTCACCGCACGTTGACCAGCATCGGCATCAGGCTCAGGATAGACAGCGTTGAGGAAATCCACCATCTGAACCGGTGCGGCTTGCATCCCGTGTACAAGATTCTCCAAAGTTTGCCAACCATCCTTGAGCGTCTGAAACTGTGCAATCAGTTCATCCATCGCGAACCTCAGCCCGCTAGTATGGCGGATGGACTGGAAAGTCTCGGTCACGCTGCGAAGCATGGCGAGATTCTGGCAAGCATCGCGATATATACCCAAAGTGACGTTGAACGCACTGCGATCATAACCGCCACGGATGATAAGACGAGGGAAAATATTGTCGTTCGACCCGTAGATGGATCGACGATAATCGTCAGACGGTGCGATGGAAACGTAGTGACCATTGCGGAAATGCGTCTTGACTTGTGACGCCTCATCAAATACACTTTCGCAAGCGTCAACCAATGCGACCACATCCTCGGTCTGATGAGGCGTGTAGCGGTCAGTGACCGAACCTTCCCCAACGACTTCGCTGGAATCGGATCGGAACATAGCGTACCAAGGTGTACGCATCCCATCAGGACCGGACAAGGGGAACTTGTCAACGGTGAAATCGAAAGCGGCAGCAACTTGGTCAGCAGCAGAAATAGTAGCGTTACTCATAGGAAAATCTCCAAAGGTGTGAAAAACAAAATCGTTCGTGTTATGCTCCCATTATATAGTAATCATCGTCTATGTCAAGCACTATCCTATAATCTTTTGTGGTATTTTGTAGAAATTCTTTTGGCACGGTATTTGCACTAGGGATTTGTCGTAAGTCGTTGGTATCAAAGGACTTAGGATCGGCGGGGGGCGCCCCGCCCGCCCTAAACCCTTGCGGGCAAAGGACTTAGGACGATTGGCGAGAAGGGAGAGGAATTCAACCTTCGTAAGTTAGCGCAAAGATAAAAGTAACAGATAAAAAGAAAATAATATATCCCACGCTACGCCCCCACTTTTGGGGTTGACTTTTTGCTGTAGGAATATTTAACTTTATTTTTCTTGAGTTCCTTGATTGCTTCGCTTGCTTTGCTTCCTTTTGGTTGTTGTCCGTGAATAAGTAATGCGAAAGAGTTATTACGCTGCGAAGGTATCGCGGCGTGTGAATCGTCGTGATCTATAACTAAACCAAGATCGTCAGCTTGCTGTTCTGAATAAACTACAACGGATTCCCGTAGGTTATGCTCGTCAATCATATGATCCAAGCGACCACCACGCGATGCAGTCAATACCATATTCTTGGGCAAGTGTTCGCGATCTTCTACCCAGAAGTTGAGCGATTTTGTGTAGGCATAGAATAAACGGTCTGGATACCATTCTGCGATCAAATGCCACGCTCGAAAATATTTTTGATTGAAGAAATCACCAGCAACGTGAATCCGGCAGATACCAAGGTTTGCGGGCATAACGTCAGCAATTCCGCTTGCTATTTCGTAGGACGATTGCCCAATGCGTAAAATGTCAAAATTGTTTTTACGCTTTTTATATACGTTGGGAAATGTTGCCTCTTGTGATGCAGAGAAGCACCGGAATTTACAATCCTTGCCGTCTATTAGTTTTTTCTTGCCGTCTGCATTGATAACATGCACCTTGGATAGACAATCCTTTGCTTGTGGGCATGACCAGCCGGAAATAAGATCAAAACTGTAAACCTTGCGGCGATCCTGTAGCCAATACTGCAATTCGTCAACGTCGTGTAGTTGATCGAGTTTGGCGTTTGCTTTTGAAAAACTGAGCATAGTATCCTCTGTAAGTGGTTGGTATTCTTCTATTATATAGTATATCGGCAGAATGTCAAGACTTATTTACTTTTATGCGACATAATGTGAGAATCTTTTTCGTCCACCCAAATGTCCACGAACTTTGCTTCGGTAATGGGCTGTCCTGTTTCTCTTTCTTGGAAGGTATCGGAGAAATAGGGATTATAATAACTTTCGGTCCATGTAAAACCTGCTTGCTTGTCGGCCTCACCCACGTTAGCCAGATACCCCTCAACGAACGCGTGAACGTTTTTTCTTTTCTCATCCCTGACCCTTTTCTGTCCTGCCTTAGAAATTATGAACTTACAATCCTTTAGAACTATGTTAGTAGTCCAACATTTTACAATTCCGCCCTGTTTTACGCTTATGCACTTGCGGTGAAGGTTACGATATACGCGAACCTTTTTAGTTGGGTCGATGTGCTGGATAACGTCCCGGTTTGTGTGGCATACTGGTTTTTTCATGTTTTCCTTTCGTGTTGTTGTTACTCTCCCATTATAACTTATTATCGTCAATGTCAATAGGTAAACTTTAGGAAAGACATAAATATTTTTGATTTGTCGTAAGTTGTTGTAGAGAAAGGACTTACGTCGGGCGGGGCTGCCCCGCCGCACCTAAACCCTTGTCAGATAAGGACTTAGGGAAAAAGTGTCTCGCGAGGGAATCGAACCCCCGCGCCCCCCGCTAATCGCATCATGCACAACACTTTTAGCTTCGGACTGTCCGCGAAACAGTCATCGGAATAACCCGCAGGCGACCCACCAAGGTCAGGACGAATCAAAAAGAAAGGAGCGGGGTTGTTCCTCCGACTTACCCACGGTGATCATTCCGCAGTACGGTACACGCTAACCCGCTACTTCCCATTCACAACACAACAACAACTAACTCAGACCAGCAACGATCTTGGATAATGAAAAGGACTTGTGGAGTCCAGTGGACTCATGCACAGTAATCCCTTTACCTCCCGGACCAGTGAAAGACTTGACCTTCACTCCGGTCACGGTTCGTAGTACGTTCTTGTTCCCGTTGACAGGATACAAGAAAGAAACTTTGCGTCCGTTACGCTTGTTTGACAAATTCAACATGTTACAATACCTCTTTTTCTACAGTTGCGAATGTGAGAGTCTGAACGCCAGACTCACCAAGTACCTCAATTTTACCATGAAAGATGCCAGTTACAACACCTTTCTTCAATTTTGTGCCAAGTTTTACGATTGGCGCTTGTGGATCAACCATCCTCATTTTCCTTTGCTTCTAGGGCGCGTTGTTGTTCTGCCGCTTCATCGGCACGTTCTTGGCGAATACGCTTCGCTTTCTCGTTTAGCGTGTTTGCTAGTGAGATGTACTGATCGTCTGTCATCGTGATGCAGACTTCGTTTTGATCGGAATCGTTAAACGTCAGTGCTTTCCAACCAGTGTAAGCGTGATCGAACTTCATCTCTACAGTTTGTTTGACTTTCATAAGTCTCTCTCAAAAAGGGGTTGTGAACTGAACTCTTCTATTATACTATATCGTCAATGTTTGTCAAGTGTCTTTAGTATTTTTTTTAACTTTTCTCCATTGTGCTGCATTTTCATTTGCCTCAAATCTTCTTAACTGCGCCATGCTGGACAGTTGGGCCGGTTCTCCTGCCGCATCAAAGAAACCGTTTTTGTTGCGGAAGAACACTGTACCCTGATCGGTTTCGATCCTATCCATACCGTACTGTTGATTCTTTTTAATATTCATTGTTTCTACTTATCCAACCTTACATTGTGCTTCTAATTGTTTTACGCCTCTGTGAACTTTAAATGCCCACTTTACAAGCATATCATTCTTATGAGTTGGGTTTGCGTTTTTAATTGCGATCATCCTTCTAATCAGTTTTGCTGAATCTTCTGGATGATAAACCTCTGCTTTTCTAGCAGCCTCAATAGGTGTCAGATATTTTTTATTGTTTCCACTCTACTGTGAACTCTACTTTTTGCTTAGGTTCTGCCGCCCATACGTCAGGCGATCCGGTTACGATCTTGTAATTCCTTACGGGTTGACGACATCCAATCAGTAAACATCCCGCTAGAAATGCCAGTGCTAAAATCAGTGTTTCTCTCATTTGTCCTTCCTTGTTATGTCTTGATTATACTATAGTTATCGTCAATGTAAAGTATAATCTTTAGCTTTTTTGCTGACTATTTCCACAGCTTACAATCTTGTTTGATAAGGTAAGACAGGACAAGTGGGTTCCAACTTGTGAGGCCGTTCCATCTTACTGCCCTGCTTACTCTATCATTATACTATTATCATCGTCATTGTCAAGCTAGATCATTAATCTTTTTTGAATTTATTTGAATTGTTGTAAGCTGTTGGTATCAAAGGACTTACAGCGGGCGGGGCTGCCCCCGCCGTCCTAACCTCTTGCGAGGAAAGGACTTAGGGCAACAACACAACAACATTAGATTGTCAAGTCCAAATTGAACTTTTTCTTAGCAACCCGCTTGATGTAGCGAGGTTGACCAGTGTGGAGGACTTTCTGCCCTTCCACGATCTTGGCCCATTGATGCCGGTCACGGTTTGGGGTGTTGAGGATAACGCGAACGATACGAGCAGGTTTAGTTTGAAGATTTTTCATAATTAGTAATTCCTTAAAAGTGGTTGGTTGTAAAGTTGTCGATGGCTGAAGCGGGATTTAGCCGTCTCTATTCGCTTTTTGCGAACCCGCTTCGCCCGCTAGAACGGACTAGGCTGATTGTCGGCCCATTCGTTTTGAACGTCCATCCAAACATTCTCCCAGTGGGTTTCCTGAGCGTCACGATCTTCGTCGCGACTCTCGCAGTAGTGCAGCAATGCTGCGTACTCGTCTTGGTCGTACATGTCTTCGATCTGAAGTTGAGTGTTAAAGCTGTTCATCGTTTTTTCCTTTCGTGTTATGTTCTTATTATACAGTAGTTATCGGCTTTGTCAAGGGGCAATCTTTAATTCATCAAAGTTTTTTTCGATAAATTTACAGATGGCGTTCCACCGTGGTGCGGACACGTCGGATGGAATAGCTCCACCGTAGGCCCAGATGTTGATCATTTTCATCATGTTTTTGCTCTTCTTCATGTTTCCCATTATAATATATATCGTCAGTTTGTCAAGCCCAAGTGTACTATAATTTAAAAGTTTTTACGAATTGTTGTAAGTCATTGCCACCAAAGGACTTGAGGCGCCGGGGGGCAGCCCCGCCCGCCCTAAGTGCTTACCAGCAAACGACTTACGGCAGCCAGAAGCAAGGCTATGAAAAAGTTTAGAAAATAGAAAGTTTTAGGGTTGACAATCATTCTTCTTCTCTGTGCATTCTTTCCAGTAGTTCTTCTCTAATTTCTTCCGCTTCGTTTTGCGTCCCGCATATAAACATAGCAGGAATCCATGATCCACCCATTCGCCCAAGACACCACTCGCCAGCGTCTAGTTGATCATCGGTACTATTTGTAAACGTCTTAGCGTCAAAGGGGGTTTTTATCATAAGGCTGGATTCTGTTGACATTCTAAACAGTACAGCCCAAACAGATTTCTTTTCCATCTTAATATCCTAACCAGTTTATAAGTTGTTGTGAATCGACTTCGCCATTCTCGTCAATCTCTACGATTTGCTCGTAACCTTCTTCGTCAAAGCTACAGCCTAAATCGTTATCCCATCCCTCAGCAACGTCATCCCATCCGTGCGATGCGAGAATCGTTTTCGCAATCTTAACGGATACGGTTGGGAACTGTTCTGCCCATTCTTGACTATCCATTATATTTCCTTAGTTGTTGTTTTTGTTGTTGGCGGTTGTTACGCTTTTCGTTTTTGTGCTTGAATGTTGTCGCCCTTAGTTTTGGCGTGTACGTTCTCTTGCATGTCAAGGTAGTTTTCGACATCTTGCTTACTCCAAAAGTTTTTGGTTAGTCCAGTGGTTTTGTCTTGAACTTGCCACTGTGTACGCTTGTTGATTGTTACTCTAAAATTTGTCATCAAGTAGATCATCCTCTGTAATTTCTTCCATCATTCCGCTTCTAACACCAGCGGAAACAAAATTGATTTGATTGCGATTCAGCGACACTTCGTCGCGGTGTGCTGCGTCATTATAACTGAATTCGCCCGTTGCGTCAACAGCGGCACGATAGATTGCGATGTTCTCACGCTTCTCACGCTTTCCTTGCTGGTAAGCTGATTCCACTACCTCTTTGGAGGTGGATTTGATGTTGGAAAGAAACGCAACGGCATCGTGACCGAATCGGTCAGATCCTACACGCAAACCGTAAATCTCGTCACGGTCAAGGTCAGCAAGTTGGCAAAGTTCGTTAAAGTTCATAATGTTTTCCTTAGTAGTTGTTGTTTGTTGTATATTCCTATTATACATACTTATCTCTATTTGTCAAGTCCTATCGCTTACTTTCTTCAAAGATTATCATAAATACTTGAACCACCACCAAAGCCGCCGCACCGCAAATTAGAATTTCCATATCGTTTATCTCCTTACTTATATTATCGGGTGGGCTGGTGACAAGTCTGGTCAATCTCAATCAGGAAAGTTTAGAAAAGACATAATAGTTGTAACCCGTTGGTATCAAAGGACTTACGGCGGGCGGGGCCGCCCCGCCGGTCCTAAACCCTTACGAGCAAAGGACTTGCGTCAATCCCAGACCTCGGACAGCATTTCGCCATCTTTCTCTAGGCGGCGCATCTGGAGGACAGGCACACCGCCATACCCATCGGGATGACCACCCGAAACGGTATGCTCCCCGCGCCTGCGGAGCTTCGCCCACGCCTGCTTTGGCGACTTGCCAAAAGCAACGGAGCGAGTGGTGTAATAACCGA
>Ga0208134_1000826_pt1 | contig 19463 bp, 10 predicted proteins | sample VirMetDEL_Mar_31_FD_184515 | JGI IMG/M metagenome (GOLD analysis project Ga0208134, IMG submission 184515) | Aqueous microbial communities from the Delaware River and Bay under freshwater to marine salinity gradient to study organic matter... | ecosystem: Environmental > Aquatic > Marine >... | reverse complement strand
AACCCATGCGTTGTCAGTTTTAGGTAGGTATTTGAATATTCCATCATCCATCATCATCCTCATCAAATTTTGATACCCCCTACCTTCAGGGTCAATATCTTCAGAGTAATAAAGTTCAACTAATTCTTTTGCTTCTTCAGTTAGTAAAGGTACTGATAAATCTACAAGTTTCCTATTAATAACATAAAATTCATCACCATACACCCCTCTCTTAGTTTTGCCAGATAGTAGGTTTTGTAGTGCTCTGTTATCCTTATCATTTTCGTGTAATTTTTCACCTTTCTCTAAAATATCGTCAACAGAGACCACAGAATCAACTATCTCAGGGAAAAGTTTTACGAAAGTTTTTTCACCAAAATAGTAAATACCATCAATATTGTCGGACTTATCTCCTGATATAATTTTAAAAGTAGATACGTTTTGATGGGGTATAGAAATATCTTTCAATTTAACTTTATCTCCGTACTTAATCATTTGTTTCTGTGTCGGAGAATATATTTGTACTTTTTCAGATATTAGTTGTGTTAGGTCTTTATCCGCAGAAAATATAGTTTTGTTTTCATCCTCTGATATATGACAATAATGGGCTATCATATCATCTGATTCATTACCGTCAACTATAACCTGACGTATAAACATTTCCTCAAGATATTCTTTTACTCTTTTGAGTTGCCATTCAAATGACTGCATTTGAATGTCATTAAGTCTATTATACCTTCTATTTTCTTTGTATTCTGCAAAAATTTTCTTCCTCTGTATAGAGTTGTCGTTTCCATCCCAAAAAACGATTACCTTATCATAGTTGTACTCTGAAATAAATTTACGTAAAGTGTTAACAAAGTGATATATAGCACCTATATGATTACCTTTATGATAATACTCACGTACTCCATGATAACCTATCTTAAATAGGTTATTTCCATCCACTAATAAGGTTTTAGTCACGCTAAAATATTTAAAGGATTAAACTTTCTTCTTCCAACTTAAAATCACTACCTGTACCGATAATGTCTTTCCAATACTCAGCGTTTTCTCCCTTATACTTTTCGATGGATTTTTTTTCCTCCGAGGAGTCTTTTCCGGGTAAAAAACCGTGAGCCGTTACCAATATTCTACCGTCTTCATATCCTAAACCATTAATGTGGTTTTTCATAACTGAGACCTTAGTCCGAGTTGCAAATTTTACTTTTCTTTTATCTTTAACTGCAGTTATTTTTGTAGTACCCGCATTCTTTTGATTTCCAAAAAGAAAAACTAATGATGAGTTTAACCAAATTGCCTCTCCTCCTTTAGCCTTAATTTTAGGTTGTCCAAAAGGGTTGTCAGGAAGTTCGACCCATGGTTGGTTAACGATTACTAGTGTGTTCTCATGTTTAGAATCTGACCTACGAGAACCTGATATTCTTTGGTTTATTCCCATACCTATCTTATCTGCCAAAACAGCTGCATTGTGTTGTTTACCACCTTTACCGTCATATGTCATCTTACATGGAACTGAACCAACTGAGTCCCACAAAAATAGTAAGTCGTAGTCCAAATCTCCACTACTCTGTGCGTCTAACAATTCATTAATAAAATTAGTGATTTGCTCAATGTATTCAAAGTTGTTATTAAATAGGAAAAATCCGTCCCAATCTAACTCACCTGTTTCTTCATCAACAACTTCATCACATTTAAAACCCATAAGTTTTGCGTGCTCAAAAGACCACTTTTGTTCTGTAATTATAAAAACGGGAAGTATACCTTTTTTTTGTGCATCCACAGCGGCTTTAACAAGTGCTGTCGTTTTTCCTGTGTCGGAGTGACCTAAAAACATATTAAGGTGACCCATTGCAGGTCCAGGAACTCCTACCGCATCTAAGAAATCAGTACCTAAGTCATAAAACTTTTGAGGTTTAAACTTAGCTGATGAAGAAAATTTCTTCTTAATATCTTTAAAGTCTTTCTTTTTAATTGCCATCTTATTTTGATTAAAATAATGGTGGGGAGGGTTCTATCCTCCCCACCATTAACATTTGTAATTTTTAAAAGGGAAGGTTATCATCGACTTTAGTGGTCGACTGTGGGTCACTTTCTTCCTTAATTGTTGTGTTTTCACCATTACCACCAATCGTTTCAGTAGTATTGTCTCCATAAACGAACTTTTTAAGTTCTGAGTCCCAAACAGGAGTCTCTCCCCTTGCGACCGCTTCAAGATACTCTACAGGTCTTTGTGCATATACGTCAGACCATGTCATTTCATCTTCCATCCACTCTTTCATCGTATCAGCATCATCACTTAATGATGTCGGGTCGTCGTACATAATAGTTTGAACTACCGTATATTCAATACCTGAATTAGTTTTAGACTTTGAGAGTTCGACAATCAAGTCTCTACCTTCTTGAGAGTCCGTAACATCTCCCTTTGCTCTCCAAATTGGGATAATCTTATCCAAGATGCCTTCTTGCTTATAGTTATCCTTAAATCTCCAAAATTTAACCCCGTCAGACTCATTATCACGGTCAACAACTTTTACTATGTAAAACTTGCGGGGTCGGTATTGCATTGCCAGTTTTTTATCTGACTCCTTTCCCGTTGACATGAGTTCTTCGTAGACCTCAGTCAATGGAGAGCGTTCCCCGTCATTTTTACCTGGGTCGTATAGTTTGACCCATCTACCGTCTACTTGAACCTCGTGAAACCAAACTTCTTTAAATGGTGATGAACCATCGGGCGTTGGTAGTATTCTTATTTTAGATTGACCAGATTTAGTACCTTTAGGTAGGTACGTAGTGAAGTACTTCTTCAACCGTTGCTCTTGTGTCATTCCATCTCCATTACCACGAGATGTGACATTTTTGTCGTACTGAGCTAGTACTGCGTCGAGTGCATTTGCCATGTTTTTTCTTTTTTTCTTTAAATGTTTATCTGTTATTCTATACAAATATAAATGATTTTTTACTTAAGTCAAATTAGTAGAAACAAAAAAAAGAGACTATTAAGTCTCTTTTTAATAAAAAATATTTTATCCCTTAATTACATAAGACCCTCGTCTTCGAACGGTTGGTCAAATGATTTTTTAATGTTACCATCGGAGTAACTTTCAACTTCATCACTCGTAAGTACATATTCGTTTTTACCCGTTTTTTCTAATTCGTCTTGCTTATCGGTAAAGAAATCAGTTAGTTTTTGATTATATGGGTAACTATCTAAACTTCTTAACTGTAATTTTTCTTCAGGTGATTTTTGTCTATATTTCTCTATTTTATTTTCTAAACTATTAATTCGGTCTAATATAGAATCCATTTCCCCCAACTTACTTGTTAAGTCATCTAATTTATTAAACATAGTATCCATGTACTCATCTTGTTTATTAGATATATCTTTTTGTGTCGTCACTAAATCTGTAATATCTAATTCTTCGGTTCCCCCTTCATCAGTAACATCAACTTCACCATCATCGTTAACAACTTCAACGTCTGGGTCATCATTTACGTCCACAGGTTCAGGAACTTCGTCAACTTCTAAGTCATCTGTTTGTTCAATATCTTCACCACCCTCATCAGGTAAGTCTAAATTTTCTTCTTGCTCAAAAACATAATTATTTATGTTTTGATGTCTCTTTATTTCTTCTAATATTTTTTTATCTACTGACATAGTATTTTTATTTATCCGTTTAGTAGTGTCTTCATTCCCGTTGGGGTCTCAACTCTTAGAGTTTTATTTACTTTCATAGTATTATCCACTCTTTCGATTAGTCCGTCTCTCATTCTTACTGTATAACAGTCTCCGGTATCTAAATCACAAACTTCTTTATAACCATTTCCGTTATCACGTTCAGTTAATCGGCTATCCTTTTGTAAGTATGTGTCTAATAAATTTTTTATGTTCATTACTCTTTTTTATATAAATATATTGTTTATTTGGAATATTCAAATATCACCCCTAGAAACTACCGATGTAAATATATTTAACCATTCTTCGTACTCAGACTTATACTCAGTATTATTATTTATTTTAGTTTTTACAATACTGATAATCTGTTGTGGTGTTCCTTGTATTGGGTTAATTTCATATACTTGAGCTAAGTATAAATATGTTAAAGCCTTAGGTGTTGTATTAATCGTGGTGGTGAGTTGTAACTCTTCGTTTATAGCCCTAAGTATTGTACCTAAGGGGTTAAATGTCGCTTTCATAAAATCTAATGAATCTTTAATGCTTGAAAATGATGCAATAGGGAAAACTTGTTCGTTAGCGCTAATACAAGTTTGAGAGTTAAAATATTGTGTCCTTTGTGTTGGCCTTATTTCTCTGCTCGTAACCAAATCCATTAAATTATTATTATACACATTTTGTCTGACCGCTTGATTCTGAGTCGCGATTCCATATATGAATGATTTTAAATTGTTATTTGTAAACTGGTTGTTATCTATATACTCCTTAACTTCTTGACCATTAACCTTTGTCGGTGTCATATCAACAAATGCCTTATCATTAAATTTAGTTAGTGATTTACATTTCTCTTCAGGAACTTGACTAATATCTTTGGCTTCAGATAACGCAATTATATTATTTGTTTTTCCTGATGGGTTATTAATTTCAATACTCCTTAATTTCTGTTGATATAAACCTAACAACTCTCTGTTTACACTAGCAACTAATTTATCTGGTGTAGGAAATGAGTATTTCGGCATCCTTACTCCTTCAAAATTAGTCACGAAACCCCTTGTACTTATATTATGACTAACATTCATTATGTAATATGGTCCGTAAAACATTGGTACGTTTGTTAGATTAAAGTACATAGTCGGCTGTATCATAACATTACCTAAAGACTGTACCTGACATGTATAACTTCTAGACTTATAAAAATTATAAAGTGATTGTGATTGTTGCGCAACTTTTTGACCAGACGATTGTGAACCTAATTGTTCTAATACTCCAAATGTTGGTCCGATATTTTTATGTTGATTCATATCAATAGATACTGAGTTAAAAACTCCTTGATTTCTCTTACCAAAGTCTACTTGAAACCCTACACATCTATTACTGTCTGAATAATTGTCTTTATTTTGTTGATTTTCCCTCAATGGACAGTCTGATGGGTTGGTAATGTCAAATGAGTCATTACCTTTCCTAACATTTTTATTTTGTTCCATACCTAAGTTTTCCGATGGTGGTCCCATCCATACCCCTAACATTTTTGGTCTACTGTTTCTCGCATCTACCTCCATGAATGTTCCAAACAAGTCATTAGGTATGTCTTGTGGGAATGGTTCTCCTTTTTTTACTCTATCATCTCTACCATAGAAATTGGTATATGCCGGTGTAGGCATAAAAACAAAATTATTTTTTTCATATATTGTCCCAAGTAAAGAATATACAGTAGTATTATCACTTCTACCCCTTAAAAACCCCTCAAGTTCTTTAATATTTATTACAACTTTATCTCCGATAGGTCTATTGGCTCGGTCTAAAAATAAAAAGTCTTCGAATATAGTTCTCGTTTTAAAATCTTGTCCAGCAATCCACTTATCATTTAGTACTTGAAATGATTTCCATAGTTCTAATTTAGGAACGTTTCCATCAATTTTTGAAATTCTAAATGTATCATCAGTAACTGAAACAGAAGGTAATTGTCTATTTAGTTTAATGAAAATATCATTTAATATATTTTGCTGAAAGTTTTCCTTATCTATTAGTGAGTTATTTAAATCTTCTATGAATTTATTTTTATTATACGTACTGTCTTGTGATTTTTTAGCCGCATATATTTTAATTAAAGACGATAAATTTACAACATTACTTTCGTTGAATTCGTAATCCATGTCTACGAAAAAATCTGTCAGATACGAACCATTATCACCGTACTTAAAACCTACCTCATTAAACTCCCCCACATTTAGATACATAGAATTCCATGCCTCGGCGTGGTTTCCCTCGCTTTCACCTAAACTAGTACTTCCTCCTTGTGTGGGTAGACTATTTGCCACATATGTTCCGAAGTCATAAGGGTCTTTAATCATTTGATTACTAACAGTGGTTACTGAACCGTAAACTTTGTTATCATATTTTCCGGGATTTCCTATTTTTAATACAATTTCACGATTTAATGCTTTTTGAATGTGATAATTTAAAAACGAGGTTAATTGACCGTCACTTATATTCTTAAGGTCCTCGTCTATGTTATTAGTTATTGTTGGTTTATCTATAATAAATAAGGACTTCATAACCGTAGATAAATTAATATCGTATTCGTTATCATTTAACCCGTTAAATGTAGATGGCACATTATTATACACCCTTTCTAATTCTAATTTTCTATTTAAGTCGGTTACACTTATATCATCCCCAACCAATTCCGGAAAGTTTAATTCTAAAAACTCTTCAAATGTAGTTTCACCTCTATTTACCTTATCGATATTATATTTAGTGTCTACTTCACAAAAATTTAAGAAATAAGACTCAAAATTATCCAACATTTCCTTTGTGAAAACTCCGAATATATCATCTATAGATGAGTATGGTGAGGTATCCGTATCACTTATATTAAATGGTTGCGCGTTTCTATTTTCAGGATTTATATTTTTAATGTATTGTAACGGTGTTGGTTTACTTACCATTTCATTAGAGAAATAACCGAAATTAGATGACGCCCAAAAGGACCTAACACTTCCATTATAAATGGAATTATTAGTTGTTAAATTTTGTTTATATTTACCTTGAGTATTAAAACATTCGAACTGAGCTTGATTAAATTTAACACTACCAAAAGATGGTACAATTAATATTTTATCTTCTTGATTTTCTCTAAAATCATAATTTCCTTTTATATTAAAGTACTGAGACCAACTATTCATATTGTACTGTCCTCTCGTGTCTCCACTAGATATTATTTTATCTATACTTCCATTATCTGAATTACCTATTTTTAAATTTTTCTCAGTTTGAGCGTTTTGTATTTCATCTGAAGTGTAAGTCGTGAAAATATCTTTTTTAGTGAAGTAATAATACAGACTGTTTATTACCTTTGGGTAAAATCCGTTTTCTACTTTCTTATTAACGTATGGATATGTTACGTTTAACACCTCATTGGGTATAGGTGATATGTCTTCTACTATAGTTCCGAACTCCTCCTCTAATTGTTTTATTGTAACGCTATCCCCATCATAATTTTCAAAAGTATATGATTTAGATGTGTTACCCCCAATAGGGTCATACGCAAATTTATAATCAAAATCTTTCCATATATCATCTAATATATCAATACCACTCTCTTTATATTTTTTATATCTATACCATATAGAACCATATTTTAATATCCAATAATAAGGGACTTTATGTATTGACGAAAATTTATTTAATGTCGCAAAAATATAGTTTAAATCTGTTGTAACATTATTACTATATGATTTAAATTTTTCTTTTAATGTTGTGAGAGGTAAGGAATTTAAATATAAATACCCTAAAACCGCATATGGATTTTCTATTTCATTTTTTTCATTTTCTACTCCTTTAAGGATTGCGTTGGCAAAATAAGGTGTATTTAGTAGTGATGTTGTTTGGGTTTTAGTTATGAAATTTTTGGTGGTGTCGTAGTTATTACCATACTCTAAAGTAGATTCTGTGAGTACGAATTTTTCTTTAGTTCGATAATTATAGTAATTAATTACTTGGTTATTTGTCTCAAAAATATTTTCACTGTTATTATTTGGGTTTGGACTCATTTCCGAAACCTCTTGGTTAGGTGAGGTAGAGGTATTTGTTATCCATTCAAAGTATGAAAACATCTTTTTACCATACGTTTCATCCTCATTAGAAAACGAAGCAATTGTCTTTTGGTCTTCGTTAAATGAAAACATTTTAGAAGTGTCATTACTAATTCTTATAGAATTAACTTTATTACCTTCCGATAAATTATTTTGTAACCAATCAAGGTTATTAAATGGGTATCCGTCCGTGAATGTTAATTCATCTGATTGGTTTGAATTAAGATATTTTATCAGCTTATTACTACTCTCACTAGACGATGATACCCTAATAGAATTACCTTCTAAATATGATAGTTTGTAAACTCCAAAATCTTGTTTTATTAAAGACTTGATATATGGTGTAGTAAAGTCTCCCCTCCTAAATAAATTCCAGCTTTGACCCTGACCGTTATTAGAAATATTTAACATATATTTTAATAAGTTTTCATAACTAAATGAAAAGTTTTTTAATAATTCAATTAATTCAGGAGATTTAACTACCGACTCTTGTAAATTAATGTATTCAAAATCACCAAAAACACTATATAATTCATTATTGTAACCACTATCTCTATATAATTTAGTGTAGTTAGAGTTTAAAAAAGTCCTTTCAAACAATTCATAAAAAAATGAAACAACCCTTAAATCACCATATGGTTGTCCCTGAAATGGGAACTCAATAGCATTACAACTTATAAACGGGGTTTCTTTAAGTTCGTTAGTGTAGTTATATCCTAACGTTTGATTCTCAATCTGTACAGCCCCTTTAACAAACTCTTCAACAAATTGTATCTCAGGCCATACACTATATTTCCATCCCTGCACTTTATTAACTTCTGAGGTGTCACCAGGGTATTTGTCTTCATATAACTCATTACCCTCCTCATCTATAGAGGTTACAAAATATTGAGGCCACGGATATACTGTAGGCGAATCTTCTTCCGCGGTTCCGAAAGAGCTTAACCCATTTAATAACGCGTTTACCATAGTTGTTTCCGTTCCTTCTGATTTTTCGGGTGACATAATAGCCCCAACTCTAATGGGGTCTTTTCTTTTATCCCAAGCGTCATCGTGAACTTTATCCATTAATCTTAAAAATCCATCCGCGGATGCACATATCACAGCCATAACGTTATTCATTGTTGGATTAAATCCTAGTCCAACATCAGGGGACTTTATTTTTTCGGCTAAAGCGTATGAAATAGCTTCTTCAACTTGTTGTTTTTTTGTTTCAAAATTATCTTGTAATTCTTCTAATTTTCTTAAAAAACTTTTTTTGGTAAGATTATTAGAACTATTTTGGTCTCCAAATATTATATATTGATTTAATACAGAGTCTTCTTCAACTTCCAATGTTTGCGCATCAACAACCATAGGCGGTACCGCAAGTTCTTTTATTATGACATTATTTTTAAAATCGGATAACTCTAACTCGGTGGGTGTAGATTTGTATCTTAACTCAAATGTGTTTTCATAATCCACTTCCGATTCTGTGGGTTTTTGTCTTTTAAAATCAGATATCTTAATATCACAGTTTAAAGTAGTTTCTATTTTTTTTCCACTAACTTCAGCACTTCCATTGGTACCAAAAACCGGGTTTTCATTAAGTTTGGTGTTATATTTTTCAATTATACTCTCTAGCTCTGAGATTGCGTCTTTTCTTTTTTGTAGTTTTTCGTTCTTCCCTCCATTATTTTTTATTGGGTACAGTATAGGTGAGTTTGGCATTGTAGTTATTAAACCTACCTTGTTATCAATGTTCTCACTAAACCAATTACCTGTAAATAGTCCATATATTTCATTCCTATATTCGTTAATTGTGTTTAAGTATTTTTGAATCTCTGTTAATGGAGACATATCTTCCTTACCGTAAGCTTCCATGACATACCTTTCAAAGTTTTGTAATTTCAATAACATTTGATTGATTGTTAATTCTGGAAAATTATCTTCTATGAGTCCTTTGGCCTTGTAAGCAGAATAGACTTCTTTAATTGTGTCATAACCTTTTGTGGATTTTATTTGACGTATTTCTTGTGTATCCTGACCTGTCTGATTACTACTCTTATCTGTTCCTATTGTCGTAGTCCTACTGTACATATGTGGTAACGCAAATAACGCCTCTATCGGAATGTCGGATAGCATCGCATATGTTCGACTTATAAAGTTAGTACTTATTTTATAATTACCTGAAGATGGGTCAAATCTTGCGTTAAAGTCTTTTAACATTAACTCATATCTAATCGCCTTACCATAATATCCCTTAAGTGTTAATGTAAATAGTGGATATGGAAACTGAAAGAACGCACTGTATGGTGAATTTTCTCCTTGTTCAAATAGTACTCTACCTTGTACATCCTCCATCTCAATACTAACTATTGCCGCGAAAGACGCGTTAACTTTAACTGAAATATTAGTAATCCCTAACATCTGACTGTCCGCATCTCCTCCTCTATTTTGACCTAAAGTTAAATTATCAGTCCATGAGGTATCTAAGTAATCATCTTGTGTTTGTGATTGACCATTATCGGTAGTCTGTGGTTTCATAAAGTTAATAACAGTAGACTTATCTTGGTCTAGCGCCCCTATTCGTATATTTTCAATTGTGTCTTGAAAATTACTACCCACAACTAATTTACTTCTAGGTAATACTTTAGTTTCTAAGTTAGCGTACATAACTAACTCTTCTTGGTTGACTAACCTTTCAGATACTGTACCGTCACTGTTAACAACTCTATTTGGGTCTACAATTATTATGTTGTCATAGTCGGTTTCTACATATACGTCTTGATTGTTAAAAAATTTGTTATCTGCCATAATAGAAGAAATGAGTATCTAATGCCTTTTTATAATCTTGTAAAGAATTTACCAAAGGAAAGGGTATTATTAAAACTGACCCATCGCTAATGTCATTTTCTAACCCTCCGTATTTTGGGTTCGCCATTAATATTAACCAACCAAAATAAGGCGTACCATAAAATTCTTGACTTACTTTATCTAACCTACTTTGAGCCACTTTATAAATAAATTTTCTATCTGTGGGTTTTGCGGGTAATGACACAAATGGCACTACAGTTTGTTTTCCGTTAATTAAAAAGTCTTGGTATCTGTCGTAATATCTCATTAGTTAAATGTGTATTTTCCGTTAAATTCGAGGTCTGTTCCTGTATTTATTCCGTCAGTAAATATCGTATTAAAATACCCTAATTGTACGTTATTGGCCTGTGCTTGTGGTTTTTGTATATACGTGAAGTTTCTTTCTTTTTCTAAGTTAAACGGGTTATATACCGTAAACTTCTGCGCAAATCCATTTTTTAGTTGATTTGTAACTGCGTCGGACGAACGTTTTAATATTTCATACACATCAACCAATCCTGACTGACCGTTTATTATTATTGGTGTTTGTCCGTCACCAAATAGTCCTGTTGAAGTTGTATTAGGTATTGTTAGTGTGTCAAAACCATACAGAACTTCATTTACATACTTTACCCATTCTTCCTTAAGTATAAGCTCTTCTCCTAAAATTGTTTTTTTAACAAATTCAGGGTTATTTAATATAGGTGAGTAAGCCATAGTACAAAATCTAGTTTGTGGTTCGGTGTCATATTCTTCAGATAAAAATCCTTTTTCCAAATTATCCACAGGAGGGTAATAACCCAATTCATCATCAAATAACAAGTTATAAAAAACAAATAAATCTTCTCCAACTGTTTGTATGTCCGCCACCATTTCTAAATTTGTATTCGCCTCTGACGATGATGGGTCAACATTAGTAGTTCCTGACAATTCAAAAATATCTATACTTCCTGTTTTATTTTTATATCCATCCGTATTTGCCGTAATTAGGTTTGAAATGTCGTTTTGTCTAACAAAATTAGTCTGTACATTTAATAAATCACCCATTTCACCATTCATAATACTGAGAAATACATTCATTTGAAGCTCAATGTAAGATTTTAAGTTTTTCTTGAATTTTTTTACTTCACTATTTTTAAAGTTTTGATTTTCTATATTAGTATTAGGACCTTTTAAAAATGGGTTTAATCCATTATCCACATCTTCTATTAGTTTGTTTTTAAGTGTAATTTGTTTGTTTTGAAGTTTGTTTGGTTTACCTAAAATATTAGTCGTATATTCGTTTGAACCGTTTAAATATCCCGTTGACGTTCCGTAAGTGTAAAGTCTATCTTGAGTAAAATAGTGTACCCCTATTTTCGATTGAATTCGGCTTATGGTGTCTATACTACTAATCACATTTTGTACATATTCTTGGGACTTCAAAACATAGTCTTTCATAAATGATTTATAATTAATATCTCCCGTTAAAAACTCCTCAACTAATGTAGATGTTATCTGACCTATAGTTTCTCCAGCCTCTTCAGTCCTTTCCACTTTTCCGTCTTTAACTGTAAAGTTATTATCCGATTCTATTTCGTCTAACACTGACCTGTCTAAATCTGTAGTATCTTCTGTAGGTACGGAACGTTCATCATATACTTCAGTATTACCAAAATAATTAAATGAAACCGCATTTTGTAATCTACTAACGGGTTCTTTAAGTCCTTGTCCACCTATAAAATTAAATGACATATTAATATCGGCAATCATTGGTTGGACTCCAATACCTTCAGGATTTAAATCAAATGTTAGTGGTTCATAGCTGATACTCATCTGTTGTATAACAATTTTAGTATGGTAGAAATCTCCTATCCTTAATACACAAATAGGTGGCGAACCAAATGCAGTGTTTTTTATATCTCCCTGTCTAGGTTTACCATCTTCACCTATTACGGGTATTGTATCTCCAGGTCTTAAACATTGTTGTAAAAAAGTAAGTCGTGAGTTTAACCCTTCAGGTGTTATTGAATGAAATGTTGGGTGGAAAAATTTAAGTTTGTCTTTTATCCCTTGATATACTTGTGGTGAGTCCTCTTTCATTTTATCAAAGTAGTCACACTCGGTTAGTAGTTTTTTAACTATTATTTTAGCGACGTTTCTTTTTTCTCTAACCTCTTTAGACTCTTCTTGTCTTTGTACTTCAGTACGTCCTGTAACAGTATCTGTTATAATTGTTTCTTGAATAATCGGTTCTAAGTCTTGAGGATTAGGTTCGGGTGGGATTTCTTCAATTGTAGTGGAGAATGAGACCGCCCTACATCCCATAGCACTTGTAGAATAAATTTTATCTGCACCTGTTAATTCTTCACTACACGAAACACCATCAATTGTTGTATTTTCGCCTAGTGATACCTCACTAATATTTAACTTATCTTGTAACTTATCTAATCCAGAAAAACTTAAGATATATTTTTTTATTGAGTCGACCCTTCTTTTACTTAAGGATAAATTATACGGAGCGCTATTAGGTGAAGATGCGGAACCTTCTAATTTTATATTAACTATAGCCCCTTTATCAATAGCTTCTTTTATTTTAACACATAATTCTTTTGTTTTTTGTTCAATATTAAAAATATTTTCTTGGAAGAATGTACTAGTGGGTCCTTTTTGGTCCTCATCGGCGTTAGTGTAATAATTTGATTGATTGAGTATATATGCGGATAAATTAGACGAATAAGGTTCTTCCGTAGTGGTTGAGTTTGCGTTTTTTGGTCCAGGAACGTCATTATCGAAGTAGAATGAATAACTATAATCAGTTTCCGTTATTACGGGTGTATATTCTTCAATGACTGGTTGTGTGGTTGTTATTTGAGTACTTTGTATTTCATTTTCAAAATATTCATAATCTGTGACGTTTTGTGTTGTAGTTACAATATCATATATATCTTTAAGTGTAAATTGTGGAAATCTTTGTGCTAATTCATAGATATCATATTTTCTACATCCCGCAAAAAATGAATCGACAATATCGTTTATCTTTTGATTGTCTTGTCCGTCTAATTCTTTATCGACTATAGCGTTCAATATTGATGGGTGGTCAACGACTATCTTCCAATTTAAATTACCTTGTCTAGTTGTGTTATTATATGTGTAAATAGGTTCAGGTCTACCTAAAAATTGATTTGCGGTCCAGTCAGCACTATTCTGTTCACTTACTTTCATATCATATGGAGGGAACCACATAACTCTTCCACCGTTCGGACCTCTTTCACATGAAGGTAAATCTTGTACTGTAAAACCAGGTCTAGAGGATGTTCTCCAAGCTAAATTTTCTATCGAAAACATGTACTTTTTTACCTTTTCGTCTTGAATATTAGTTGATTCGTTACCTCTCCAAGGTGCAATATTTAAATTATAAGTGTTATCTAATACCGAATATGTGAATTTTCTGTTTTGTGTTGTAATACCCTCACTTTTTTGTATCTCATCATTACTAAAATATGGTATGTCTTTAGTAAAAACCCTACAGTATTCTATTCCTTTTATTTCTCCTGTGCTTTGGTCTTCATATTTATAAACTCTAGAACCTTTTGTCATTTCCCTTGTCCCGTCATTAAAAACTTTAGAAACTTGATTTATTGCATTTCCAACATGTTGTAATCTAGCATCTCCCTGTAGTCCTTCAGCAGCATCAACTAACCTCTGAGTGTCATCTAATATCGAACCTTTCTTAAATATATAATTACCAGCACTTGTGGTTGATAACAAAAGTGATTGTATTAATTTACTATATGATTCACTCATAGACCCTTCTCCCCCTCCCTGTGTCGGGTATCTACCCGCAAGTCTTAGACTAGGTCCTACCCAAGTAAAACCTCCTTGTAGTCTAGGTGCGTCATAGTTACTGTTTGTTGCGGTGCCCGCCCTTAGAAAATTACTTCCGTTTAAACCAAACTTAAATACGTTTCCTCCATTTTCCTCATATATTTTAGCTATTTCACCGTAACCTCTACTAGCAATTCTTACTCTATTACCGAATTGGTCTATGGGTAGCTCTTTGGAAGGTGCTACAATATCTGTTAATTCCTGTATTTTACTACCTACGTAGTAATTTCCCGCCGGTGCTCTTAGTCCAAAACTTCTAGAGTTTTCGGTATAGTCAGGTGCAAAAACATTTAATGATATATTCTTAAATAATCTCTTAGTCTGTCCCCTACCTGTATTTGATATAAATGTATCAGACGCCCTCTTATTGGCTTGTGGTAATAATGTAGCTCTATCACTAAATTCACCTCCATCGTTTGTCGCTTGATTCACACTCGATTGTTGTGTCACTTCACCAAAATAACTACCTGGTATCCATGAGTATGGTGAGTATATTCCCGAAACTCTACTTATAAAGTCTAAACCTTTACCCACCACATTATCAGGAACAGAAATTTTCCAATCACTTTCAATTAGTTCTTCATTTCCTGTAGCAATTGCCAATGCATCAAAAGGGTCGCCTAACGCATCGAGTATATTTACCCTACCCAATGTTTGTTGATAAGTTTCTTCCGCAATTCTAAATTGAAATTGAGTTTTTAGTTGGTTTCCTGCGATTTGAGCTAACTCAGAGTCTTGTGTGAGTCTCCCGTTGGAACCCATAGGGTCAAAGCTTGTTAATAATGTAAGTGAGTTGTACGTTGACGCAACAAACGTATAATACGTCTCTCTTTTTTCTATTTTCCTTTCTATATCTCTTATATTTATTAAATCGTTGAACCCTCCTTCAGGTCCGTATTGATTTTGTATAAACGCTCTTTTTTGTGATTGGTCGGTTATTCGGGACTCTTCGATTCTAATCGCGTCTAAAACTGCGACATCGTTAATTGCAAACTCCGCATTACCCGCTGAATCATTACCTTTATAACCTTCAGCATATGGTTCTAAATTCCTGACTAAAAGTTTTTTTCTAAAACCTTCAGTAGCGCTAAACGTTAATTGACTATTTGATTGGTTCGGCATACGAATCTATTTTTATATAAATAGATTAAATATTCATTTTTAAGCGGAATATGTATTATTAGAATCCGTAAATATTGTCATTAGTTTACTTGTGAAAGTGGGGTTATTAACAATTTCATTTGCCAATTGTTCAGATGTTATGTTTTGAGGGAGATTTCTTCCGTCAACTGATAGGTCTATCTTACCCCCCACATTTAGATTAATATCACCGTTAACATTATTATTGGTGTTGTCACTCATATTATTTAGGTCGTTACCCATATTTCTTAATTCTCCAACGGCCTTAAATAATGAATCGTTTTGGTCGACACTTCGAGCCGTTTGATTATTCATTTCTGCATTGTTGTTTAAACCGAGATTATTTAATAGGTTAGTCCCACCAACTACTAAATCATTTGCTAAGAATTTTTGAACAGGCATTCCAGGTCTAGAAATAAAATCTTCAGCAATAGGGGCGTTAGTATCTGGAGATGTGTCAGGTGTTCCCGCGGCAACTTCATCTAAACTCACACCTAGTTGGTTAGCCGCGTTTTCAGCTAAACCTCCAACCATATCACTAAAATTACTAATTAAATCGCTAGTGGTACCTAATAGTGGATTTATAGTAGTAAGATTGTCTATAAGTTCAGGGGGAACTAAACCTGTAAGCTTTGTTTTTAACTTTTCAACTCCTTCACTAGTAGTTTGATAAGCCGTGGTTAACAACCCCTCAACATCTATATCTAAATCTTTTATTAGATTATTGTCGGGCAACTTTTCATTCATATTTACAACTGAGTCCTCAATCGCAGTTGCAAACTCTGCGGACATCGAAAACGCTGCGTTTCTAAAATGTTTTCTAGACTCCTCGTCTTTAAATCCATTGGCTATATTTGCACTTAAAGCCTCCCCATATACTTGTAGATTCTCTTTATTTATAGAAGCGTCTAAACCTTCTCTAACAACATCTGCGTATGCGTCTAAACCACCTAAAACATCAGTTACTCCTTCTGTTTTCGTACCTACTAATAAGGTCGCGGCCTTAGCAGATTCATTAGCTCCCGCAATTTTTTGAAGGGCAGTAAGTTGACTCATTGCGATATCTCTATCGGACATCGAATTTATCTCATTCTGTTCTTTTAACGCTGCAAAATCATCTTTTGTTAAGTCTGCCGCCGCTTTATTTGCAACAATTATCTGTTTACCCATTTCATCAAAAGCCGGTATGTCCACTCGTAATTGTCCGCCCTCAATGTCACTCATGTTCGCAACTAAGTCTTTAAACTCCTGAGGAACTGTGGTTGTTCCCAACATATCCAATTTTTTTGTCCTTTCAGCGGCTTTAAAAGCCGTTTGGGTCATGTCTTGATAAGATATTCCCGCTAATTTAGCGGCCTCTCTTAACCTATACATTTCAGTTACCGGTATATCAAATTCACCAGTTTCTTCATTAAATACGGCAGCCCCTTCCGCCATACCAATAATTGCGTCCTGTAAACCTTCTGTATCTGTTTGGGCTAAATGTAATAATTTAAATGGGTCTCCTAAATCACCAACAGCACCCCCCAACATCTGAAATCCAGCGGCGGTTTCTATCGCGGTTTCCGGGTCCATTAACTTTTCAGAAAGAGCAAAAGTAGTAGACACGTCCATCCTTAACGCCTGTGCCTTTGCAATCATACGAGAAAATCCTTCTACACCATCTTTAAAATTATAAGAAGATAACATTTTTATGTTACTACCAATATCCTTCATGAACTTACCAACATTAATACCATAATCTCTGGCTTGTTTTTGCATATCACTAATTTGTGATATCGCGCTTGAGGTACCCACTCCGATATTTCTAAACCCTTCTACTATAGGAACTATCTCAGCAGATGTGAGACCGGCGTTACGAGCTAAAAGTTGCATATTTATAACTTGTTCAGAAGATAATAAAGTGTTAGTTCCCATCACATCATTTATTTGTTGGGTTAACATTAAGTTCTCCTCTAATCCAATTCCAAATTTAGTCGTTTCAAATGTGGCCTCAGCCATAGTAGTCATTAGTGCGTTACCAACGACACTAGTTTGTCCCATGGACTTAGTACTTAAATCAAATGTTAATTGTTGTAGTTTAGCAGTATCTTCAATAACTGAAGTTGGAATAAACATCCGAGCTAAACTTGCGGTGATATTTAATACCGTTGTATCTAACAGTCCTGCGGCTTTATTTAAGCCGTCCATACCTTTAGTAACTTCAGATATCGCGCCTTTAGCACTATCTACAGGTCCTTTCCCTGCTCCCGTATTGTTTTGAAACATTATTAAGTATTATACTATAAATACTTATCTTTTAGATTTTGCCTTTTCAGCCTGTTGATTTCGTTTTTCAAACTCTTCAACTAACTTACCTATAAAATATTTTCTTTCATATGTGGGCATATTAATTAAGTCGTTATAAGAAAAATTCGCGTGACGAGTTAAATAATAGATTTCATCAAGCACAGATACCCTAGAGTCAGAAGAAAGGCCGAAAAAACTCCACCCCAAAGGTGACTCTAACTGTCAACTCTTCTCCTGACGGGGCTTTTAAACTCCTTTCTAAGTCTAATTTTGGTTCCGAATTAGAAAGGCTATTTCTTATGAATTTAGAATCCATAATAGGTAGTTTTATGACGAAGCTCGTTATAAACTCTCTGTCGGTGTTATCGTCCACACTTATTATTTGTTTTGATAACCTATTGGTTACTATGGGAGGTGTCATATTACTTGGGTACTTCTCGATAATGTCGTTAAGTTCTTTGACTTCTCCTACCGTAAGTAGTTTACATTTTATTCTATTTCCTGATTTAGGTAGTTTAAATGTAAATGTACCGTCTTCTTCGGGTTCTTTTTCAAGTTTTTTGAAATCTAATTCATCGAGACGAACTGTGTGTTCAAACGTGTTATTAGTTTTAGGGTCTCTTAGTGTAAAATTATAGTCAGGACCAAACGCAGTATTTCTCAAAAATATTAAAATAGCTTCTAAATCACCCTCTAATAATTCACTAACCTTAACGTCTGGTTCATAAATTTTATTTTTAACTAAATCGTTAATAATGTTTGGGTTTTGACCGTTACCCGCAGATACCAAAATGTTTTCATCTTGTGCGGTAAGATACCCAATTTTAAGACTCTTTTTCTTGTTTTTGTAAAACTTACCCTGCGACGGAAGTGTTACCACGTCATGAGGTAAGTTAAAGTCTTGTTGTCCATATTGTTTTGCTTCGTCCATATTTTTATATAAAAAAAAACCATAGGGAATGAACCCTATGGTTAATTATAATAAATATTATTTTATTTTCAATAGTATTAGTAAACCAAAATACATCTATCAGGACGTAATGTTGCCGAAATTGTTGCCAATGCATCATCACTATAACCCAAACTATCGAAATTAACGTCAGTTAAGAAAGTACCCTGTAGAATCCATTTTTCAACCGCAACTCCTGTGGGGTCTAACATTTCAAGGTCTAAGTCTTTCTTATAACCAGCAGCGTATCCCATACGACCTGTTACAGACTCTGAGGTTAATCTAACCCATTCCATTAAGGCCTGTGCTGCCGATGGACCAATGGGGTCTCTAAACGTCACGTTTATCGTATTCCAAGTAAATCTACCAGCAACATAAGTTGATGTGTTTAAGAAAGGAATCTCAGTTGCGTTAATTTGGACGTTAGGTCTAGATGTGGACTCAACATACCAAGAGTTAATACCCAATGATGAAGGAAAACTTAGAACAAATCTATTTTTTCTTTTTGGTTCATACGGTACGGGCATTTTCATTAATAAATCAGCCATTGTATTTTGGTTTTAAATTTCGTTGTTTATTTTATTATAAATATCAGTGTTAAACTTTTTTCTCTTTACTTTTACTTTTTTAATTG
>Ga0208134_1000824_pt1 | contig 19468 bp, 19 predicted proteins | sample VirMetDEL_Mar_31_FD_184515 | JGI IMG/M metagenome (GOLD analysis project Ga0208134, IMG submission 184515) | Aqueous microbial communities from the Delaware River and Bay under freshwater to marine salinity gradient to study organic matter... | ecosystem: Environmental > Aquatic > Marine >... | reverse complement strand
AGACGTAGCTCTTACTTCAAATAATGGACAAGCTTTATTTGAATTTTCATTCAAAACGGAGTATACTTCAGGAGGATCTTTACAAACAGCATTTCCTGTTAATGCAGCATCTAATAATAGCTTATCAATAGATGCCTATAATGCAAGCTCTACAATGACTATAGATGAAAGTGGGAGACAAAAAATATTAGATTTAATATGCAGCGATACATCTGTTTATTATGATTTTAAAGATGCTATGATTCTAAAAAAAGGCGATACAATGTCAATAAAAGTAAAATCTAAAAACATTGGCGATACTGGACATATTGCACTTTTTATTTATGAAACGAGTGGGGAGTAATTATGGATTTTAAGTTAATAGATTCTACAGGAAAAGAATACGGAGTAAAAGTAGATAGCGAGAACCGAGCGCATGTTGATGCTGTATCTAAAGACACTTCAATTAATGCGGCACTTAATGGCGAATCGTATAATATAAACTCTGGCTCTATTACTTTAACTACAGGTAATGAAAGCGGAGTAATATATCTTAAAAACAATGAGGAAAAGCATCTAGTAATTAAGGAGATTATTGTTATAGTAGGAAGTTCTACAGGAGGTTCTGGGGAAGGTGAAGTTAAGATAGTAAAAAATCCTAGCACAGGGACTTTAATAACTGCCGCTACAAATGCTAGTATAGTAGAAAATAGAAACTTTAGCTCAAGTAGAGAGCTAGAAGCTAGTGTATATAGGGGAATAGAAGGAGCTACTGTGACAAACGGAGACACATTTGCTACAACTACAAGATCAGCTTTTCCTACTGTAATTACTTTTGATGCAAGTGCAATAGTCCTAGCAAAAGGTAACTCTATTGCTGTAAACTTTACACCTCCAACATCAAATACGAGTCAATCAATAAAAATAGCTATAACAGCATATTTAATATAAGGAACTATTATGGAATTTATTATAAAAGACGGAACAGGTAAAGGTAATAAAGTTAAAGTTGATGCTGATAATAACCTCAGAACAAAAGGTATTTTTGAAACAGAGCAGCAAGCTCAAGCTCTTAAAGGAAAATCATTCCAAATAGGGACAGGAGTTGCAAATCTTACTTCAGGAAATGAATCGGCAGTAATACTTTTTAGAAACAATGAGGACTCTGATGTACTTCTAACTGGAGTAAATATAACATCTAAGAACTTTACTGGCAGCACAGATGAAGTAGTATTAGCTAAAGTATACCTACAAGGCGACAGTTTAAGCGCAGGAGTAGCTTCAGCAGCTCTAAATAATAACTTTGGATCTTCTATCGAGCTACAAGCTGACGTAGAGGTTGGAGGAGAAGCTCAAACAGTTGTTAACGGAATAACTTCAGGAGTATTTTTTATCCCAATTAACGGATTCTTTTCTACTGATATAGCATGGGTTATACCAAAAGGAACTACGATAGCATTATCATATACTCCGGGGTCAGGGAATACATCATGGTTAGTTACAACTACTCTAGAAGCTACTTTAATAGAAAAGGATTAGAATGTATAAAATAGAATGGGCTGAAATGAAAGCATTTATTAGCAGTAATCAGGCAGAGTTTAAATTTTTAGAAATGCCTAATGATTATATAGTAGTTGCTAGAGACTCTTGGTTTGAATTAGAGTGTTATTTGACTAAGACTAATCCAAGAAATCAAGATCAAATTGACTTTGAGGACGACTTTAAAGCTCTAGAAGAGAAGCTTAATAAACCAATGAAACAGTCATCATTCACTTCAAAAGAAGAAAATGGATTAAAACTATTTACGAGAACTCACGGAGTACCATACGATCTAGAAATAGGGTTAGGTAACTGTGACTTTGTAATACCATATAATCAAGTAAAATTTAATGCACTTGAAATAGTAGGGTGTGAAAAAGGAGATACTATAAGTCTTCAAATATTAGATTCTGACTCGGGTATAGTATCAACAGTTCCTAATTACATGTTAAATCAATTTGGATTCTCAGTAGGAGTTCCTGATGGATTTTATGTTAGAGAATCTAAATATGATGCAGATCTATTTTCTGGATTAAAAATTAGAATAATGTACGAGAGTATATCGGCTAAGAAGATACATATAAACTATATACTACATGAGTTAAAATAATGAGAACAATAACGATAGGGTTTTCAAAAAACTCAGATAATAAGATATTCTCGGTAGGGTTGCAAGAATATATGAACAGGGACTATTCTCACTGTTTCATCAAGTTTAACACAAAGCATCACCTAGGAGATGACGCAATATATCACTCAAGTCTTTCGGCAGGAATAGGGTATATGAGTCAGACTATATTTGAGGAAGATAATACTATAGTTATGTTATATGAACTAGAAGTATCAGATGAAGTATATAAAGAAATAAAAGAAGCATTATTTAAAGTATGCGGCAGAAAGTATGGACTTATGCAAAATATTGGAATACTTATAGTAGATTTACTAAGAGGTATCGGGATCAAAGCTAAGAACCCATTTGTAAAGGGCGAAAACTGCTCAGAGATGGTATATAGACATGTTCTAGCTAACTTATTTCCGGAGCATAAATACGATCCAGATACGATAACGCCAAGTGAAGTAGAAGATATATTAAATAAAGTAGCAAAAAGGGTACTATAATGGAAACTAAAGAGGAAAGATTAGCCAGAAGAAGAGCTGAGTTTGCCAAAGGGCAGAAAAGCTTCACATCATCAGAGTCTAATGTATTCGACAAATCACTATCTAATAACGATAAAATGACTGTAACTAGTCCGGCAGCTAGAGAAGCAAAAGTAGAAGCTTATAGAGAAGCCAGAAGAAAGATGCAAGGTAAACCTGCTGAAGTTATAGGGGATACTCTAGATTACGGAAAACTTAGAAAAGAGATGGGAAATATGAACAAAGCAGCTCCCTCTGCAACCTCTCTTAGAGCCGGAATAAAGCCATTATCTAAAGGACTTAAAGCAATACCTATAATAGGGACTCTAGCAGCTCTAGCAGGGTCTGAGGACGCGTCAGCGGCTATTCCGGGACTAGACAGTGCAGAGAGCGCAGGTATGTCAGGAGCTGATGAGAATATGATGATGGCTGAGATTCAAGGTAGAAAGGACTATGGTGAGTCACAAGCTGCAGAAGATGCTAAAAAGAACAAACTAGCTGTATTAGCTAAGTTAGCGGAATTAAAAGGAAATGAGTAAATAATTAATACACAATAGGTGTAAATTAGCAACTATATACTAGAGGAGATACTATGTCTAAAATGAAAATTAAAGAAGATTTACTAAAAATGCTTAGAGATGAGATGATGGAAGATCATGAAGAACGCGAGTATGCGAAGCCTGAAGCTAAAATGAAAGCTACTATTATGGCTGATTCTAAAGAAGGTCTTATTGAAGGTGCAAAGAAGATTCCTGATGCTTTAGAAAAAGCTGAAGAGTATCGTAAAATGCGTTCAAGTATGAATAAAAAAGATAAAAAAGAAGACTAATAGAAATTAAATAAGGGGCTTATATGTCAAGAATACTAAATGGTGATGCCATGATTAACTCGGCGCGTAGACGCACGATGACTCCCGATGATACTTCTGCATTTACTGACCAAGATATATTAGATATTCTAGATGAGGAAATGAACGCTCAAGTTTTAGAGAAGCTCAAAGTACTTCACGGTGATAACCTGACAGTAGCTATAGACATTCCTAGAAGGGAAGATGGTACTTATGAAATACCTTATAGAGCAGTAGGAAATACTTTAAGAGATGTTTCAGTAATTCAAGGTGAAGTAGCATATGAACTATCACAGATTAGTATATCAGAATTACCGGATCATTCGTACTCTACAAACTCTAATAGCTATTTAGAGCTATTCTACATGGAAAACAGTACAATTAGACTAGTAAATCCTACAAGAGCTTATACGGCTATTAGAATGCGTTTTATGCTACGTCCTAATGTTTTAACTAAGCAAGAAGAAGCAGGAACTATCTCAGATATCATAACTGACGATCTAGCAGGTACAACTACATTAGTATTATCTAATGTTGGTAGAAACTTCGTAGCAGGTGTAGAATATGATGTTATAGGGGCAAAATCTCCAAACAAGATTAAAGCTTTCGATAAGCTTCCAACAGCAGTTTCAACAGGATCTTCAGGATCACTAGTATTTAATACCGCAGATTTATCAAACGAATTAAGTGATATCAAAAAAGGTGACTTTGTTTCATTGGCAGGAGAAACTCCTGTTCCTAATATACCAACAGAAATGCACCCTTTATTAGCTCAAGCAGCGGCAGTACAGCTTCTAGAATCAACAACTGATACAGAAGCTTTAAACAATGCTCAAAAGCGTATGGATAAGATGGCAGCATCTATTCAAACACTAGTTGATAATAGAGTAGATTTCGCACCAAAGAAAATAAAGCCGAGACATTCAGCATTATCATCTGCTATTGGAGTTAGGCGTAAAAATAGAGGAAGATACTAATGGCTGAACAAAGAGCTAATATAATAAAGAATACCGGACTAATTACACATGGTTCGGAGCTTTCTCGTCCTGAAGGGTCGCTTAACAAGGCTAAGAACGTCAACATAGACGAGGACGGAGTTGTAACTCCTAGGCGTGGATTTAACGACTTCAAAGGTCCTACTACAGGTGCAGAAACTACATCAGCAATAACTAAGCAAATATTTGAATACAAAGATAGTATCATTAGACACTATCAAGATAAGATAGAATATCAAGATAATAACGGTGACTTTCAAGTAGCTAATGGAAGCTACACTGAGATTAGATCCGGCTACAGAACAAAACAACAAGAAGCAAGCTCCAACTTATATTTCACTACAGATTCAGGCATTAAAAAGATGTCAGTAAAGAATAGATCATCTTTGAATCCAGATATGATCTCAAATGCAGGTGGACTTAAAGCAGGATATGCATCAGGAGTTATAATTCCTACAGTAGGGGGATTTTTACCTCCAGAATCAAAAGTAGCATATAGAGTATTATTTGGAACAAAAGATCCAAGTGGTAATCTTATCTATGGTGCGCCAAGTTCTCGTACCGTAATTACAAACTTTAGCACAGACGTTTCAGAAGGTGAGCAATCTTCAGTTACAATGACTCCTTTAGCAGATGATGATATACAAGATGGTGATTACTTTAACTACTCAACTTTAGGTCAAAAATATACAATATACTTTGACACTACCGGAGCTTCAGCAGTTATCCCTCAAACATCGGATACAATTGGAACTACATATATAAACGTAAATGTAACAGGTAATGCCTCCAATGATAATGTAAGTGCTGCTATTTTAGCAAATACAATGGGATCTAATATCCCCGGAATTGAAGTAACTTTAAGTTCTAATATTGTAACAATAATCAGCTCTGAAGATGGAGATCAAACAGATATATCTTCGGCTAAACTAGCTGATGGAAGTTTAAAACCTTCAGGAATATCTCCAATAAAAATAACAGATGGTAAAATAGCTCAAGGTGATAATGCGACCGTAAGAATTACAGGTGTAATACCAAATGATGCAACGGTGGACTACTTTTACCAAATATATAGAACTGGTTCAATTTCAGTAGCTTTAGGACTTACGATTAATGATATAGATCCGGGTGATGAAATGAATCTTGTTTATGAATCAGGATTAACTACGGATGAAATAGCAGCAGGAGAGTTCGAAGTTACGGACACTACACCTGATAGTTTTAGAGCCGAAGCTTTACCTTTATATACAAATGAAGTAACAGGTGAAGGGATCTTACAAGCAAATGAACAACCTCCAATAGCACTAGATATCGAGCTTTTCAGAAACTACATGTTCTATGCTAATACGAAACAAAAGCATCAATTAACATTTACAGTTGTTTCTGTAGATGATCTTATATCAGGATCTACAAGATTTATCGTAGGTAATGAAAATACAAGTCGCTACTATACTTTCGTAGGTAGTGCTGAAGTTACAGATGTAACTATTACAGGAACTCCGGCAGATGGAGATTCTATTCTTATGAGTTCTTCAAGTGATGAACGTGAGTACTATGTCTGGTTTGATGCAGTAGGAAACTCATCAGGTGATCCAGATGTTACAGGAGCAATAGGATATAGAATTGATATTTCAGATACTATCACTCCTACAAATGACGAGATAGCTTCTAGAATTGAAACAGCTTTAATAGATGTTGTTGATTTCTCACTTTCAGTAGCTTCAAATGTTATAACAATTACACACACAAATAACGGCTATACAAGCGGAATAAGAGCAGGAGCAGCTTTATCTAACGTAACTATCGCACTACCAAGTGTAGCAGGTACAGGAGAGCTTTCCGGCACTGATGAAGGTGGAGATGTTCTACTTTCAGGACTTATTTCAGTAGGTCAATCAATTGATGAAACAGCTAGAAGTCTAGTTAAGGTCATATCAAAAGATCCAGATAGTCCAGTTAATGCATACTATCTTTCTACAGGTGATGAATTGCCCGGAGAAATCTTATTAGAAGCTAGATCACTAGAAGATATAAACTTCTATGTAGCAATAGAGGAAGTAGGTAACGATCTTATAGGTGAAGAATTTACTCCTAATATACCTTACTCAAAAGAAATAAAATCATTTACAGGAACAAATACAACTACGGAGATTGAATTAACAGGACATGGATACACTACAGGCGACGAAATATTTATTGGATACTTTAAGGACCCGGCTCTGCCTTCAGATCCTGATTCTTTTTCCGGCGTTTATGCTGTCACTGTTATAGATCCTGATAACTTTTCAATACCAGTTGCTACTCCAAATACAGTAGTAGGTTTTGTACCGTCATTTTCTTCAATCTTTACTGCTGATGTTGAATCAGATAATCAAGAGTCAGGGAATAGAGTATATTATTCTAAAGTTAATGAACCAGAAGCTGTGCCAACAATAAATTTTATAGATATAGGTTCAAAAGATGAAGAGATTAAGAGGATTCTTGCTTTGCGTGACAATTTATTTGTACTTAAAGACGACGGAGTATATGTTATATCAGGGACATCAGCACCTGATTGGTCAGTTCGCCTCATCGATAATACTAGGATTATTGCACCGGATTCTGCGGTTGTTTTAAATAACCAGATATATTGCCTCACTGAACAAGGGATCGTAAGAATAACAGATGGTGGAGTTGCAATAGTTTCTAAAGGAATTGAGAATCTTATTGACAAATTTACCAATGGTGTTACTAATTATGCTGATCAAACTTTCGGCATATCTTATGAGAATGATAGAGCATATATAATGTTTGCTCCTACAAAAGAAGGCGACACATATTCGACACAAGCCTTTAGATATAATATATTCGAAAGAACATGGTCTAGATGGGAATATAATGCAACATGTGGAAGAGTTAAAGAATCAGACTCAATATTATACTTAGGTAACGGCGACAGAAATTATATTTCTAAGGAGCGTAAAAACTTCTTAAGAACGGATCATTCAGATAGAAACTTCAGCTCTACAATTAATCAAAATGGAGTTAGCGGTACTACTATAGAGCTTTCTAATTTGATAGATGTAGAAGTAGGAGATGTTATACTTCAAGAGCAGGATATATCTATTCTTTATATTAACAATAGATTATTAAGAAAGATGGATTTATTCGATAGTGGAATTATCAAGCCGGTTGGAAGTACAATGTATGATACATTTAAAGCTTCAGCAGGGGATAATCTTGCTACAAAAATGCAAGCAATAAACGACTATTTAGTATCTTTAGATCCTGCTAATATCTCAGTAAAAACTATGACACTTAATAACGTCCTAGCAGAGACTCAGACGCTAGTGGGAGAGCTTAACCTAGTAGGCACAGTAACAGCTATAAAAACATACAAACTGCCTACAACGGTCTATTTCGAGGCTTATATCAAGTCTATCGACGTAGTTAGGAATCAAGTAGTGATTCATACAGCAAGACCATTCGTAGAAGATAATATCGAGATTTACAAGCATATTTCTAAAGAGATTGAGTGGAATGTTCAGCATTTTGGCGATCCTTCAGCTTTGAAGCAAATTAGATATATGACTATAATGTTCGATCAAAATAACTTTAATGAAGCAACGGCAAACTTTGCATCTGATATATCCCAAGGTAAAGTAGAAGTTCAATTTCCGGGCAAAGGTATTAGCTATTGGGGTGATCAAGCATGGTCAGCTCCTAATGATTATTTCGGAGGAACTGGTAATGATGTGCCTTTTAGAAATCCAGTACCAAGAGGCAAGCAGAAATGTCGATATATTACACTAGGATTTGAACATGATAACGCTAGAGAGCAATTCCGTATATTAGGAATAAGTGCTGTAGTAAGAGCAATCAGTGATAGAGGATATAGATAATGAAAATAAATAACGTAACACAGATAAAAGCAGAGGATTTCCCTGAAGATGCTCAACAAATGGCAGAACAATTAGGATTAGTTTTAAATCCTTTTATGCAGCAAGTTGTTGAAATAACGGATAATAGGATAGATTTTGAGAATAGAGTCGAGAACTTTCGTCAAGTAGAGATGACAGTAGACGCTACAGGAAAACCGGTGCTTAATAACAAAATTAATGTAGGTAAGTCAGGTATACGAGGGATTAGCGTTATAGCAGCCTTTAATCAGACTAATGTAGGAGGATTTCCTACTCAGCAGCCATTTATCAGCTATACAGCAATAGGCGGCTCTACAATTGAAGTTAAGAATATAAGTGGACTTTTGCCTAATCAGAAGTATCTGTTAAATATGGTGATCTACTAAGATATTGATATTACTAGAATATTGAAAATAGTCCGACTTTAGGACAGTTAAATTAGCAACTATATAATGAGGAACAAAAAGGAATTATAATGGCATTTGTTGATGATCCAAATCAAAAATCTGAAAACGTAGCAGGAGCAGCTCCATTGAGTCAGCCTACAGCTACGTCTCAACCTCAGGGCGATTCAGCCCCTTCTCAAGGAGATTCTTCTCCAAGTACAATTCAATCATCAGGATCAACAGCACCAAAAACTACTAATAAGTCTGGAAAAGCATCTTCAGGGATGTTTACAAACATTCAGAATTATGTAGCAAAAAACCAACCTCAAGGTCAAAAGATGGCTGAGAACACTTTAGGAGAGATCCGTAAAGCTAACGAAGCATCAAAAGAGGCTCAGAAGAACGCATTAAGTCAATTTTCGAGTCAGACAGAACAAGGTGGGTTACATGATACAGCAGCTAGACAAGCTGAAATAGAGGCTTATACGCGCTCTCAGGCTAATATAGTAACTCCTCCACCAGAAGCAGCACCTGTAGATACACCTCCTGTAGATGCAGCACCGGCTCCTCAAACAGGAATCGATGAATCTCAGTTTGCTAACATTATTAATGCTCAGTATCAAGGTCCTAGAAACTTAACTGAAACAGGTAACATTTATTCGCAGCTTCAAAAACAAGCTCAAAAATCTGCTGATATGGGTAAGTTAACTCAAACTGAAGAAGGTAGAGGTCAGCTTTTAAAAGACATGAACACAAGAGGTGGTCGTCAATATGGAGCAGGAATGTCTAAACTAGACACTATGCTTATGGGACAACAGCCTAATCAAATAGCAGATATTATGCAAGCAGGATCTGACATAGGAACTTCTCAAGATATTATGGGAAGATTAAGTCAGCAATCAAGAGATATAGCAGGTCAAAGAGCCTCTGAAGTTCAAGCTACTAGAGATGCTTCTAGAAAAGCTTTTGGTACTGTAGCATCAGAAAGACAGCAAGAAGTAGATAAAAGAGTTGATGACGTTGTAGCTAATTGGGATAACTTACCGGCACATTTTAGAGAGTCATTTTCTAACCCTGACGGTACTGTAAATTTATCAAAATTAGAAGCAGTAACTTTAGGAATAAATCAAGGAGAGGGAGTTTATAATCTTTCTGGAGAAGATTTATTTGGTTCAGCAGATAATGCTCTAGTACAATCAGAAAGAAATCGCTTAATATCAAAAGACGAGCAAGCTAATTTAGCTAGGATGCAAGCACTTTCAAATCTTGCCACTGGTATGCCAGAAGGTGAGAAGTTATATGATATAGGTGATTATTTTGATGAAAGCAAGGCAGGTACTCAAACTGCTATGGATGCATTAGATCTAGATCACGTTAGATCTCAAATGGCTAGTGCAGAGAGAGGTTTTAGAACAGACGCAGCGAAAGACGTAGTGGGAACAGGAAGAGGTCAAAAAACTTATAGTAAAGGTTTTATGAAAGGTAGTGGAAAGAAACATTCTACTAGAACTTCTACTGCAAATGTAAAAGATATGTTAGGTCAAGCAGGTTATGATTTTAACTCAGAAATATCAGATACCAATATAGGAACTAAAGATATACTAAGCAATCTTGCATCAGCCATTCAAAATGCCCAATCATCTCCTATTAATCAAATAGGAAGAGGACCTGTTGTTCAAGGAGGGTCTGGAGCAGGTGCAGATTCTCTTCTTCAAGATGTATCAGTAAATCCTCAAACTGGTATTGCAAATATGTACCAAGATGCTTTTGAGAGTCTAGAAGATAAAGGTAGAGATATTGGAGGTATGGGAGGAGATGCTATAGCTACAGTAGGTGATATTGGTAAAGATATCTATGGAACTGCTTCAAAAGCAGTAAGTGATTTAGGTAAGTTTTGGGGCGGCGGAGGAAGTGATGCTCAATCAGCAGCTAACCGAATAGCACAAAATGCCGCTAATGCTGACTTACAGAGAAATATGGAGCAGAAAATAAAAGACTTGAATTATACTAGAAGATCTAATATAATAGAAGGTGAAGATGCTGATTTAAGAAACCAAGCTTTAATGGATATTTTAGCTAAAATGGACACAACAAATAATTAAGAGGTAGTATGGAATTATACGCAGCTTATATAAAAGAAAGAGAAGATAGAGAGTGTAAGTATACTGAAGATTGTTTCATTACTTACAAAATATACGGAACAGATGTATCAGTTTATGACATCTATTCTAAGCCAGAAGTAAGAGGTAAACAAGAGACTTTAGAATTTGTAAAAAAGTTCTATAAGGATCTAAAAGATGACGGAATAAAAAGAGTATTTGGATTCACCGATGAAAGAACAGAAGGGTGGCAAAATAGCGAAAGACTGATGTTAAAGTACGGTTTCAAGTTATTAGGAAAAAGTCCAGACGATGATAAATATAATAATTACATGATGATACTATAGGAGTATACAATGGGTGGTAAAGCCGAAGATCCGAATAAAGCAGCAATGAAGCAGCAAGAAGCTCAAATGGAAAGGCTAGATCAAATAAATCTACCGGAGCTACAGAAATATCTTTTAGATAGTCCAGAACTAGTAGGTTTACTAGAAGCTGAAGGTATTGATCCTTCTAAAATGGAAGATATCACAGAAGATGCCGGACTAAGAGAGAATCAATTAGCGGCACTACAAGGTCTTAGAGATCAGTCTGAGCAAGGTTTAACAGCTCAAGATAAGTATCAGATGGAGCAAATGCTAGGAGATGTCTCAGCTAATGAGAGAGCTTCTCAGGCGCAAATAGAAGATCAAATGGCTCGTAGAGGTATGCAATCTTCAGGTGCAGCTTTAATGGCACAACAACAAAATAAACAAAGTGGAGCTAATCAAGCAAGAGAGAGAGCTATGCAAATGGCAGCTCAGGCTCAACAAAATAAAATGGGTGCATTAGCTCAATTAGGTCAGCAATCAGGTCAAATGGCAGGACAAGACTTCAATAGAAAAGCACAGGTAGCCTCAGCACAAGATGCAATCTCTAGAGCGAACGCTATGAATCGTCAAGGTGTAAATGCTCAAAACTTATCAGCTAGACAACAAATAGCTAATCAGGGTACTAATATTGGGAATCAAAATAAGCAGATCGGTAATCAAATAGATCAGCAAAATTTCAATAATCAGATATCAAAAGCTACAGGTCAAGGTAATGTTGCAAATGCTATGAGTAATATTGCAGCAAATGCTCAACAGCAGCCCGGAACTATGCAAAAAATGGCAGGAGGAGCAGCTACAGGAGCAGCATTCGGACCTTATGGTGCAGCAATAGGCGCAGGAGCAGGACTATTACTAGCAGACGGTGGTATAGCTAGACAACAAAAAGAACAAGATGATGCGGATAAGCAACATGCTAGATTCAAAAAGAATTATATGAAAAGAGTTCATCAAGAATTAGAAGGTGGAGTTCCTAAATCAGAGCCAGTTCACGCTCAAGATGGAGCAATGATGAATAATGAAATGTTTAATTTTAGAGACATGCAAGATGATTTAATAAAATCAGGTAGAGGTGAACAGACTAAAGGAGTAACTACTTTAGGTAGAGGAAATGATTTAACTTCAGCAGATATTCAAACTAATGAACAAGCTCAAGCAGCTTTACCAGAACAAGGTTCAGGAATTGATGGCGATAAAATGGCAGCAGGACTTGGAGCTTTATCGAAACTATTAGGTAATGGTCAACAGCAACAGAAAAAGAAATTAAATTTAGGAGCTTTTCAAATGCAAAGACCTGAAAACGCTTTAGGATCTTATCAACCTTTTGCTGATGGTGGAATGTATGCTTCTGATGGAATGGGCGATATAGTTGATTCTGGAATGGATTCATATGCGGACGATAGAGTAGACGCTAAAATAAACGATGGAGAGGCAGTTCTTAATGTCCCTCAACAACAAAGGTTTATGGATTTAGTTCGTGGGAAAATAAGTGTTGACGAATTGGGAGATGATGATATAGTAGAAGGAGTTCCTAAAGATTACAGGGACGAGCTACATAATAAGATAGAAGGTAATGAATCAAGCGGATCTTCAGATAAGGTTGCAGGACTTGAGAAGCTTCTAGAAATGCTAGGGAGAAGTTAATGGACATTGATACACTTAGAAATGCTCTAATGGGATTAAAAGGTGAAACTCCAGAGATTCCATATGACACAGAGGCTAATCAAAGAGCCGCTATAGAACAGGCTAATGCTGCTGTTGAAAATCCAAATACACAAACTAAACCAGAAAGGATTGAGGCAGTACAAGAGCAAAAAAGTTTAGAAACACCTGAAGGTCAAGTAGAGCAAGCTAGGGATATAGCGAGTTTACCGAGTAACCCATCAGCAGAAACTAATATTAGAAGTGCTATGGACAAAAAAGCTGACGATAAATCGCCACAACAATCTCCTGAGATGATGAAGTATAAAGCACTTATTGATAAGATGGAAGCATTACAAAATAAACCTAAGCAAGAAACTACTTGGCAAGATAGTCTACCAGACGCTCTAGCAGGGCTACATAACATCATAAATTACAATGCAGGTAATCCTACGGCTAACATGCAGATGGGTAGCTTGGATAAAAAGAAAGCTGCTATTGCGGCAGGAAGAAAAGAAGAGATAGGAGGACTTAAAAACCTTCAAGAAGCATATCAAAAATATATGGCTTTACAGAATAAAGATCAAATAACTCCCTATCAACAAGCTATGTTAGATGAAAAAGGACTAGATAGAACTGCTGCTCAAAAAAGAGAAGAAACTAAAGCTACATCAAAAGCTAATGAAGGTAAAAAGAAAACAAAATTAGAAGAAACTAGAGAGAAGAATATCGGAAATAGATTTGATGAACTTCAAGGGCAAATTCCTACTGTTATGGCAAATATAGAAGAAGCAAAAACTCTTTCTAAATTAATAGAAGACGGAGAATTAAGTACTGGATTTGGAGAACAGACTCTAGGTCGTATGGGGAATGTAGTAGGGACAGAAGAGAGTTCTCTGAAAGAAAGACTTGATTCATTAGCAGAAAAAGCAGCAAGATCTCAACTTAAAGCAAACGGAGAGGTTAGACCTACCGATGCAGATGTTGAGGGTATGAAAAGAGCTATGTTTAATCTAGGAGATGATGAAGTTACTAATGTAAAAAAACTTAAAGACTTTGTAAAACAGCAAGAATCGGTTATAAATGAATATGGTCAAATGAAAGAAGTACTTGAAAGTGGAAAAGGTTTAGAAGATTTTATACTAAAGCCTACTTTTAAAAACACTCCGGAAAAAGTTAGAGTTCAAACTCCTGACGGTAGAATTGGAAATATCCCAAAAGAAAAATTAGAAGGTTTTATGAAGAAACATCCTACAGCTAAATTAATGGAGTAATAATGTATATAAAGTCTCAAGAAGGTAAATCAGAAAAATCACTAGAGGACGAATTTGGTTTCGAAGAAGAAGATCCAACTTCAGGTGAAGCAGCATTACGCGGAGCCGGTCAAGGGCTAACTATAGGTTTTTTAGACGAGCTTAAAGCTATGCTAGGTACATCAGGTGCAAGTCCATCTGAGATAGTAGCACAGCCTGAATTAGCAGCAGAAAAAGAAAGAGAAATGTTCCAACAATATGAGCAGCAATTAGCTGAAGAAAGAGCTATTGACGAAGCTATGAAAAAAGCTCAACCCGAAGCATATATGGCAGGTGAACTTACAGGTGGAATAGTTCCCGGTTTAGCAACTGGAGGAGCATCTGCAGCAGGTGGAGTTTTAAAAGAAGGTACTAAACAAGCAATGAAACAGGCAGCTAAAATAGGTGCAGGTTATGGAGCAGTTTCAGGTGCAGGGTATAGCGAAGCTGATAATCCATTAGATCTTGCAGTAGATACAGCAGTAGGTACTGGTAGTGGAGCTGCTATTGGCGGAGCTTTACCATTAGGCGTAAAAGGTATTAAACAGGCATATAAAGGAGTAAAAGGTCTAGGAAATGCAACATTAGATATAATTCCAAAGTCAGATCAAATTGCAGCAGCTTTTAATTTTGGTAAACAAGGTAAATCGTTAGATAAAAATGTAATTAAGGAAGAACTGCAATCAATAGGTAAAAGTATAGTTAAGAATATAGAAAAAAAGAAAAAAGACAATAGACTTGATGAAGTTATAGAGCAGTTAGATGACTTAGGATATAGAGTAGATACTAAAAAAGCAATAGAAGAAGCAGTAGAAGACGTTCAAAAATTAGCTGATGGTGATTTAATGGGTCAGCAAAATAAAGACTTTTTACCAAGACTCCAAGAACTATTAGGTAAAGATAAACAAACAGCTAAGTTACTAAATAGTGCCGAAAAGAAAGCCCTGAAAAAGGCTTTAGAAAGTCAATCAAAAGCAGAGCAAGCTATTATAAAAGGTGAAAAAGCTTTAGCGAAAGAGCAGATTAAATCTGGTGATTCATTAGAAACTATTACTGATATAGATAGACCTATGAATGATTTAGATCTTCCATTAGATACTCAAGATGGAGTTATTGGTGGAGTAAAAGGTAAATTTAAAAATGCAGATGGAACTGAGAGAATAGTATCTAAATTAGATGATGTAACCCCATTTCAAGCTGAAATAAGTAATAAAGTAGGTCCAGATAGAAGACCTGTCGTTATGACTAAAGACGCAGGATCCGGTAAACTAGAGGCTCTAGTAGGGGATATAAACACTAAGGTACAAAAAGACCTTTCTCAGATGAAAATATCAGATGTAGAACTGCTAAGAAGTCAGTTAAATGATGCAACTAAATTAGCAGCAGGACAAGGATCTAAGAATGATCCTGTAGTCCAAAGAGCTATGGATCTCGCAGTAGAGTTAAAAAAATTAACAGACGCTGCGGTAAAAGCCGGAGGAGATGAAACTCTTATTAACAGAAGAGCAGTATTCTCGGATATATTTACAGGCGAAGAGTTACTTGGTATAAATAAGAAGTTATCAATAAGAAATGATACAGATAGGTTATTAAAAGAAATACAAGTTGGAGAACAATTAGGGTTTGAGAAGAACTTTAAAGGTGATTCAAAAATGGACCTTGCTAAAAAGATGTTAGGAGATGATGTAATAACTCCTGAAATAGACTCTCAACTTGAGCTTTTAAAAAAGGTAAATCAAATAGCAGGTAGAGGAGAATCAGGGGAGAATATTTCTAGAGCCGGATTATATGAAATGGCAGCAGGGAAGATTCCGAATTTAGCAGGAAGATCTATTAAAAAGGTATCAGACGCTACATCAAAAATAACAAGTCCTGTAACTAAAACTACAAAAATTATAGCAGAAATGGGGGACGATAGACTTAACCAAGTTGCTACTAATATGATAGAGTCAGGTTCTGATGGGACTATTATGCTAGGTAATAGATTAATGGATGCTTTAGGAATGAAAGGTCAGGGAAAAAATGCCGCAATATGGGCACTATCACAGAATCCTGCATTTAGATCACTAGTCGATAGACAAGTAGAAGATTTTACAAATGAAATGAAAGAAGATTTAGGAATGGAATCTAATCTATCCATGGAAGAAGAATTTGGTTTTGAAGAAGATTTAGGTCCAGTAGATGATAATAAATCAATGATGTATGCTGAAGATGATACTTCTGAAGAGGAATTTAAGGATATAGGTAGATCTCCTGATTCAGTAGAAAAAATAAAACAAAGAGAAGGTTATGCTGCAAAATTAGGTAATAAATTTACCAAATATACAGGGCTAATAGGTACTAAAAATACTAGAGTAGAAGGTAGTAATTCTGATTACGGACTATATTATGATAGTGAAGGTAAATTAACATCCGGAATAGGAGATTTAGTAGAGTCGGAAGATCAAGTAGAAAGTCTAAAGAATCAAACTAAAGAATCTGCAGAGGCAAAACTGCAAGAGAATATTAAACTTAAAAACAAACTAGGACATGCTGATTTAAAAGAATCAGGAGTAGATGTAGATAACCTACCTTCTCATGTACTAGACGCATTAGAAAATGCTAATTTCCAATTAGGTAGTATGGCTGAATTCCCTGCATTAAAAGAAGGTCTTCGTTCAGGAGATTATAATAAAGCTGCTACAGAATCTTTTACTACAAAAGGAACTGGAACAGATGCATCTGATTGGGTTAAACAAACTCCTGTTAGAGTTAGAGATTTCGTAGAGGCTATAGCAGATGATCCTAAAGTTTTTGAGGAATTTAATTTATTAAATACAAGAGATGAGTTTGATTTTTCTCCTGAAGAAATTGAACAAAGAAAAAAAGAATCCGGAGAAGCTGAAAGAGAAGTTGATCGCGTAAATCAACAGCAAAGTTCTGGAGATATGTCGCCAATAAGTCAATTAGACAGCTTATTAGAAAAGATAAATAATATGAGTATCAGTCAAGATGATAAAGATACATTAGAAGACAAAGCTATAGAAATGGAAGGTCACAGCGACGGTAACAGATTAAAAGAGATGATTCGTAAACTAAATGGACTGAGTTAGGAGAATAATGTGGACAGATTGGAATTGGTAGTATCAAAGATTGATGATTTAAAAAGTGACATGAAAGATAGTCATGATGAAATGAAGCAGGATGTTTCCGAAATAAAAGCATCTATGGTGGAAATAGAAATAGACCTTAGAAGAAATACTGATGACATGAGATATCACATAAAAAGAACTGACTTAACTGATGAACTTGTAGGACTTTTAAGAGAAGAAATTAGTCTTGTAAAAGAAAAGCTCACAATTACCTATTTAGCTAAATTAGCTGTAACTGCTGCCGCAGGAATCGGGACTATATCAGGATCTATCTACGGAATCATAAAGCTTATTGATTACATCTCAAAGTAAGAACCATAAGAAACACGCCGGAAGAATCCATTCGAAATTAGTACTATAAGTGTCGGCTAAGAATCCTATCCCAAAGGCTGATAATATTGCTAAAAAGAATGATACAAATGCCATATAAAATTCTCTATCACCTCTATTCATTTTCATCTTCATCCTCATCAAATTGTTGAATCCATAATTCAGGGTCAATTGCACCTATCATATTATCATCTAAAGTCTCCCAAGAAACAATAGTAAAATCATTACTAGCTTTCCCATGATTCAAGATATCCTGACTTCTAGCATAATTATTCCTTTCAATTTCCATTCTAGGGTGCATCTTATATAAGAACTCTGTCATCTCATCTATTTGACTCGTATAGAAGCCGTAAAGCTCCCTGTCAGCGTCCGTAGTAGTATTAGGTGACTTACTATGTATCTTCTTTCTAGCAGCCTTTAAAACCTTAATTTGAGCCTTTATATCGAGGACTGTATCTTTATCCACCTTCAACTCATGAATATTATCATAACACCAAGCTTTTCCCTCAAAACCTGCATTATAATACTCACCATTAAAGTCATTTAGATACTCTTTAGCATCTTCCGGTAGCGGTTTCATCACCAACTTACCTTTGAACTTGACACCATCTACATAATGATGCTGATCCATATAATCTTGTCGCTTCTTAAGATTTAAGTCCGGCTTAAGATTCGGATACTTTTCGTCTTTTCTTTTCTTTCCCACTTGTATTCCTTTTGTGCGATTCCGCAAAAAATTCTGCTTCAATCAAACCTTCTCGGCTTAGATCAAAACCTCTCCCATCTAACATATAACTTCTCTGCTTCCCTGTTCTAACCTGTATGAACTCTTTTTTAAACTGCCTAAAGAACTCTATCTTTGACAATTCTCCGCCATACACTTTTTTGTAGGTATACCATATCACATGATTAGGTAATCTGTCAACCCCTGCAGTAATATTAAATGACCCTATAAAGTCACCAATCTTTGTACCATCTACAGAATGCGAAGATACCGGACTTTCGTCCGGCTCTTCTAGGAGTTTTAATAAGTCTTCTACCGTGGCTGACATCGTTAGATGACCTCATCTAGTAATTTATACTTTTCTATTTCTTTTTTAGTAAAAACATGATCTTTATAAGAACCTCTGGTAATTTTTAACCACTCGTTAAGATCTACTTTTAACACATTAGTTTCTATTTTAGCTAATTCTATATCCGTTAATAAAGTTCCCGATGTATAACCCATACCACTATAATAAGCCCTATGTTGCATTAAAATCACATTACCTATGCCTATTTTTTTATCACATATACCTAACATGACAGTAAATGCAGCAGACTGAGCAGTATTGACATAACAAGTAACCTTTATACCACCTGCTCTTTTAAAGCTAGATAACATTCCTATTAACCCTGTCGCAAGATCTGCATATCCACCGTTTGACTCTATGATTACATTAATATTAAATCCTATTTTAGCAGGATTAAAAAACGCTCCTAACATAGGGTGTATTCTCATGACTTGATTCTTTTCGAGATGAGATATAATACTTCTAGTTAATTCTCCCATACCTTCCTCAGATAAAAGAGAAACATGATCTAATATTATAGGATTATCAATCCCTTGTAATATCTTATACGAGAAATCTGTTTTAGGAAGATCTTTATCGCACGACGATAACATCGGTAATAGTAGCATAATCGCTAATAATAATTTCATTCTAATCCTTTGACAAATGGATGTTCTGGTCCAAAATAGTCGCTTACTAATTTATCTCTTTTTACAAACCTCAGTAAAGGGTGTTTTAAATCCTCTAACTGGAGCCACTTTAGCATCTTAGCA